>ODAI012432142.1_pt1 | contig 21497 bp, 11 predicted proteins | sample 1539321 | NCBI WGS metagenome assembly ODAI01 (sample SAMN02144231, study PRJEB22623) | gut metagenome | biome: sheep rumen | host: Ovis aries | place: New Zealand | reverse complement strand
TCCCCATTCCACGTTCCCCCTTCCCCGTTCCACGTTCCTCGTTCCACCCACTAGAAACTGAACACTGTGGTGAGGGAGTCGTTGCTTGCGATGTCGGTGGGGAACACTATGTCGCCGGTGAACAATGGCAGGTCGACATGGCTCACGTGGCCCGAGGCGAGGTCAAAGCCCACGCTCTCATAGGCTGCCTGCACAAGTTCGGTGCAGTAGAGGCGGCTGTGGTCATACCACTCGTAGCGGTCGTCAAACTCCACCCCACACTGTGCCCTAGCCCATTGTGCCGCTTTGCGCGCGGCGGCGGCATCACACAGGGATAGCCGCATCGCTGCCCCTTTCACCGCCCTTGTGGTCAAGAAGAAAGTGTCGACTGGCTCTATCTTCACCCGGTCGATGCCATCGCTGCTCTCGCCCGGCACGGCATGCACCACCATCCAGGTGCCACCTTCCTTTATTGCCATTCCCACATGAGAATATACAGTTCCCTTGTTCTTGTCAAGGCTCACCACCGCCTGGCTCTCGGCGCTGGTGCCACAGCGAAACAGCAGGTCGCCGTCGCGCAACTCATTGAGCTGCAGGTCGTGTCGCACCTTGCCGCCAGCGTCCTTGTCGCGCAGGCACGAGGGCATAATAATCCACAACAACGCCATTGACATCAATGCCATTGCTGTGGTGAAACGGGATTTTCTCATGTGTAAAGTTGTAATTATTTGTTGCTAAGCCACCAGCCACATAGTTGCAAGGCTGGAAAAAAACTGTGGTACAGCAAGGTGCGTCGCCTATTTATCGGCATCCTCCACCTTGTTGCGCTCCACCAGTGCCTTGGGAATTTGGTCGCCATCAATTATCATGACCTTGTTGAGGATTCCCAGAGTCACATTCTTCTCGTTAATCTTTCCCACCGACCACAGGCCGTAGTCCTGAACGCGGAACATGGGCTTCACCACCTTGTCCATGAGGTTGGCATTGGCACCGCTGCTCATGTAGGCAGTGTACTGTGCCTGCTCCTCCTCGTTGAGGTCGATTTGCGACATGTCGTAGTTGCTCAGGTAGTCGGCAATCACGTTGAGGTGGTCGTTGCTCGATGGATTTGTCACCGACAGAGCCACTCCGGCAACAAGCAGCAACGCTGCCAGGATGAGTATCGCTCTCTTGATTTTCTTCTTCATTATAGTTAAGTGTTTTGTTGGTCCCAAATTATTTCAGTTTACAAAATTATATATTTTTCTCCAAATGTGCAAACAATCACCACATTTCGCAAAAAAGAGGCTAGTGTTTTAGTGTTTTATTGTTACTACTGCACTTCTTTATTTTCTGGAATCATTAGGTTAATTAGAATTTTTTCTTTATCTTTGTAGTCCAAACTATATTCATTAACCATTTAAAACAAAAAGCGACATGAAAAAATTATTTGCATTGTTTACATTAGTGGCTGCTGTTTTGGCCATGACTTCGTGTTCGGGCGGCCCCAAGGTTCAAGGCACACCCATCGACAAAGCTCACTTCACCATCATCCAGCCCGAGGGATGGGAAGTAGTGGCCAATGAAGACGCCCGTGTAGAAATCATGCACCAAGGTGAGAAATTCTCACACCACATCAACATCAAGGAAGACACCGAGGCCTACGACAAGGCAATGGAATACTACCTGAGTCCCGATGGCGGATACAAGCAGGTGGAGGAAATCAATGTTGAAGGTGGCAAACTGAATGTCCTGCGCAAGGATGACCGCAACTCCTACTTTATCATCGCGCCACAGGGCCAGAAGACCGATGCCACTGTGAAAATAACAGCGAGCACCAACGAAATCAATGGCGACCCATTCGCCAACGAAGAGGTGAAAGCAATCATCGAGAGCATCGTCCTCAAGTAACAACCGCCCCACTCTCTTTTGCAAAAAGGCTTGCATGTAGGGTCCGACCCTGCATCTGGAGTCACCTTAAAAAAACATCCCCGCAGCAAGAGCCTTGCCGCGGGGATTTCTTGTGTGTGCTTAAGGGACACCTAAACCTTGTGCTTTATCGCTTTGTACTTAGTATCTCGTCCTTTGTACTCTGTACTCTATACTCTGTACTCTATACTCTGTACTCTGTACTCTATACTCTGTACTCTATACTCTATACTCTGAACAAGATTACTGAATCTCGATCATAGTGCGCTCCTTCTTCATCTCCTGAGGCTGGAGCTTGGGCAGGACAACCTTGAGCACGCCGTTCTCAACGGTGGCGCTGATGGTGTCGCGGTTCACGTCGTCGGGCAACAGCAAAGTCTGGTGGAACTTGGTGTAAGAGAACTCACGGCGCAGGTAGTGGCCAGTCTCCTCGTTCTCCTTGTTCTCCTCGGTCTTCTCAACCTTCTTGTCGAGCTCTACCACCAGGTTGTGGTCCTCGTCAAGGCTAACCTTGAAGTCTTCCTTGGTCATTCCTGGAGCAGCAAGCTCAACGTCATACTCGTCCTTCTTCTCAATAACATTAATAGCTGGTGCTGTGGTGTTGCTGTTCACCTTTGGCAAAAAATCGGTGTCGAAGAAGTCATTGAAAACATCGGGTAACCAGTTTGAATTTCTACGTGCAAGTAACATAATTGTAATCTCCTATAATTTTAAGTTGTTAGTATTTTAGTTTCTACACCTGCCGCTTGTGGTGACCACTCTCACTGTAGTGGCTGCCCACACCCGCAGGCTCACTTCATTATTATGCAATCACAGTGCCAACCGTGAAAACAACCCAATCACCTGCCATTATGACGCATTAAATGCCATAATTACAGATTAGCACATCATAATTATGTCATTATGGCATATTATTATCAATTGCACAAACTGCAAGGCTGCATTGATGCCCGCAAGGCTGATGCTAGACACCAACAGAAAAAAAAGGGAAGCGCTCGACGTCGAACGCTTCCCTTTGCTAGTGTGTAGTAGGGATTATTCCTGATCACTTAACCATAACCTTGCGGCCGGTGTTGGTGATGTAGATGCCGCGTGTGAGCTTGCTGGCGTCAACTCGGCGTCCCATGAGGTCGTAGTACTCGGTGGGTTGCTCGTCGCTGGCAGTGATGGTATTGATGCCAGTGGTGAGGTCGTACCAAGTGATGGGGCTCTCGTGGGTCTCGCCGCCACCGGTGTAGATGCTCTTCACGCCAATGGCATCCCAGTCCTCAATGCCAGGAGCATGCACATAGACCGACTCACCGCCTTGCATTACCTCCCAGTAGTCGGTGTAGAGGTAAGGAATGATGGTCATGTCCTCGGTGGCATACTCATAATACTGAGCCTCGAGCGTTACAGGGCTCTCCACGCCACCAACCTTCTTGTAAATCTCATAGCTGAGCTGGCTTGCAAAGATGGGGTTGCCATCCACATCCTCGAGTGGGATGTTGAGCTCGAGCAGGTAGCCGTAGCTTCCGTTGAGCGAGAAGTTGAGGATCTGTGGTGCGGCAGGTGTGGCAGGCACATCGTTGGCACGAGTGATTACCACGTCTCTAAACACGTCGGCATCCTCGCTGTAGGTCTCGCCCTCCAGCTCGTAGGTGCTGGTCGAGGTGAATCCCTCAGGCGAGGTGAAGGTGTCGGTCTCGGGGTTGTAGGCAAAGGTAGCGCCATTGAACACGATTTCCATGTCGATGCCCCATGCATTGAAGTTGCCCAGGAAGTGCTGTGGGAATTCTACCATGTTGTCTCTGGTGACAGTGCCCTTGATCCATGCCTCGGGAATCCACTTGCTGATGCCCTGGATGTAGACATCGCTGCCATAGAATCCCACCTTAACCTCGGCAGTGTAGTCCTCGGGGTAATCCTCGCCAAACTGCAGGTCTTGTGCTGTCATAGTGTAGGTTTCTGTCTCCAGGTCTTCGGGAGGAGTAACGGGAGCGTTGCCTTCCACGTCATACCAGCCAATCTGTGAGAAGTTCTCTTCTCCACCACCGGCATAGACGCTGCGCACGCCAATGCGGCGCAAGCCGTCGTTCACATTATACACTACCACGAGTTGGCCATTGGCAAGGAAGTTGATGTCGTCGCCAAAGGTGTAGGGGATAGTGGTCATGTCCTCGTCAAAGCCGTAGAGCTCGGCGCTGAAGATATAGGGCTCGGCATCGCCGCCATAGTCGCAGAAGAGCTGATAGCCCAGCTTGCTCGTGAGCAGTGGGTTACCATCGGCATCGGTGGTGGGGACATCGAGCATCACATAGCCAAAGCCATCGTCGGCCGAGTACTCATAGTAGAGCACCTGAGGATCGGCAGGGGTAGCGGGCTCGTCGGCAATGGGAGTCAACTTGGCGTTGCCCAGCAGGTCATACCATTCTACATCCTCGCCCGATGCCGAGATTGAATACCACTGCTGTGCCACCAGTTCGCCAGTGCTTTCATCAAGGGTCATCACCAGTGGAGTGGCCTCGAGAGTCCTCGCCTGGCAGCCCATGAAATAGAGTGGATAGGCCTCGCCCTCATAGATGAAGATGCCAAAGTACTGACCGTTGTCAAACACATAGTTGTTGCCGTCGCGGTGGCCCTTCACCCATGCCAGGGGCAGATAGGTGCACAGACCCTGAACATAGATGTCGTCGCCGTCAAAGCCCACCTTGGCAGTGCCCACCAGTGGGTCGCCCTCATACCATTCGTTGTCGCCGGTCAGACCCATATAGCAGCCTGTGAGAGCATACTCCTGAGTCTCAAGGCCTTCGGGAGCCTCAACGGTGTCGCCGTCGGGGACGATAGAGAGCGAGCTGTCATACTGGTATACAATCTGCAAACCCTCATTGCCCACATTCTCGAGGATGTAGCACACTTGGTCTTGCGAGAGCACCAGCGTGCCAGCCTCGGCATTGTAGTTGAACACAGCGTCGATCACTTGGGACGAGCCACCATCTACAGGATAGAAATAGAGGTCATAGCCCGAGTAATTGCCGTAATACTGCATGGGGAACGTCACTGTGGCGCCGTCGCTGCTTATCGTGCCCTTGATCCATGCCTCGGGCAGATAAACACAGAATCCCTGCAGATAGACATCATTACCGTCGATTCCCAACTTGAGAGGACGGCTCACCTGCTCCCATCCGCTACCGTTGTAGATGTAGCCCAAGAGGCGATAGCTCATGACCTGGAGGTCGCTGGGAGGAGTCACCACTTCGCCGGCTGCCTTGACAGCTGCCTTAGTGGCATTGTGGATTTTAGGAACAATGAAAGTGTGCTGCTTGGGCGACAACACCTCTTTCTCGGTGGGTCGGGGCAGGGGAGCAAGTTTCTTACCCTGCACCTGCTGTGCGCTCATCGTCATCGTCATGATGACTGCCATGAGCAATAGAGTAATCTTTTTCATGCTGAAGAATTAATTAGTTAGTTAAGTTAGATAAATGTGTTTCAATTATGTACTTATTGAATATTTCGCAAATGTAAATTTAAAAAATGATTTTCACAAACAAAATTCACACTTTTGCAACAATTCGTCGCAAAAACACCAACAAAACATAGCACCATCCCACCCCAGCCATCACCAAAACTCGGGGGGAAAATGTGTGACTTTGTGCAAAAACTCGGGTAGAAAATGTGTGTGAAATCACATAAGGTACTTAAAATAAGGCGGTTATGTTTAAGCGTAAAATTGAGGGTCAATTTCTGTCTTAGTAACTATAAGAATAGAGCTGTTTTTATAAGACATTATTATAGAAGACAAGGTTTGGGAAGTGAGTTGAAGGTGCCGCAAAACTCTCAAAATTCTCATTGTGTAGGGACAAGGCCGCCACGATACTCGGTGCCGCCGTTCACACTCTCACTGTTCTGGTTATAGGCAAGCATGAGGTGAACCTTGTGCTGGTCGCTATCGTAGCCCAGCTTGATGAGGTCGTGCGAGAGTGCTGCCATGGCCCAGTCGTTGGAGCCAATGATGCGCTCGTCGTCATAGCTGAGCACCTGACGGCCTATCTTGGTGAAGAACCCCTTGCGAGAGGTGAGCTGCACCCACGCCTCATAGAGGTTGAACGACCCCTTGCCCGCCTGGCCCCATATCGCTGAGTGCTGCCCCGTGACGTGAGCCTTGATGAAAGAGCGCTCGTAGTCCAGCCCCAGCCTGGTGCGCTCGAGGATGAAATAAGCCTTGTTGTCGTGGTCTTCCTCATTGTCGGGCAGGCCACCCATGCGCAACTCACTTCGTGTCATCAACTCGGCATCAATGGCAAAGGTGTTGACTTTCTCACCGCTATCGCTCTGAGGCTGTGCATTTTGCTCTTGAGCCAGCGCATTAGCCGGCATCAGCACCACAGCAGCAATCACTACTGCCTTCCACAGCAAGACCAGGTATTTATGTTTTATCATAATAGAGATTTACAATAGAATGCACAAAATTAAAAAAAAATTGCAAATGCCCAAGGTGAAGCAAGATATTTATCTATTGGCGCCCGATAAAAGTCCGCCAGGGCTGGTGTGAGCTTAGGATGAGACGGAGTATTTATCACATTTCTGCACTAATCCCACAAAAACACGCTTATTTTTTTCTGGAATTGATATTTTACCCCTGCTCCAGTAAAATATAAGCACTTTTTGCCTTTGCCGTGAGCATCTCAAACTAATGGATATTTTGAAAAAAACGAGTTAGTTCGGCGACTTTAATTGCCCTGCAAAATATTAGTTAGTTGGTTGTTGCACAAATCATTAAAGCATTTTACGAGAAATTTTAGCAGCAACAAAACCCTGCTAAATCTCACTTTTTTTGCCACTTTTAGCACGGTTTAGAGACAAAAAAAAACGGAATCATTACCTCATCGGCCTTGGTTCAGCATAAGTCGAAATGAGAAAACATAAAATCAAAGCGTTTTGAATCACCAAAAGTTGTAGATGCTGTGCTATAAGTCAAAAAAAAATCGAGTTATAGCTCACTATCTCGGCTCAATTTATTTGACAATAATTCAACGAATTCTCATTTTTATTTACCATTTTACCGCTTTATTCTTATATTATTATTTTTTTTCACTAACTTTGAAGCGAAAATATAGAATCAATGATATAAACTCTAAAACTACATACTTATGAAACGTATACTTATTCTTTTAGTGACGATAGCGGCATGCATTGCAGCATGGGCGGCCGAGCCTTATGTGGTTTACACCCCAAGCAACACCACGCTCACCTTCTACTATGGAACAAAACCCAATGGAGCCTATGGCTTGACCCAAGGATTTCCTGGGTGGTATAATGACGGCACCAATGCCAATGTGACGCGAGTGGTCTTTGACTCATCATTTGCACAGGCACGACCCACCAGTACTGTAGGCTGGTTTAGAGGTATGGAAAAACTGGAATCTATTTTGGGGTTGAATTACCTCAACACCAGTCAGGTGACCTCTATGTCGTATATGTTCTTTAATTGCAAAAAACTCACAAACCTTAACCTTAGCGGCTTCAACACATCTAATGTGAAGAGTATGGGGTATATGTTCAGTGAGTGCGAGAACCTAGCGGTTCTTAACGTAAGCAGCTTCAACACCTCAAATGTTACCGACATGACTGTTATGTTCCGCAACTGTAAAAATCTCACCAGTCTTGACTTGAGTAGCTTCAATACCAGCAAAGCCACTGATATGCAGGGCATGTTCTATAATTGTGTGAGTCTGTCAAATTTAAACATAAGTAGTTTCAACACCAGCAAACTTGTCTCTATGTTTAACATGTTCAATGGGTGTGAGCATCTAACTACTCTTGATTTGAGCCACTTCGATACATCTAATGTAAAAAGTATGGCATTTATGTTCTTGGGCTGCCATAGACTAAGCAATCTCAACCTCAGCAGTTTTGACACCTCCAAAGTAACTAGTATGGAGAAAATGTTTGTTTATTGTTACGCTTTAAACACCCTTGACTTGAGCAGTTTCAACACATCAAGTGTGACCAATATGAAAAGCATGTTCTATAATTGTAGCAACCTTAAAACTGTGACAGTGAGTAGTAAATGGAGCACATCGGCGGTGACCGACTCAGAGGGCATGTTCTCCTATTGCACCTCGCTTGTGGGTGGTGCAGGAACCACCTTTAGTTACAGCCACACCGATGCCTCCTATGCCCACATCGACGGCGGTCCCAGCAATCCTGGCTACTTCACTGGTGAGAGTGAAGAATTTGACCTGTGGATTAATGGAGTGCAGGTGACCAATGTGAATTGCAACAATCTCAGCAGCATTGATGGTGTTAGTGGCACTGTGACCTACAATTCATTGTCCAAGACCCTCACACTTGATCATGCCAGGCTGACTTGTGGTGAGACAAGCAATGGAGGCGCCATAAGAAGTAATATCGACGGGCTGACCATTAATGTGAAGGGCACGAGTAGCATCGTGATATTGCCGAATGGCACCAACATGAACGGGATGATGCTGTCAAACACCACGATAACAGGCACCGATACACTTGGCGTGCAAGGAAGGAAATCGGGCATCACGATACTGAGCGGCAAGACCCTCACGATTAACAATCTTCATAGCCTGATAGCCCGAGGCTCCTACGGCATTTATGCATCGAGCCCCACCAACACTCGACTTGTGGTTAAGGGTGGCGGAACTAATGTGCTTGCAACTGGCGGTTCGGGTGCGATACGCAACATGGGTGAATTGGTTTTAGAGGACGGTTTGAGAATCATCGAACCCGCTGGGGGATATTTTACGGGGGGAATCGTGTATGATGCCAGCGGCAATGTGGCTACTCGAGCTGCCATCAGCCGCCTGCCCGGCGACGTGAACGGCGACGGCGATGTTACCTCGGCCGATGTCACCGCACTCTATGACGTGCTGCTGAGCAACGATTACAGCTCAATTGTCAATGGCGACCAGGACGGCGACGGCAACATCACCTCGGGCGACGTGACTGCCGTCTATAGTGTGCTGCTGGGCAGCTGACAGTCACTCCTGGCTTGGATTCTTGAATGTAAAGTGTGGGGTGGCTGGCCGAGGCCAACTCGCAATAGCCCCATGGTTATGCCGTTTTCATTTTTTATCGGACACTAATGTATTGATACAAAGCGTCAACGATGTATTGATACAAAAGTGCCAACAATGTGTTGAGACTTGGCAAATAAGAACTACCCCGAAACGACGTGGTACGTTTCGGGGTAGTCTTTTCTTAGTAAGTTACTGAGTTTTAATGATAAACAAAAATAAACTGCTAAGACGAATATTTATAGCCCTGCAACCTCGCTACCCATCTCGAACTCGAGCACTCCGCCCTTCACGATGTCGTCAAACATCAGGTAGGACTTCGTGTAGGGCTTGCCGTTCAGCTTTATGCTTTGCACATAAATGTTCTCCGCGCTGTTGTTGTGAGCCCTGATGGTAAATGTTTTTCCGTTGCCTACGTTCAGCGTCGCCTCGGTGAATAGCGGGCTGCCGAAGACGTATTTCCCTCCTGCGGGCTCCACCTGGTAGAGTCCCAGCGAGGAGAGGATATACCACGCCGACATCTGGCCCACGTCCTCATTGCCCGAGAGCCCATCAAGGTCGTTGCTATACAGCTCGTTCATCGTCTGGCGAACCAGTCGTGCCGTCTTCCAGGGCTGCCCCACATAGTTGTACAGGTACAGCACATGATGGCTGGGCTCGTTGCCGTGAGCGTATTGTCCTATCAGTCCTGTCACGTCGGGAGGTGCATTTTCGCCCAAATTGCTGCTGATAGTGAAGAGTGAGTCGAGTTTTTCTACAAACCGTTCCTTACCCCCAAAGAGTTTCACCAGTCCATCAACATCGTGCGGCACTAGCCAGGTGTATTGCCAGGCATTCCCCTCGGTGTAATCGTGATGGCGACCAGTAGTAGCAACGGGGTCGAAGGGTTCGTGGAACGTTCCCTTGCTGCTCTTTCCGCGCATAAAACCGGTTTGCGGATCGAAATAATGCTTGTAGGAACGGCTGCGATTGAAGAAGTATTTGTAGTCATTATTCTTGCCCAACAGCTTCGCAACCTTCGCAATAGCGTCGTCGGCCAGCGCATACTCCAGTCCCTTGCCCACCGATTCTACAGTGCCGTCAATGTCGAAAGGTATGTAGCCATACTGTTTCAGCAGGTTCATGCCTCGCTCGTCGAGCATTGCCGATGCCTTCATAGCACGAAAAGCGGCCTCTTTATCGTCAACGAACCCCTTCAGCACCATATCGGCCAGTACGACTACGCCGGGATTTCCCACCATACAATCGGTCTCATTGCCCATCAGATGCCAAACGGGTAGTTTCCCTTGCTGCTCAAAGATGTGCAGGAACGTTTGAGCCATATCGTGTTGTTTCTCGGGGTGTATAAGCGTCATAAGTGGATGGGCAGCCCGATAGGTGTCCCAGAGCGAAAACGTGGTGTAGTTGGTGAAGTCGCCCCTATACACTTTCCCGTCAGAGCCGCGATAACTGCCCGTGACGTCGCAGAACACCGAGGGGGCCGTCATAGTGTGGTACATCGCCGTATAGAATATGGCTCGTGTGCGAGGGTCATCGGTTTCTATGATAATCTTCCCCAGTTCGTCGTTCCACGCTTTGTCGGCCGCTGCCACTGTTCCTGGAAAGTCCCATCCGGGCAGTTCGGCCCTCATGTTTGCCTTTGCCGCATCGATGCTGACGGCCGAGAGCGAGCATTTTATGAGCACGGGCTTTGTCACATCATCGATGGTCAACACCATGATGCTGTCGCCCTCCTGCCGCTTGATGCTCACAGGCGTAGAGAACTCTGCAGCGAAGAACACCTGCTGGTCTTTTGCCCATCCCGATGAACGGCGCGAGCCTGTTATCAACGTCGGTGTCTCTTGCTGGATGGTGCTCTCCACCCAACGGTCCCAGCCAATGCCCCATTTCAGGTCAATGCGCATCATTGCCTGCTGTTGATCTGCGCCGAAGGTGTAGCGGTGGAATCCCACCCGCTGTGTTGCCGTCAGCTCTACGAAGACGTTGGGTTGCTGCAGCCGTATGGCGTAGTAGCCTGGTCGCACCGTCTCGTTGGCATGCGAGAAGCGAGTCTCCTTACTATCACAATGGGCTACGGGCAGGAACAACACATCGCCCAAATCGCCCACGCCTGTACCACTGAGGTGCATGTGACTGAAGCCCGTCAGCACCGAGTCACTAGCATGATAGCCCGAGCACCAATCCCAGCCTCGGCAGTGCTGTGTAGGGCCAAGCTGTATCAGTCCGAAGGGCACATTCGCCCCCAGGAACACATGTCCGTGACCACCCGTACCTATCCAGGGGTTCACGTAGTCGGTAAACCTGCTGCCGCCCTTGCTGTTGTCGGCAGCCTCCGCGCCGCTCACTGTCAGCAGCGCCATCAGCATAATCATTATGAGTTTCTTCATTGTATCAGCTTTTTCTCGTTGCAAATTTAGTAAATATTTTTCCATTTTTGACGGTCTCGAAAGTCTTTCTGAGGGTCTAATTAGATTTTTGATGTTTTTTGTTCACAATATAGATAAAATATCCTATATTTGTAGCGAAACAACATAAAAAGAGATGAAGAAAACCATTATAGCGCTACTACTTGCAACACTATCACTGGCGACACATGCCAGCTGGCAGGCATCTGTTCCTTACAAGAACCCGAAACTGCCCGTAGAAGAGCGTGTGACCGACCTGCTTAGCCGCATGACCCTCGAAGAGAAGGTTGGGCAGATGTGTTGTGCTCTCGCATGGAACTACTATACCATCGGCCCATTACGCGACACCATCCACCCTTCAGAGAGTTTCAAGAAAGATCTTGCCGAGCGGCACATCGGTATGCTTTGGGGCACTTTCCGCGCCGACCCGTGGACACAAAAGACACTTACCGACGGCCTGAACCCCACGTTGGCGGCTAAGGCTGCCAATGCGCTGCAACGCTATGCTATCGAACACACGCGCTTGGGGATTCCGCTCTTTTTAGCCGAAGAAGCACCCCACGGCCACATGGCCATAGGCACAACCGTCTTTCCAACTGGGCTGGGAATGGCAGCCACGTGGTCACCACAGCTTATGGAACAGGCGGGAGCGGTCATCGCTCGTGAGATACGTCTGCAGGGCGGGCACATCAGCTACGGTCCCGTGCTCGATTTGGCTCGCGATCCTCGATGGTCGCGCGTTGAAGAGACGATGGGCGAGGACCCTGTGCTGTGTGGAGAGATGGGAGCTGCAATGGTGCGCGGACTGGGAGGCGGCAATCTGCAGAATCCCTTCGCCACGCTTGCGACGATAAAGCACTTCATTGGTTACGGCACTACTGAGGCTGGACAGAATGGTTCACCTTCAGTTGCCGGACCGCATGAGCTCGAAGAGTGTTTGCTGCCTCCGTTCAAGAAAGCTATTGATGCCGGAGCACTCTCGGTAATGACCTCCTACAACACTATCGATGGCACACCAACCACGTCCAACAAAGCACTGCTCACAGACGTATTACGCCATCGGTGGGGCTTTCGCGGGTTTGTGGTGAGCGACCTGTATAGCATCGATGTGATGTGGAACACCCATCATGTGGCTCGTAACCGCCAGGAGGCCGGCGTGATGGCCCTCAATGCCGGCGTTGATGCCGACCTGGGAGCGCAGGCTTTTGCACAGCTCACCGATGCTGTGCATAAAGGAATGGTGTCGGTTGACGACATCGACAAAGCCGTTGCCCGCATCCTTCGCATGAAGTTTGAGATGGGACTCTTCGAGCATCCTTTTGTCGATGAGGATGCTGCCAAACGGCTGGTGCTTTCCGACGCCCATCGGCAAGTAGCGCTTGATATGGCCCGAGCATCTATCACCTTATTAAAGAACGATAACGGCGTGCTACCCCTGAACAAAACGAGCAAGGTGCTGGTGTGCGGTCCAAATGCCGATAATGTCTATAACCTACTGGGAGACTACACAGCACCACAGGAGGAAGGCAATGTGACCACAATTCTTGGCGGCATACGCGACAAGTTGAATGCTCAGCAGGTAAGCTACATGCGTGGCTGTGCCATTCGCGACACCACTACATCCAACATTTCTGCAGTCGTTACTGCCGCCCGCGATGCCGATGTTATCATAGCAGTCGTGGGAGGCTCTTCGGCACGCGATTTCAAGACCAGTTACAAGGAAACCGGAGCTGCCGACGCCACACAGCAAACACTTCAAGACATCGACTGCGGCGAGGGTTTCGATCGCGCCACACTCATCCCCTTAGGCCATCAGATGCAGTTGCTCAAAGCACTCAAGTCGACCGGCAAACCACTCGTCGTGGTATACGTCGAGGGCCGCCCGATGGATAAGCGCTGGGCGGCGGAGAATGCCGACGCCCTACTCACGGCTTACTATCCCGGTCAGGAAGGAGGAAAGGCTGTTGCCGACGTGCTCTTCGGAGACTACAACCCCGCCGGCCGACTGCCCATGTCGGTTCCGATGAGCATCGGTCAGTTACCCGTCTACTACAACAAGCGCCCTCCCATGCCACATGACTATGTGGAGATGAGTGCCAAACCACTCTATGCCTTTGGCTTCGGTCTTTCTTACACCACCTTCGACTACAGCAACCTTGAGATAGATCAGCAGGGCCCCACGACACTGCACGTGCGCCTCAACGTCACAAACAGTGGCTGCTACGACGGCCATGAGGTTGTTCAGCTTTATGTACATCACGACTATGCCTCCACCGCTCAGCCCCTAATGCAACTGAAGAAGTTCAAGCGAATCTTCATCCCCAAAGGTGAAACCCGAGAGGTGAACTTCACGCTCACTGCCGAAGACCTTTCCATTGTCAATGCCCAGCTTCAGCACGTTGTAGAGCCGGGCAACATCCAACTGATGATAGGCTCCAGCTCCGACCGCATCATGCTGCGACAAAACATACCTACTCTCAGTACTGCCCCCTCACCACCCAGCTCTGACCACTCAGTTCTAAACTACGTCAACCCATTCATTGGCACAACCAACTACAGTGCCTGTCATCCCGGAGCAGTACTTCCTAACGGCATGATGTCGGTGGTGCCTTTCAACGTGATGGGCAGCGAGCTGAACCACTACGATAAAGACGATCGATGGTGGTCGGCCCCTTACGACAACACGAACAAATATTTTACAGGTTTCGCCCACGTGACACTAAGCGGCGTAGGCTGTCCGGAGATGGGCACATTGCTGACAATGCCTACGACAGGCCCTCTCGATGTGGACTATCACCACTACGGAACAGAATATGCCGACGAGCAGGCCTCACCGGGATATTACGCTGTGCGGCTAAAGAAATACGGAGTACGTTGCGAGGTAAGCTCCACGCTGCGCTGTTCGGCCGAACGCTACACTTTTCCGAAGGGCGAGGGACACATCCTGCTGAATCTCGGTGCCGGGCTGACAAACGAGGTGGGCGGTATGGTGCACCGCGTGAGCGAAACGGAAATAGAGGGCTATAGGCTGCTAGGCAACTTCTGTTATCAACCGCAGGCGGTCTTTCCCATCTATTTCGTGATGAGGGTGAATAAGCGACCAGTCTCTTCGGGCTACTGGAAAAAACAGCCACCAATGTCGGGACCAGAGAAAGACTGGGATGCCGACAACGGGAATTACAAGCTCTACACCGCCTACGGAAAGGAACTGGCGGGCGACGATGTGGGCTATTACTTCAGCTATCATTGCGAGGAAGATGAGCAGATAGAGGTGCAGATGGGTGTGTCGTTTGTCTCTATTGACAATGCCCGCGAGAACCTAAACGCCGAACAACCCCTCTTCGTTTTCGACGATGTTCACCAGAAAGCCCGCGACCAATGGGACGCGACACTAAGTAGGGTAACGGTTGAGGGCGGCACCGAGGCTCAGCGACGCATGTTCTACACTGCTCTCTACCACACGCAGATACACCCTAACATCATTCAGGATATCAACGGCCAGTACCCCAAGATGGAATCATTGGATGTAGGCACCACAAGCGGTAACCGCTACACGGTATTCTCGTTGTGGGATACCTATCGTAACGTCCATCCGCTCAATACCCTACTCTATCCCGACAAACAACTCGATATGGTTAGATCGATGATTGCGATGTACAGGGAATGGGGCTGGATGCCGAGATGGGAACTCTATGGGCGAGAAACCTGGACCATGGAGGGCGACCCTGCTATTCCCGTCATTGCCGACACCTGGCTGAAGGGACTGCGCGACTTCGATATCGCAACAGCCTATGAAGCGTTCTGCCGCTCGGCCACCCTGCCTTCAAAGGATAACAAGATGAGGCCCGACATCGACACCTATTTGGAAAAAGGCCACGTGCCCATAGGCGAGTATGCTGCCGATATGTCGGGCGACAATTCGGTCTCACACGCTCTTGAATACTACATCGCCGATGCTGCTTTGGCCAATCTCGCAGAAGCCCTGGGCAAGACAGCCGATTCCAAACGGTTCCGCCAGCAGAGTCTCGGGTACCGACATTACTACTCAAAGGAAAGTGGCACGCTGCGGCCTATCCTTCAGGACAACACGTTCCTGACACCCTTCAATCCTAACGACGGTGCCAATTTCTCCAATGCGCCAGGATTCCACGAGGGCTCCGCCTGGAACTACACGTTCTGCGTCCCTCACGACGTCATGGGTCTCGCTAAGCTCATGGGAGGCAAGGAAGCCTTTGTCCAAAAACTACAACACGTCTTTGACGACCATCTCTACGATCCCGCCAACGAACCCGACATTGCCTATCCCTACCTCTTTACCTATTTCAAAGGCGAGGAATGGCGCACGCCGAAGATAGTTCGCAAACTGATAGACAGTTACTATAACGACACGCCAAGTGGTCTTCCCGGCAACGATGATTGTGGAACGTTGTCGGCGTGGCTCGTGTTCTCGATGATGGGGTTCTATCCCGACTGTCCCGGTTCACCCTATTACGCCCTGACCACACCCATATTCGACAAGGTGACGCTACATCTCGACCCGCGTTACTATCCTGATGGCGATATCGTCATCACACCCAAACCACTCAAACGCTATCGCATCTCTCACGAAGAACTGAAAAAAGGAAAATTCTAACCACGCAATAAGGCTTATGAAACGAGTGTTGGAAATATGTACAGGCAACATCGAGAGTGTCATCGCAGCAGCCAAAGCGGGAGCAGAGCGTATAGAACTTTGCTCCGCCTTAGACGTTGGTGGCGTAACGCCATCGTTAGGGATGATGCAGTGGACACACAGCACTTTCCCAGAGCTGAAAGTGCAGTTGCTCATTCGTTCACGTGGCGGCAACTTCGTCTATGACAAAGCCGACCTCGAGACAATGCTCATCGACATCAGGAAAGCGTTGCCCTACGTCAACGGTATCGTTTGCGGGGCATTAACTAATGAAGGAGATATCGACATCGAGGCACTACGGCTAATGATGGCGGCAGCAAACGGCAAGCCCGTTACATTTCACCGCGCCTTCGACAGATGTCGTGACCCTAAGAAGGCACTCGAACAACTTATCGATGCAGGGTGCACGCGCATACTAACCTCTGGACATGAGTCTTCGGCAGAGAAGGGCATTCCCTTGCTTCGTGAACTGATAGAACAGGCAGGCGACCGCATCATCATCATGCCGGGAGGCGGTGTGACAACCATCAATGCCCGCATGATTGTCGACCAAACGGGCTGTAAAGAGATTCACGGTTCGTTCTCTGCCGGAACAGGCATCACTTCCACCGAAGCCGTCAAGCAGGTGCTTGCTATAATTGCCAGATGACCTTCAGCAGTTTTTGCCTAGATTGATGGATGGTGTAACCCTGCCGACAGAACACCACTCGATTACTCTATCTCAAACGCCAACGACTGCTGGGCCGCTTGCTTTGGCAGCCAGACGATGACCTTATCGCCTTCAACACGATACTTCACGCGCTTGCCATTGACCACCAGACGGATGGACTTCTGGGGCAGATGGGTGGTCCAGCTAATTGTTTCTGGCAACTGCTCGCCCTCAGGAAGCCGGTAGATGGCATAATGACGGGTATTGTCCTTTGACTGAGTAAACCAGATGTCCCCCTCATTGTAATAAGGTGTTGTCGTAGTGTTGTAGATTGCCTTTCCATTAAGTTTCAGCCATTGACCTATCTCCTGCAGGCGGTTCACCACTTCAGGGTTTAACAGTCCGTCGGGCGTAGGACCTACTCCCAGCACAAGATTGCCCCCTTTGGCCACAATCTCTATCAACGTGCCTATGACCTGCGCCGCACTCTTGTAGTGGGCATTGGGTGTCCAACCCCAATCATCGGTCAGAGGGATGCAGCTCTCCCAAGGATAGTCGAGCTGACGTTCGGGAACGGTGCGCTCGGGGGGTTGGTAATTCTCGTAAGGACCGTGACACGTGCGGTCGACAACGAGTATGCCAGGCTGGTTCTTGCGGGCAATGGCAGCGAGTTTGGGCATGTCGATGTCTTGTCCGCGATTGTCCTTGTTCACCCACCCGCCATCAAGCCAGAGTATATCCACACGACCGTAGCACGAGGTAATCTCGTTGATTTGGTTGTGTGTGAACTGTTTGAAACGCTCCCAACGCTGCCGATGCTGGTCGATGGGATAGTTCACGTTGCGACCTTTCTTGCCATACGTGTCCCACCAATAGTCCTGCGAGTGCCAGTCGGGTTTCGAGAAATAAGTACCTATGACAAACTGCTGCTCGCGAAAGGCATCGAGTACATAGCGAAGCACGTCGCGGCGAGGGTCATCGCGGAAGGCATGACGGGCAATAGTAAAGTTGGTCTCGTGCGAATCATACATGCAGAAACCGTCGTGATGCTTCGTGGTGAAAATCATATACTTCATCCCGCCGTCACGACAGGCCTGCGCCCATTGTGAGGCATCGAAACGCGTGGGACAAAACTCCTCGGCCAGCCCCCAATACCAGTCAAGATACTGCTGATAGGTACGCGTAGTGTCACGGGTAATCCAGTTTTCATCGCAGATAGACCACGACTCCACGATGCCAGCAGCGGAATAGAGCCCCCAGTGGATGAGCACCCCAAACTTCAGGTCCTTCCACTGTTTCAGCCGGCTTACAACCAATTCGTCGCTCGGCCACTCGTAAGTTGACGACTGCTCGTGAACGTTATTGTCCTGTGCCGCGACAGATGTCAACATCGCCCAAAGGACGGATAATACCAATATTCGTTTCATATCCTTCTGTTGTTTTTGAAAATCAAGCCACCCTATAGTAAGCGTTGCAAAGGTACAAATAATTACTCACACATCATATATAGCACATTTTTTTGCAAAAAAATAGGGTGTCTCCAATTTGAGTAACTATTCAGCAAAATTTCCGCCAGCCGTAGGCCAGGGCGTCCCCGAAGGGGGCGAAATGAGCAACCCCACGGCGCGTACCCCGCAGGGGTGCGTGGCGTGGGGTACCCGTGCCCCTTCCCTTTTCCCGAGCCCCGAAGGGGGTCAACAACATCCACCCAGACCATCTTCTCACTACTGAGGTTTCATGCCAGCCAATCAGCCGGAGGCTGATTCGTCACAATCGCCCAACGACTATTCGCTGAATAGTTAGCAATTTGAAAACTTTTGTTAAAGATAACTAAAAACAGAGTGTTATAGGCTCTTAGCGTTAAGAAAACAGGATAAAAGTGTACTTTTGTAATCTGTAAGTACGTCCATAAGTCGCTAAAACAAACCATCTAACCTACATAAATCAATTGATTAGCGTGAATATGAAATTTTCAACCCTACTCCTGATATGCCCGATGATAATGGCTGCACAGACCAACGAAGTGACCAACCTGGCACTACACCGTCAGGCATGGGCATCGTCGGCCATAGACTACAACATGACGGCACACCTCGTGACCGACGGCATCAACGACTCAACGAAGCCTATGCCACTTACGGTGCGCACGCCTGGGGGACGGCTGCCGCGACGCGAGGCAGAATGGACACTCGACGGCAACGAGTGGTCGAGTAACGTGGTGATGGGCGACACGACGTGGATTGAATATTCATACGGTACTACTGAGGTGCTATGGTTCGCGGGTGCAAGGAAAGTGAAGATTGATGGGCGAGTGGCCTATGACGACACCAAGGCCACAAAGGGCTACCGGCTGGCCTGGCAGGTGTCGGACGACGGCCAGACGTGGATAACGGTAGGCGAGGTGCACGGCGACGGGCTGCCGGGCAAGGCACTGCAATATAAGCTGCACAGCGACCCTAACAAGCAGGAGGACTCGAGCATGCTGCCGGCGCGGGTGCTGGACTGCGAAATCACTTCTCACCTCTCACCTCTCACCTCCAAATTCTCACTTTTCCGGCTGTTGTTGGAGATGGAAGGGGCGGCCTACTGGGACCTGCACGACATGCATTTCTACGACGAGGCTGGACAGGAACTGTGGATGCAGTCGTCACAGCAGTTCTGCTCAATGTGGATGAGTGAAGGCGGCGGCAAGCAGTGGCTGAAGGTCGACCTCGGTATGCCATGCCATATCGACAGCGTAGTGCCTCACTGGTATCAGGAACCACTCCGCTGGCACACCGAGGTGGAGGACGAGGGCCGCACGGTGCGCATAGTGATGGAGGAGCCAAACGAGAGCGGCTATTACGCCATGCGCGAATTAGAGACTTGGGGAACAGCGTCGGCACGCCCAACCCTTGACCCTCAACCCTCAACCACCTTCACCTGGCAGTTGCAGCGCGCTTCAGAGGTATATGCCACGGGCGAAGAAATCTCATCGGCCTACTTCACCACCGACGACTGGATTCCAGCAACGGTGCCGGGCACGGTGCTCACCTCCTATATAAACATAGGCGCAGTGCCCAACCCAAACTATGCCGACTGGGTTGACCAGATATCAGAGTCGTTCTTCCGTTCGAACTTCTGGTATAGGGGAATAAAAACAATATACTTCCATCCCTCACAGGGAGGTGCCGGGGGCGAGTCCAACGAATCAGTTATCCTCTGTTTCGACGGCATCAACTGGAAAGCTAACGTCTTCTTCAATGGAGTGAAGTTAGGCCGCATCGAGGGAGCATTCCAGCGCGGGCAGTTCGACGTGACAAGACTGCTACGCGACGGAGAGAACTACGTGGCCGTTGAAGTCATCTGCAATGAGCACTTCGGGTCGCCAAAGGAGAAAAACGAGAACACCACACAGTTCAATGGAGGCATCCTCGGAGCCGACAATCCCACGTTCCATGCCTCTATCGGATGGGATTGGATAACAACGGTAAGAGGCCGGGAGGTGGGCATCTGGAACAATGTCTACCTCAGGCGAGTACCCGGCGGTGTCGCGCTCAGCGACCCCTATGTCGAGACTTGTTTAATCAGTAAGGATAAAGAAGGAAAAAGGAAAAAAGCAAATAGCACCCACGTCAGCCTCCGGCCGGCCGTGTTCGTCAAGAACATCAGCAGCAACAGCTTCAGCGGTACGCTGAAGGGATGGATTGGCAACGTCACATTCCAGAAACACATAACCCTGCCAGCCAACGCTGAGCAGGAGGTGACCTTCTCGCCACAGGACTTCCCACAGCTCACCAGTCCCCACTTCCGCCTTTGGTGGCCTAACGGCTACGGCCAACCCTATATGTATCAAGCAGGATACTGCCTTGAAAGTGATGAACAAAAAGCGAATAGTGAAAAACTGGTGTATAAGGCAGGACTGCGCCAGCTCACCTACGAACACATCAACGACAGCCTGCTTATCTACATCAACGGCCGACGATTCGTGCCGCTCGGCGGCAACTGGGGCTTTTCAGAACACAACCTCCAGTACAAGCAACGGGACTACGAGGCTGCCGTCGCCTACCACAAAGACATGAATTGCACCATGATCCGCAACTGGGTGGGGCAGACAGGTCACCACGAGTTCTACAACGTCTGCGACTCCCTCGGCATCTTGCTCTGGCAGGACTTCTGGCTCGCCAATCCCGCCGACGGACCCGACCCCTACGACGAGAGCATGTTCCTCAACAATGCAGAGGACTATGTGCGCCGCATACGCCAGCATGCCGCCATCGGCCTCTACTGCGGGCGTAACGAAGGCTATCCGCCACCAAACATCGACCGCAAACTGCGCCAGTTTGTCAGCCAGCTCTCGCCCGGCATCGGTTACATAAGTAGTTCGGCCGACGACGGCGTGACAGGCCACGGGCCATACTGCGCCCAGCCCCCGAAGGTCTATTTCGAGCGGCAGAGCGGCAAGATCCATACCGAGCGAGGCATGCCCGCCGTGATGAACATCGAGAGCATGCAGCGCACACTGTCTCCCGATGCACTTTGGCCACAGTCCGTTCAGTGGGGACAGCACGACTACACGATGCTCGGAGCACAGCGAGCCCAGGAATTCAACAGTATGGTAGCTAAAGCCATGGGCAAGGTAAACAATGCGCAACCCAATTCTCAATTCTCACCTCTCACCTCTCAATTAAACAGCTTCACCCGCTGGGCACAACTCATCAACTACAACGGCTACCGTGCCATGTTTGAGTCGGGCAGCAAGACACGCTCCGGACTGCTCATCTGGATGAGCCATCCATGCTGGCCCACGATGGTGTGGCAAACCTACGACTACTACTTTGACCCCACGGCAGCTTACTTCGGCGTGAAGAAAGCCT
>ODAI012557022.1_pt1 | contig 21498 bp, 20 predicted proteins | sample 1539321 | NCBI WGS metagenome assembly ODAI01 (sample SAMN02144231, study PRJEB22623) | gut metagenome | biome: sheep rumen | host: Ovis aries | place: New Zealand | reverse complement strand
CCGCCGGGGGCGGGGTTTCCGATCGGGAAGCCGCAGGAGTAGAGATTTTCACCCACTTTCATGGCAGATGCTCCTCCGGCCGTCAAAGGGCGGACAATACGCGAGGGGTCGTAGCCGAAGGGAATCTTCAATTTGTCTGCAAGTTCCTCATAATGAGGAATGTACTCAAACATCAAGGTGCTCCAGAGCTGCTCGGCGAAGTCATAGGGTTCAGCGGTGGCGATGGTCATGGCCAGAGCCAAGAAACGGATGGCTTTGTCGGCCTGCGTCTCACGCTTTGCCCACATGGCAGGGATCATTCCCTGAATAAGCATGCGGTTAATCTTTTCTGCCTGCTTTATGGCGGCGGATTCAGAGGGAGCCGGATGCTCCACGGAATCGTAAAAGGAGAAATCGGTGTGCAGCGACATGGCCCCGTTCTCATCGATCAAAACTTCAAGAAACTTTCTCATAATGAAGTGATTTCAAGGATTTCTTTACCATATTTTTCTAACATTTTTTCGCCGATGCCGGGAATCAGCCGGAGCTGCTCCTCGGTTACGGGCAGGTAGTCGGCAATGTCATAGAGCACCTTCTGATGCAGGATGAAGTAAGCGGGGACACCCAGTTCCCGGGCCTTGGCGCGGCGCCAAAGAATCAGGTCCTCGGCCACATCAGGATTGGGGCCGATGTAAGGGTCTGCCTGTCTGCGCATCGAAATCTGCAGGGACATCGCGTCCTCCACGGAAGCATAGTCGCTGTGGAAGTGGGCCGATCCGTCGTCGCTGACGGTAATCTGTAACAAAGTTTTCATGGCGGTAGGTATTTATAGATGTTGTTTCTTATGCGTTGGCATCCAGCCAGTGTTGCGATGCGCCCAGGGGAAGCCGGAGATTCCGGGAGAAAGACCGATACAAAGCTATCACTTGTGACCGGAATTGTCAATGACAGCCCTGCAGAAATATACGTTTCGACGTGATAATTGCTGTTTTTTAGTGCCAATCGTAAGAAAAAAAGAAGTCCCCACCGCTGTTTATTACGAAAGAACGCTTCCCCGAAAAGAATTCAGGGAAGCGTTCCGGACAATATCAGGAAAAACTTTACCGGCGTACGTTGTAGTGGAACTCACCCATATACACGCCCATCCAGCCGGCCTGGACGATGGGGACAGACTGGCCGTCCAAATTCTGCACGTAGGTGGGCTCTTCCAGGAAGGTGTGGGAGTGGCCGCCAACAAAGATGTCTATCCCGCGGGTGGCGGCGGCCAGCTGCTGGTCCAGCAGGTCTCCGGGGTTGTGCTCCGTATAGCCGATATGGGTAAGGGCGATCACCAGGTCGCATTGGGGGCGGAGCTCATCGGCATACTGCTGCACCGTGGGAATGGTGTCAAAGGCCGGAATACGGTTGGCGATATCTCCCGCCACCATGTCCTTGAGCCCGCATAAAACGCCGATCACGCCAATCCGCAAACCTGCCTTCTCCACAATCACATAGGGCTTGATGTACCGGCCCATTTCAAAGGAGGAGAAATCGTAATTGCACACGACCACAGGCATTTCCAGGCCGGAGAGCAAGCTGCCCAGGGCCTCGATCCCGTTGTCGAACTCATGGTTGCCCAGGGTAACCACATCGTAACCCATCGCATTGAGTTCGGCTACTTCTACAGTGCCGCCAAGCTCCGAAAAATAAGACGTCCCCTGGCAGAAATCCCCGGCGTGAAGGAGCAGCACGTTCCCCGCACCGTCGGCCTTGCGGACGGAATCTACATAGGCGGCACGTTCCAACGCCCCGCCCATGCCGGCATATTCACCGCTTCGCTCCGGCTCAAAATGGGAATGGGTATCGTTCACATGCACGATCGTAAGACGATGCGTATTGCGCTTTCCCAATTTCACGCCAACGCCGATACACCAGCCCAGCACGGCACAACCGGCAAGCAGGAGGGCAATCCGAATAATCTTGTCACTTGTTGTCATAGCCTAATCCTCCATCACTACGCGGCCGTCGGACGCCGCCTGAATCACTTTTCCGGCCGCCTCGCAGGAGCGCACGTAGTCCAGCATCACATCTTTCAGCAGCACACGCGAAAGGATAACCTTGTCTGCCAGTGCGCCGATATTCAGCTTGTCTCCGCCATCCAGCAAGAAGTCTATCGTGGTCACGTTGTACAGGCGCGAGGGCTCGATGGGCTTGCCGCCCACCAGGGCCGACACCAGTTTGCCGCCCTTCACCTTGACCTCGCAGCCGGAAACCGCCTGGAACGCCTTGGTGCCGGAGAGCTGCTCCAGCAGCTCAGTCAGCGCGGAACCTTTCATCTGCACGTAGCACAGGTAGTTCTTGAAGGGGAACATGGACGAGATGTCTTCCAGGGTGATAGCCCCTTCCGGCATGGGAATCCGGATGCCGCCGAAGTTGGTGACGGCAAAATCCATGGGTACCTTGAAATAGCGCGAGCCGTAGGCACGGAAGACATCGGCCACCAGGTTGCCCAGCGGAAGGTCCGGCTGGGTGCGCAGGTTCATGTACATGCCGGCCGAATGCCCCACCACCTGCTTCAGCTGAGACAGGGAAGGCTGCACTTCTATCAGTTCCTGAGCCACTTCCGCCACCGAAGCGTCGTCGTCGTACCGGACACCCGAGGGCGTGACATAGCCGTCGTCATCGAATACGCCCAATGACTCCGCGATATTGTCGGCTGTGACAGGCTGCGCCCCGCTCCTGTGCCCGTCCATGGGCACCCGCCGCCACTCCAGCTCGGGGCCGGATTCCCGCCCGGCCTGAAGACTCGCCATGAGCGCCCCCACAATGATGAGCGCCCAGGCGATGTACCACATATTCTTGTTCCTCGTTTCCATCGGCAATCGAATTAGTTCCGCCCAGGGGCGGCAGACGTTACTTTTGTTTCATCCACTTCCACAAATCCTTGAAAGTGGATTTTTTGCCGTACATCAGGATGCCCACCTTGTAGATCTTGGCCGATGCCCACGCGCACAGGGCGAAGGTAACTACCAGGAGCACCATGGACAAGGCCAGTTCCCAGCCGGGCACCCCGAAGGGGATGCGGGCCAGCATCACGATGGGCGAGGTGAAGGGAATCATGGAGCCCCAGAAAACCAGCGAACTGTCCGGCGCCTTGAACGCATACAGGGCGATGAAGAAGCCCAGCATGAGCGGAATGGTGACCGGAATCTGCAGCTGGGTTGTATCTCCCTCGTTTTCGCCGGCCGACCCGATTGCCGCAAACAGCGAAGCGTACAGCAGGTAGCCGAAGATGAAATAGACCAGGAAGGAAATGATGATCTGGCCTAGGTCTATGTTGCCCAAGGTGCTCATAATCACACTCATGCTGGAAGGTTCCCCGGCGGCGACGGCCGTGGAGTCTGCCGCGGCAGGCAATGTCTCGCCCAGGGAAAGGTCTCCGGGATGGATGCCTTCCGCCGTAGCCATCTGCTGCATCATCTCCGTGGTGGACTCGTCCTGCATCATCCCCATGATCTTATCCTTGCCGATGATGCCGCCCGCCACTGCCAGAAGCAGCACGGTGAGCACAATCCACAGCAGGAACTGCGTAAGGGCCACCAGCGCCACGCCGATGATTTTGCCGAACATCAGCTCCGTCGCCTTCACGGAAGAGACCAGCACCTCTACCACGCGGGAGCTCTTTTCCTCGATGACCGAGCTCATCACCATGCCCGAGAACAGGGCGATGAACATATAAAGCGCCATGCCCAGAATCATGGAAATGGCCATGTAAACGCCTGATTCCGAGATCTTTTCCTCTCCGCTCTCGGAGATGGTATAACTGTGCACATGCACGTTGGAATGTACGCTGTGCATGATCTCTTCCAGGTTCTCGATCCCGTAAGAATCAATGCGGTAGGCTTCTACGGCGTCGTTGATCCGGCTTTCTATACTGCTGCTGGAATCCATGCCCAGCGGCTTCACCGAATAGGTGTCGGCCGTGACGGACTTGGACACCGAATCCAGCGGAGAGATGGTCAGGAGAATGTCTATACCGGCAGCTCCCAGGTCCCCTTTGATGGCATCTACATCTGCGCCGGCCCCCAAATCCTTGTAGGCCAGCACTTCGCCGCTTTCCAGATACGAAAGCACAATGCCGGAGCGGTCTACCACGCCCACCTGTTTGGCCTGTTCCTTGGTCCCGTACATGATCAGGGTCGGCAGGATGGCGATGCCCGCAAACAGCAGCGGAGTGAGGAAAGTGATAAGCAGGAAGCTCTTCTTCTTAACCTTGTTCAGGTATTCCCGCTGGATGACGATTCCTAATTTGTGTAAATTCATAGCCTATTCCTCCTCCGTTACAAGTTTGATGAAGATGTCGTTCATGCGCGGGATCACCTCCTTGAAGGAGTTGATGGTGACACCCTGGCCGATTAAAGCCGTGAGTTTGTCGTTCACGTCCTGCCGCGCCACGACGATTTTCTTGCGGTCCAGCGTGGCGTCCGTGTATTCGATCTCCACGTTGTCTTCCCCGTGCTGCCGGCGGATCTCGTCGGTGCCGCCGGTTACAACCAGGCGCGCCTTGTTGATCAGGGCGATATTGTCACACAGAGCCTCCACCGACTCCATGTTGTGGGTGGACAGGATAATGGTGGCGCCCTCTTCCTTCAGGCGCAGGATTTCCCCGCGGATGAGTTCCGCATTCACCGGGTCGAAACCGGAGAAAGGCTCGTCCAGGATCATGAGCGAGGGTTTGTGCACCACCGTGGTGATGAACTGGAGCTTCTGGGCCATGCCCTTGGAGAGTTCTTCCACCTTCTTGTTCCACCAGTCCGCTATGTCGAAGCGGACAAACCACTTTTTCAGTTCCGTGGCGGCGTCGCGGGCGCTCATCCCTTTAAGCTGGGCCAGATACATGCACTGCTCCCCTACCTTCATTTTCCGGTACAGGCCGCGCTCTTCCGGAAGATAGCCGATCTTGGCCACGTCCTCTTCCGAGATGGGATGTCCCTGGAAGAAGACTTCCCCTTCCGAGGCGATGGTAATCCGGTTGATGATCCGGATCAGGGTGGACTTTCCGGCACCGTTAGGCCCCAGAAGCCCGAATATCTTACCCTCGGGGATTTCCAGGGAGACATGGTCCAACGCCACCTTCTCGCCAAAGGTCTTGCTGACGTTTTTAACTTCGATAATACTCATACCTATCTGATTTGCTTTTGCAAATATAGAAAATATTTACCGTTTTACAATAAATATTTATTAATAATTCAAAATTTTACTAACCAATTCCATCAGCAAGGCTGCCGGAGAGGCCTCACCGGCGTCTCCGCCCTTCCCTTTGTAGTCGTACTCCGACAGCAGCGAGATCACCCGCTGGCAGCGCTGGAGGGGATAATTCCGCACGGCGGCGTCGTACTCCTTGAGAAAAAACGGGTTCACGCCCAGAAGCTTGGCAGCATCTCCAGGGGACGGCCGCCCTTTCGCAAGCAGCGCATGGTATTTCAGGATCCGGTAAAAATGGGTGAACAGCGGAGCCACAGCCATGGGAAGGGCGAAACGGGGGGCGTCCCCCAGGCGGGCGGCAATCTTCAGGGCCCGGGCATTGTCCCTGTAACTGAGACACTTGGTGAGCTCGAAAATACTGAACTGCCGGCTTACCCCCACGTTTTTCTCAACATCCTCCACCGAGACCTCCTGGGTGCCTTCCGGAAGATTCTTGAGCATTTTCTCCGTTTCCACGGCGATTTTCCCCAGGTCCGTCCCCACCGATTCCGACAGCAGCGCGGCTGCCTCCGGGTGGATCCGGAGCCCGCGGCTTTCATAATACTGCTGGATCCACTGGGCCATCTCATAGTCCCGCAGGGGAACAGACTCTACGATGACGCCGTTTTTAAGGACACTCTTGTACAGCGCCTTTCTTTTGTCGGCCGATGCCCCCCGCAGCAGGATCACCAGGACCGTGCTCTCCAGGGGCTGCTGGCAGTAAACGGCGAGCTCTTCCAGGCCTTTCATCTGCTGGGCCTCTTTCACCACCACCAGCTGGCGGTCTGCCATCATGGGATACCGCCGGGCGGCCGTAATCACCGATTCCGGTGTGACATCGGCCCCGTAACAGATGGTTTCGTTGAAATTCCTTTCCCAATCTTGCAGGCAGTGCTCCACGATGGCGTCGCACACCAGGTCCGGGTAATAGGGTTCCTCCCCCATCAGCAGATAAACATACTTGAAGATGCCGCTACGGACATCTTCAAGTATGCTGCGGACCTGTCTGTCGGTCTCTATATAGGACTTGGTTGCCACTATTTGGCAAATTTCTTTTCCTTGGCACGGACAATTTTCTCTTTCAGGGCATCGGCGGCGTCTGTAACGGCCTCTTCGAAGGTGCGGGCCTGCCGCTCAATGACCATATCTTCCCCGGGGAAACGGGTCTGGAGCTTTACGCATTTGTTGTCTGCGTCCGGAAGCAGCGACAGTGTGACATCGATATCACCCAGGTTGTCGAAAAACTTCTCTACTTTGCCAACTTTCTTCTCGATGAAATCCAGCAGTTTCTCGTCTGCATCGAATTTAAGGGACTTGACGTTAATCATGACTGTCTGTGTTTTTTGCCCTTGGATGGGCGTTAATGTATTGTGCTTTGAGCCGTTCGATGGAGTTGTGGGTATAGACCTCCGTTGCGGCGAGGCTCTCATGGCCCAGCATCTGCTTGATGGCGTTCAGGTCTGCTCCCTTGTCCAGCAAGGCCGTTGCCAGGGAGTGCCTGAGCACGTGGGGGGATTTCCTCCCGGTGATGCCTTTCCGCCCCTGGAGCTCCGCCTTTACCGCCCTGTCTACGTATTCCGGGTACAAGGAGCGCCCGTTTTCCGTTATAAGAAGCGGCGCAGTGGAAGGTCTGGGGCCACCACTGATCGAACTAGCTGCTTGTAAATATAATGAAATTTCCTGATTCAGCGAAATAATGAGCGGAATTTCTCGCATTTTGTCTCCCTTTCCCTTTACCCGGAGCGTACCCCGGGAAAAATCCACGCTGCCCACCTGGAGCGAGATAAGCTCGGCCCGGCGGATGCCGGTTGCGTAGAGCAGGGAAACGATCAGCCGTCTGAGGCGCCTTACGTACAGCTCCCGGGCCGTTTTGTCCCCGGGACCCAGCTGCAGGAGCAGCTGAAGCGTGTCTTCCCCGGCGTCGGAACGGGTGTCCTCCAGATACGCCTCCATGGCCCGGTCCGTGTAGTATTCCGGTAGCCGCTTTTCCATCTTGGGGCGCCGCACGCTCCGGACCGGATTGGACTGCAGCGACCCGGCTTTCATCAGGTAGTTGCAGAATCCGCTGAGCGCGCTCATGGCAAGGTGCACCGTCCTGGCTTTCAAGTCCTTATCGATCAGGAAAGCCTCGTATTCCCGGATGCGCGAAGGGATCAGGTTTTCCGTAATCGGCCCCTCCCCCGCCCAATGGGCAAAGTCTTCCAGGGCCTTCCTGTACAAGGTCTGTGTCCGGGGGGAATACCGCCTGACATCCCTGAGATATGCAATATAGCGGTCTATCAAAGCTTTTGCATTTTGTCCCTATGCTCAATCTTTGGACGAAACCGGGAAAAGACCCAGTTCCGCAGCGCGCGCCCGCATATAGGCATCGGCCGCCTCAAACTCGTAGGGAATCTCTCCGTCCAGGATGGCGTTTTTCACCATTTCCTTCAGCTGGCCGATGGTATTGCAGGGCTCGATCCCGAACAGCTGCATCACATAGTCGCCGGAGATGGGGTTTTTCCAGTTGCGCAGGTAATCCTTCGCCTCCACCTGGGCCATCTTCTCCTTCACCAGCTCGAAATTCTTGCGCAGGCGGGCAACCTTCGCCGGATTCTTGGAAGTGATGTCGGCGTTGCACAGGATCATGAGGTCTTCGATGTCGTTGCCGGCGTCGAAAAGGAGCCGGCGCACCGCGCTGTCCGTCACTTCGTCGTCTACCAGGGCGATGGGCCTGAGGTGCAGCCCCACCAGCTTCTGGACGTATTTCATCTTCTCATTGAGGGGCATCTTGAGCCGGTCGAAAATCTTGGGGACCAGCCGGGCGCCCGTGACCTCGTGTCCGTGGAAGGTCCAGCCTTGCCCCGGGACATAGCGTTTGCTCAGGGGCTTGCCGACGTCATGCATCAGCGCCGCCCAGCGGAGCCACAGGTTCGGGGCCGTCCGGGGGGTGGGATGTCCGTCCGGATCATAGTCGTTCAGGCGGCCCTCCGCAATCGCCTCCCCTTCGAAACGGACAACGTTCTCCAGTACCTGGAGCGTATGGGTAAAATTCTCCTTATGTCCCTTTCCGTCAACCGTTTCCACACCTTTGAGGCGGCTCAGTTCCGGCAGGAACTGCTGCAGGATCCCGGTATCTTCCATGAGCTGGAAAGCCATGGCCGGATGACCGGAGAGCAGCATCTTGTTCAGCTCTTCCACGATACGCTCCCGGGACAGGATCTGCATCCTTTCCGCCATGGCACGCATGGCGGAGAGGCTTTCCGGGACAATGGTGAAAGCGCGGTCCTCCGTGCTCAGCTGCGCTGCGAAACGGATGGCTCGGAGCATGCGGAGCGGGTCGTCGGAATAGGTTTGTTCGGGCTCCAGCGGGGTGCGGATCAGGCCGGAAGCCAGGTCCCGGATGCCCCCGAAAGGATCTACCAGGGCGCCATAGTCCTTTTCCTGCAGGGAAAAGGCCATGGCATTGATGGTGAAGTCTCTGCGAAGCTGGTCTTCCTCCAGGGTGCCGTCTTCCACGATGGGTTTCCGGGAATCCCGGTGATAGCTTTCCTTGCGGGCCCCCACGAATTCCACCTCTATGCCGTGATACTTGACCATGGCCGTGCCGAAGTTCCTGAATACGCTCACCCGGGCATGGCACTTGGCCGCGACGGCCTCTGCCAGCGCGATGCCGGCATGCTCCTGCCCCGGCTTGCTTTCCACCACAATGTCTATGTCTTTGTTCGGCCGGCCCAGGAAACAGTCGCGCACATAGCCCCCGATCACGAAGGCCCGCACGCCCAGCTCCCGGGCGGTGTCTCCCACCAGCTTGAACACCGGATGCTCCAGATATCCTTCCGTTATTGTCATCTTACTTCCTGTCTGCCATGTCATCACCGGCCCGGCCGACCATCTCTTCCCAAAGCGGCGCCTTCTGCATAAAAGCCCATCCGCCATCCGCGCGTTCAAAGATAAAAGTCTTTCCGCCGTTGGTGATAACTATGTATTTCACGTCCAACTCATTATTGTATCTCAGCGCCTGATCCACCACCTCCTGGTCCAGCGTCACTTCCGGGCGCTTGCACTCCACCACCATGACCGGTTTCGCGCTGCGGCCATAGACTATAATGTCGGCCCGGTACTCCTTGGCACCGTGCCTGAGGGCCACTTCCGAGCCCATCATGTGCTCCGGAACGCCCATTCCCTCGTGAAGGACGGAAATGAACCACTGGCGCACCTGCTCCTCAGGAGTGTTGCGCACGCTTTTCTTCCGGAGCGGATCCCATATGTAGTCGCTTACCACGGTTCAAATTTACCCTTTTTCCCCCGCTTTTGCAAATACCGCTCCCAGTGATGCCGCCTGCGTCATGTCGTCGGCCAAAAGCACACTTTCGGCCTCATGATGCTAGAAGCGTGCTTTAGCCATAGTCTCACATGTGTTCTAAAGCACGTTATCGGCCTTCCAGCACCCAGACTGTGCTTTAGCCCATGGCTTGCATGAGCGCTAAAGCACGTTTTCGGCCTCCCGTGGCTTGAACTGTGCTTTAGCCATAGTCTCACATATGTTCTAAAGCACAGTTTGGGCACCGAGTGACCAAAAGTGTGCTTCAGTGCTCTGGAGAACAGGGCTTTTTTATTGTGATATGGCTTGTTATGAAAAGTTTTTTAATGTATTTTTCTTTACATGCTGATATCAAAAACACGTCTACACATGTCTGAAATGGGCTTTTTTCAAATTATCCGTTTTTTTTTGCGAACACGGATAAGTATGGGGACCTTTGCTGAAAAAAGCTATGGATAACACTTGGGCGCCTGTGCCTGTCAAAGATTGCTTCCACGTTTATTCGGATGGTACTTTAGTCCATTCTCTGTATGAGACAGAGGATGATCGCGTGTATATGATGAACAGGATTGTCCTGTCGGCCTTGTCCTGCCATCTCAAAATAATTGTTCTGGAGGTAATGCGTACTCATTTCCATGTTATCGTCCGGGGCGCGCCAGAGAGTATCGATAAATATATACGTGAGCTCAAACGATTGATAGTTAGATATTTTAGGCGAATCGGCAAGCCGGAATCCGTAAATAACACAATCCGTATCCGGGCCGATCCCATCCTGGACATCGATGAGTTGAGGAGGAAGGTAATCTATATCTTCCGCAATTGCACAGAGGCGGGCTATCCTTATTTGCCTGAAAACTACCCCTGGGGGCCCGGAAGAGTTTTCTTCCAAACGAACGAGCCTGCCGGAATCCGGCATCGGGTTGGAGACTTGTCCTATCGGGAGCTATGCCGTCTTTTCCGTACCCGGATAAAACTGCCGCCAGAGTGGGAGTACGACAGTAAAGGGATGCTAATCCCTTATAGTTATATCGACCTTAATTTCATTTACGGAAGTGTCTTTACCTCTATCAGGCAGTTCATCGCCTTCCTGAGTGTCAAAAAAAAGGATTTGCAGGAGATGGAGGTGGCCGACAAACGTCGTTTTCTGGAACAGTGCGACGAATCGGCCCTGCAGGAACAGGCCGAGGAGGACAGCAGGAAGCTATTCGGCATGGCTGTCGGCGAACTTTCGGAAGCGGATCGGCTTACCCTGGCCATGCATTTCTGGAATGAGCGGAAAACATTTTCCATCAAGCAGTTAGCTAGAATTGTACGGGCCGATGCATCGTTGCTCAAAGCTGTTTTATTACAGAAAGAAAGCTTCTAACGTTTTAGCCCATACTCTCCGACCGCGCTAAAGCACATTATTGTCGCTCTGCGACTCAAACCGTGCTTTAGCCATAGTCTTGTGTGTGTTCTAAAGCACGTTTTTAGCCTCCCAGCACTCAAACTGTGCTTTAGCCCATTCCCCTCATGAGCACTAAAGCACACTATCGGCCAGCCTGAACCGAAACTGTGCTTTAGCACCTGGAAAAACGGGTTCTTAAGCACACATGGGCTTGTAAAAAGGCGAATCTGTGCTTGAGCCCCTGGCTGAAACGGACTCTTGGGCACAGTTCGGACAGTAAAGATGCGAAACTATGCGTCAAGACTTACAGATGAATTCTTTTTTTTCGTACCTTTAAGGCATGAAAGCGACAAAACTTATTCTGGCGTTCCTGCTGCTGGGTGCGGCAGGCTCTTTCCTGCAGGCGCAGGACCGCCTTCCCGTTGCCAGCAAGTGGCTTGGCAATAACGAGGTGGCATTCACTTACGACGGTTCCTACAAGGATGCCTTCACGGTGAACACCAAAAACAACAGGTGGAAAGTGACCCAGGGCGTCCAGGCCCCGGAAAAATACGCCGACTTCCCCCTGCACCCGGAGGGCGCCGTGAACCTTACCTACTCGCCGGACTCCACCCGCCTGGCCTTTACCCGTGCCAATGACCTGTGGGTGGTGGATATCGCCAGCGGGAAAGAGACCCGGCTCACTTTCGACGGTACGGAAACCATCATGAACGGCTATGCAAGCTGGGTCTATTACGAGGAAATCTTCGGCCGGCCTTCCCGCTACAAAGCCTTCTGGTGGAGTCCGGACAGCCAGACCCTGGCTTTCTACCGCTTCGACGACACCCAGGTGCCCATGTTCCCCATCTATTCGCCCTTCGGCCAGGACGGAACCCTGCGGCGCACCCACTATCCCAAGGCCGGGGAGAAGAACCCGGAGGTGCGGATCGGCTTTGCGCCCGTGACAGGCGGAGACATCGTCTGGGCCGACTTCAACCCGCAGGAAGACCAGTACTTCGGCACGCCGTTCTGGGGCGCTGACAGCCGCAGCTTCTTCGTTTCCCGCGAACCGCGCATCCAGAATACGCTGGACTTGTACGCGGTGAATCCCCTCGACGGCACCAAGCGCGCCATCTATCATGAGCAGGTGCCCACCTGGCTGGACTGGATAGACGGGATGCTGTTCACGGACAAGGGCCTCTACATGGTCCGGAGTTTCGAGACCGGATGGCAGCAGATCTATTTCCTGAGCTATGACGGCACCCAGCTCAAAAGGCTCACCGACGGCCCCAACTGGCGCATGAACCTGATTAAGGCCGATGCCGACGGCACCGTTTACTTCACCGCAGAGCGGGATTCCCACGTGCGGAGCGCCCTGTACAAGGTTTCGCCGAAGGGGGTGATATCGGCCCTGACGGACCCGGCCATGCACGTGCAGAGCGTTTCCTTCGCCCCGGACAGCCGGCATTTCGTGGCGGTCACTTCCAACTTGCAAACCCCGCCGCGCCTGGCGGTGTACGACACCCGGAAGCCGGAGAAGTCGTACACGGTGGCATCGGCCAAAAGACCGGAAGGCGTTGTGGGAGAATTGGTTTCCATTACGGTGGACGGGCTGGAACTGCCGGGGGTGATCTATTATCCCAAGGACTTCGACCCTGCGCAGAAGTACCCCGTCCACGTGGACATCTACGGCGGTCCCGACACGCCGCAGGTCTATGACCGCTGGGTGGCCCCGTCACGCTATGCCTGGTATTCGGACAACGGCATCATCGAGCTCATCGCCGACTGCCGCGCTGCCGGTCATAACGGCCGCGCCGGCACCGACGCAATCTACAAGCACCTGGGCACCGTGGAGGTGGACGACTTCGTAGAATGGGCCAAATGGCTGCAGAGCCTGCCTTACGTAAAGGCCGACAAAATCGGCGTAGAGGGCTTCAGCTTCGGCGGCACCATGACTACGCTGCTGGTGGCAACGGCCTCTGATTATTACCATTACGGCATTGCCGGCGGCGGCGTGTACGACTGGGCCCTGTACGATACCCACTACACGGAGCGCTTCATGTCCACGCCCCAGGACAATCCGGACGGCTACAAGAATACGGCTGTGGTGGGCCGCGTGGGCGGCTATCCCGCCAAGGTGGGCAGCTCCGACGGCTCCGTCATGCTCAAGATCACCCATGGCACCGGCGACGACAACGTCCACTTCCAGAACACCTTGCAGCTGATAGACGCCCTGCATCGGCAGGGAGCGGCTTTCGACTTCATGATTTATCCGGACGGCATGCACGGCTACCGGGGCTACCAGGGCCAGCACTTCAATACGGCCAACCAGGACTTCTGGCTCAAATACCTAAAGGGGGAATAGCCGGGGCTAAAGCACGGGGAAAGCGCCGGAAGGCAGGCTAGTGCTTCAGGCAAACAAATCGTCCGGGAAATTGACCAGGTACACTTTTTCCACGGCACGGGTCAGGGCGGTGTAGAGCCATTTGAGGTCATCGGCCACCAGGAAGTCCTGCCAGAAGGGGTTGTCCACAAACACACACTTCCACTGGCCGCCCTGGGCCTTGTGGCAGGTGATGGCGGCGGCGTACTTGATCTGGAGGGCATTGAAGAAAGGGTCGGAGCGGACGGCGTCGTAGCGTTTTTTCTTGGTGGTAAGATGGGAATAATCGGCCAGGACCCCTTGGTACAGGGCATTGGACTGGTCGTAGGTCAGGGACGGGGCGTCCGACGACAGGGTGTCCAGCAGCACTTTCATCTCCACTTCCTGGTCGCCGTAGTCCGGGAAACTGAGGCAGGCATCGGCAAAATGAAGCCCGTAGCGCTCTTCGAAATGGCGGATCCACACCAGCCGGGCCATATCGCCATTGGCGATGTAGTCCGTTCCTTCCAAACCGGAGATGTAGCAGTTTTTCACGATCATCAGCCGGTCTTCCCGCACCAGCTGCTCTTCGCGGTACAGCACCTGGGCGCGGATGCCGGCATTGTATCGGCCCGCCCGTTTGTTGGAGCGGCAAAGCACCACCACCTCCTCTTCTCCGTAGCGGGAGTAGGCGTCGGACAGCGCCCCCAGCAGCTCCCCCCCGCCGATGCGCACGATATCCGGAAAATCCCGGACATCAAGGCCCAGGGCAGAGCGCTCCAACCCCTCCCCGACATCTTCCAGGAGCGTCCGTAAATGCGTGGCACTGCGCAGGATACCGGAATCCTCGGCCTGCCGGACCACCGTGGTGAGCGTGGCGAAACGAACCCCGCCGAATCCCCGGACATACTCCTTGGACAGCGCCGGAGAAGCGTCCATGCCCACCGGAGGGAGCTGGGCGGAATCCCCGACAAGGATCAGCCGGCAATCTGCGCCGGAACGGACAAACTGCACCAGGTCTTCCAGAAGGTTCCCGGAGCCGAAAGCCCCGCCCTTCCCGGGCGCCTCGATACCGATCAGGGACACCTCGTCCACGATGAAAAGGGTATTCCGGGCCTTGTTGAACGACAGGGAGAACTGCCCGTAGCCATCTGCCCCGAAGGATTTTTGCCGATAGATGTGCTTGTGGATGGTGGAAGCGGGACGGCCGGCATACAGGGAGAGCACTTTGGCGGAACGGCCGGTGGGGGCCAGCAGCACACAAGGCACCTCCAGAGAGGTCATGGTGCCGATCACCGCCGCCATCGCCGTGGTTTTTCCGGTTCCCGCATACCCGTTCACCACCAGGATATCGCCGTCGTCCGAGGTCAGGAACTCCGCTATCTCCCGCATCAGCGCATCCTGGCAGGGTGTGGCTTCATAGGGGAATCGGCCCAGGAACCCCTTATATAGGAAATCGCTCCGGTCCATAGGCTACTTCCGGTGGAAAACGGTGTAAAACACGGCGAAGACGGGATAGATCTCTACGCGCCCCAGGAACATATCCAAGGTGAAAATCATTTTAAGGGCGGCCGGCTCCGGATTGTAATTGTTCATGGCGCCGATACTGCCGATAGAAGGCCCCACATTGGCCAGGGAGGCCAGCGAACCCGTAAGCGCATGCCCGTGAGGGTCTCCGATCACCAGGCACAGGATGGTGGAGATGGCGATCAGCAGGAAAAACAGGGCGATATACAGCACGTGGGGATAGATTTCCTCGTCCCGGAGCACGCGGCGTCCCATCCGCACTTCGAAGATGGCCGACGGATACAGCGCCTTCTGGATCTGCATGTGGATGGCCTTGAACAGCACCAGGATCCGGTCTACCTTGAGACCGCCCGTAGTGGACCCGGCACAGCCGCACACCAGGGAGGCCACGATGAGCATGAAGCTGGGCAGCAGCGGCCAGGAGCCGTTGTCGCTGATTCCGAACCCCGTGGAAGAAGCATAGCTCACCACATGGAAAGTCCCGTCCATGAACGCCTTGCCCCAGCTCGGGTCTGTTCCCTGCAGCTTAAGGGAAAGGGAGGTGATCAGGGAAATGACCGCCAGCCCCACCACATAGAAACGGAGGATACTGTTCTTGAGCGGCCGGAGCGTCCTGCCCGCCAGGGCGATGAAAATCATCCCGAAGTGGATGGACGCCAGGAACATGAACACAATGGTGATGGCCGATATGAGGGGCGAGTCGAAAAAGCCGATGGAAAGGTTCCGGGTAGAGAAGCCGCCCGCCGCACACACACTGAAGGCGTGGCAGATGGCGTCGAAAAGGGACATCCCCGCCAGCAGATAACACAGGAACGCCGCAGCACAGATGCCCAGATACACGTAGGCAAAGATGAAGACGGTCTTGTTGGCCCGGCTGCGATAGTCGTCCCGGGAAAGGGAGGACAGTTCCATATTGGTGAGCCGGAGCCGCACGGGGGAAGAGTTGGGGATGATCAGCAGCAGGAACACCACGACACCCAAGCCGCCGATAAAGTGGGTGGACGAGCGCCAGAAGAGCAGGCTCCGGGGCAGCGCCTCGATGTCTTCCAGGATGGTGGCGCCGGTTGTAGTGAAACCGGAAACGCTTTCGAACCAGGCATTTACCAACGTAAAGGGGCCGCCCCACAGGGCATAGGGCAGACTGCCGAAGATAAAGGACAGCAGCCAGGACAGGAAAATGATCATGTACCCGTCCTTGAGGGTAATCTGTTCTGTCTTGCGGACGAAGATGAAGGGGAAGATACCCACGATGAAGGTAATCGAGAAACTGATCAGCAGCGGAGCCAGGGCGCTGTCTTTTCCGTCGGCGAGGGAGACCACAACCGACAGGAACATGAACAGCGCACTCACCAGCAGTGCGATGCCTACGTTTCGGGATATGACCTTCAGGTTCATGTTATAGGGAATCCTGATTCAGGGAACGGGTAATCTCTGTGTTGCGTTCGCGGAGCTCCGCCATGCGCCGCCGGGTCTGGCGGTTTTCCTCGGCCAGTTCCGAAATCTCTGCGTTAAGGTCTGCCAGCTGGTCGCTGCCGTCGAAGGTATAGGTGTACTTGTGTTTGTAGTTCCGGTAGTTCCTGAGCCCCTCCAGCATCTTGTAGATGGGATTCACGTAGTCTGACAGGACGAAGAACATCAGCAGGAACACCAGCAGGATGCCCACCAGAACGGCCACGGTGCTGGGAATGATGCTGCGGTACAGGCCGCTGTCAAAGTCTTCCGAGTTCTGCCGCAGTTCCTGGTACATGGCGCCGCTCAGGTGATCCAGATAGCCTCTGAGCCGGCCGAACAGCGGCTGCAGCCGCCCGAAATACCAGTCCCGCGTGTCGATGAACGTGGACTGGAGCACGTCCGTGAGTTCGGTAGAGGCCAGCATATAGGCGGAGTAGGCATACAGGACAGAGTCTGCCATGGGGGCGGCGCTGATGCCCACGGAGGAGGTTTTGAGGGAGTCGCAGCGGGACAGGAACGCGGCGCGGTCGAATTCCGGGAGCGCCGACACGGACTCGTCCCCGATGACCGCCAGCACTTCCATGTTATAAGCATCTACGGAATCCAGCAGTTTCTGGGCGATATGGATGTTCCGGATATCTTCCGCGATGAGCATGGACACGTAATTGGACATGCGGCTGTACTCCAGCCTAGAAATGATGCTGGAGATCAGGAGGACGATGGCGATGGCGCTGAGCGAGAGCGTCATCTTCATCCTCAGGGACAAGCGGAATCCGCTCCACCAGTTTTTTAACCTTGTCAACATAAGTGCAAATATACAAATAAAAGCTTAAATTCGCACTTGCTTGTATGTTAAAAGGCATTCCCATGAGGCGGCATCATCACGGATGTTGCCGCTCAGGCAGGGCTATCGGCAGGGAATCAGGAAGGTCCGCTGCAGCAGCACTTTGGCCATGCGCAGATGGCCGTCCCCGGCGGGGTGCAGGCGGTCCGTCTCCAGATTGGTGTAGAAGGCGGCCTGGGAATCCAGCAGCGGGAACAGGTTGGCCTCTGCGTTGAGGTCGACGACACTCACGCTCCACACGTTCGCCGCTTCCTTGATGGCCTCCACATAACTGTCCAGATACAGGCCAATCCGGTTCTGCACCAGCTCGTCCGGCTGCTCGTTGTTGTCGGCGAAATAGAAATAGCCGCGATGAGGCGGGGTCAGCAGCACGATGGGCGTGCCCGGGTACGTGTCTTTCAGCAGCTTCATTGCCTCGTTGATGCGGCCGCGGAAGGTATCACCGGTATAATCGATTTCCCGGCAGGTGCGGGGCGAGGTTACGGCGCTGTCCGCGCCGCTTCCCCATCGCACGTCCTTCACCACTTCCCGGTACCACTGCCCCAGCGGAAGGCCCATGTTGTAGTCATTGGTGCCCAGCAGGATGCAGATGGCATCCGGGACCTGCTCTCCCATGGCTTCCTTATACAGGTTCAGTTGCATGGGCACGGCGTTCCACTCCATTCCGCTGATGGCCGTGACCACCGGGGTGATGCCCAGCCAGTCGGCCAGGTGCTCGTAGTACATCTTGAAGTCGTGCCGGGCCAGGATGCAGTCGCTGATGGAATCGCCGATGAAAAGGACTGTTTTTCCGGTCCAGGGATGTCGTACCAGGCCGGTTTCCGGCGTTATTTCCCCGGCTGGAATCACCTTGGCATTGAGTTTGGGCATCTGGAAGCGGGGCCGTTCCTGGGATGCGGCGGTGGCGGACAGCAGGCAGGCCGCGGCACCGGCTGCTATAAGGGAAGAAAGCAGTTTATTCATCATCTCTGTTTTTTTGCAAATTTAATCATTTTTCCGGGCCGATGGACACCGGCTGGAGTGCGAGGATACTCGGGACCACGCGCTGGCCATCGGCATCGAACTTTCCGTTGTCACAAGGATGGTTTACGACACCCTCGGAAAGCGTCCAGAGCGTGGAAGATCCGCCCCCATCCAAATTCAGGGCATCGGTAAGACCCATCAGATGAGCGAGTTCCGTGAGTTCAGAGATGGACATTCCCGTTGCCTGTCCCTCTGCCCGGCCGTCCACCACGACCAGCCAGACATACCCTTCCCCATCTGTGCCGATCATGGAGCGGGGATGCCGTTTCGCGTAGAAATCCTCCCAACCGGATATGCCCTCCGTATATGCTGCGCGCACGCCTTCATCCAGGAGGATGGGACCGCTGGCCATGACTTCCCGCCATCCGTCCCAGGGACTGGTGCCGGCCGCATCGATCCGGATGATTCCGTTGCCCAGAAGGACGGCTCCGTTGGTGCGGAAAAGCTCTTCCTGGCTGGTGGAAACATTTACGACGAATCCATCGTCCTTGAGGTACGTGACTGAGGTAAGCTGCTGCATGTCGAAATAACTGCCGTTGATGCCCGCCACGGCCTCATGCTGCAGGCAGAGGGTACTGGTACTGTCGGCCGCGGGGCCTTCTGCCGATACTACGTTGAGCGTGTACGCACCGGGGCGGAAGCGGACAAAAGAGACAGACTGGGGGCTGCCGAAGAGTTCTCCCCGGAAGGTTCCCCAAAATCCATCCGAGCGGATGGCTTCGGCATAGCTGAGCGGCTGCCCGCCCCCGAGTTCCCGGATGGCGTCTGCACGGGACAGGAAGGGGTTCTGCATACAGGATGGCAGTGCGATGGCTACCAGAAAGAGGAAAAACTGTTTCATTTTGTAAACATACGAAATTATTACGACATTTTCCTTGATCGGGCCGGCTTGTTTCCAACGTTGCCCCGGAGCCCTGACGGTACGCCCCGACGGGGGCGCCAGGGCAGTTTGTTTTTTTCCGGGATATTGCCTACCTTTATCGAAAGCCTGCAGCTTGCGGCAAGAGCCATTGCGTTACACACCTTTCAGCTATCGTTCCCGCTATGGGATTCGTCTCCAACGACTTACGGTCGATGGCGGCTTCAGCTGCCCCAACCGGGACGGAACGGTAGGGACCGGCGGGTGCACCTTCTGCGACAACGCCGCCTTCCATCCCGCCTATACCCGGGGGAAGTCCATCCCGGAGCAGGTGGCGGCCGGTATTGCCTTCCATAAGGTAAGGGGCCGGAAGGCCGACGGCTATCTGGCTTATTTCCAGGCCTATTCCAACACGCATGCCCCCTTGGACGTGCTCCGGGCACGGTACGGGGAAGCCCTCGCCTGCCCGGGGGTCCGGGGCCTTGTCATCGGCACGCGGCCGGACTGCGTAGACGGGGACAAGCTGGACTACCTGGCTTCCCTTCGGGCCGAAGGATACATCGTGGAAGTGGAATTCGGCATTGAATCCGTGTACGACCAAACGCTTCGCCGCGTCAACAGGGGGCACGACTTCGCCTGCACCCGGAAAGCGGTTGCGGCGACCGCGGAAAGAGGCATTCCGGTAGGCGGGCACCTGATTGTCGGCCTGCCGGGAGAAAGCCCGGAAATGATTGTGGCCGAAGCCCTTGCCCTGAACGAGCTACCCCTTTCCCTGCTCAAGGTCCATCAGCTGCAAGTGCTCAAAGGAACGGCCATGGAGGCTGAATTCCACGCACATCCGGAGGCATTCCTGCGGCCGGGTCCGGACGCGTATATAGACCTGCTGGCGGATTTCCTGGAAAGGCTCCGGGAGGATATCGCAATCGGCCGCATCGCAAGCAGCGTTCCCCCGGCCTTCACGGACGCGCCCTGGGGCCTGCTGAAGCACGAGGCGCTGGTCCGCTCGCTGGAGGCCCGCCTGGAAGAGAGGGGCACCTGGCAGGGGCGGCTGGCAACGGGGCATAACCCTTCCCAAGATCACGAATTTTAGTATCTTCGTACATAAAATCGGCATAATGTACACTGAACTCCTTGCATATACCCTTGCCCCGGGCGTGGAAACCTTCTCTACCAGAAGGGATTCCGTGCTTCCCTACCCGGTAATCCAGGGCCACCAGGTCCATGACTGCAAAGTGGCCGTCGTGGACAGGCCGGACCTTACAAGGGAAGACCTGGAAGGGTACGACGCCCTAGTCACGGCCCTTCCGGGGGTGGCTATCGGCGTAAGGACGGCCGACTGCGTGCCGGTCCTCCTGTATGACCCTGCGAAACGGGTCGTGGCGGCGGTCCACGCCGGATGGAGAGGGACGGTCCTGCATCTCCCGGAGAAGGCCATTGGCGTGATGTCACAGGCCTTCGGCACCAGGGCGCGCGACCTCCGGGCTGTTGTCGGCCCCTCTATCGGCCCGGAAAGTTTCCAGGTGGGAGAAGAGGTGGCCGAACACTTCAAACAGGCCGATTTCCCGATGGACGAAGTCTGGTCCTTCCGGGGAGAGGGAGACGGTTCGCCGATGTCTGGCGGGCACCACATCGACCTCTGGAAGGCCAACCGCTGGCTCCTGGAGCGCTCCGGCGTGCTTCCCGAGCATATCCAGGTCGCCCGGATCGACACCTACACCGACCCCTCCTTTTTCTCGGCACGCCGGGAAGGGGTCCATTGCGGAAGGATCATCAATTCAATCAGGCTCATCTGATGCAGAGGGGCCGATTACGGGAACGAATCCAGGGGCAACAGGGCAGCGATTTCGGCAATAAAACTTCAATACCGGGAAACAATATCCTGGACAGTTTAGTCGAGGTGCGCCCTCAGCTGGGCCTCGAAGATATTTCGGGCCACAATCCGGTAATGCGGATGATACGCCGAGCCAAACTCCGCACTGTGGTGCATGATCAGCTGCCCTTCCCGGATAGCGGCATCTATCCGCTCCAGGTCTTTTTCGGCATTGGGAATAAGGCCGAAATCCCGGCGGATGACCTTTGCAACCTCATTCCACTTTGCCACCCACTGCTGCGGAGACACCGTCCGGCCCTCGTTCGCGCTCCGGACGAAGGCATCCAGCAAAGCCTCCTCACTGATCAGGGAATCCAGCACCACGGAAAGGTCTACGCGTACATAGTCGCCCTTATCGCCGACGGGATAATACCGCCGCTGTGGCGCGGGGTACCGGAGGCTGTCCAGATCCTCGCGGTAGGACAATAGTTCCTCCCGAAGGTATTCCCGGGCCGATTCCGGATTAGGCACAAGATGCCCGGGTCCCAGGTTGTCCTGGCAGAAACTCTTGTAGATGTCCTGCACGCGCGACTCCGGATAGTCCTGAAGTTGCTGCCGGATCGCTGTCTCCACCAGGGAAGGCTGGCAACGGACAAAAAGAAGGACCAGCAGCGGAATAAGAAGAAAACGAATGCGTTTCATAAGGCATGTTAATCGATTCCTACCGCAAAAATACGTAAAATATCCCAT
>ODAI012482356.1_pt1 | contig 21503 bp, 19 predicted proteins | sample 1539321 | NCBI WGS metagenome assembly ODAI01 (sample SAMN02144231, study PRJEB22623) | gut metagenome | biome: sheep rumen | host: Ovis aries | place: New Zealand | reverse complement strand
TTATTTTTCGTAACTTTGCGCCGTAAAATGGTATTGTATCATGGTCAATGTTCAATGTTCAATGCTCAATGAGCGGGCGGTGGAGTTGCTTCAGAGACTCATCGAAGTGCCACGCATCAGCAGAGAAGAGCAGGCTGCTGCCGACCTCCTGCAAGACTATATGCAGGATGAACTCGGGCTCGAGGTGAAGCGAATGGGAAATAACCTCTGGTCGCAGCAACCCAACTTCGACCCAGAAAAGCAGACTTTGCTGCTTAATGCCCACATCGACACCGTGAAACCTGTGGCTGGATGGCAGCGCGACCCCTTCAAAGCAATCAGGGAGGGCAGCCGCATCTATGGGCTTGGCTCAAACGACGATGGTGCCAGTCTGGTATCATTGCTTCACGTCTTCGCCGCACTCAAAGAGGAAAAGACACAATACAACCTCGTTTTCTTGGCGAGTGCAGAAGAGGAAGTGAGCGGAAAAGGCGGCATAGAAAGTGTCTTGCCCTTACTTCCGAAGATTGATGTGGCACTCGTTGGTGAGCCGACAGGCATGCAGCCAGCCATCGCCGAGAAAGGCTTGATGGTGCTCGATGTAACGGCTCATGGCAAGGCTGGACATGCTGCCCGCAATGAAGGCGAGAATGCCATCTACAAGGCGCTCGAGGATATTGAGTGGTTCCGCAACTATAAGTTCGAGAAAGTCTCGCCCTTGCTTGGTCCGGTCAAAATGACTGTCACCATTGTGAATGCAGGCACGCAGCATAACGTAGTGCCCGACACGTGCACTTTTACTGTGGATGTCCGCTCCAACGAATGCTATACGAACCGCGAGTTATTCGATGAAATCGGCAAAAATGTCAAGTCAGAAGTCAAGGCTCGCAGTTTCAGGTTGGGTTCCTCAGGCATCGACGAAAACCATCCACTCGTGCAGCGCATCGTCGCACTTGGTGGCAAGCCATTCGGTTCGCCCACATTGAGCGACCAAGCCCTCATGCCCTTCCCCAGCCTCAAGTTTGGTCCGGGCGAGAGCAGCCGCAGTCATTCTGCCGATGAATTCGTGGATTTTTGCGAAATCGAGCACGCAGTAGAGACCTATCTTAAACTCCTGAAGTGACTTTTCGAAAAGTGTAGTCTCCAGACTCGACAGCCATCGACTTATCGGTTGACAGGTGTCAAGCTAAAACTTCTGCAGAGAAAATGCCCAACTTCTCTGCAGAAGTTTGCAAACTTCTCTGCAGTAATTTGGCAACTTCTCTGCAGTAATTTTTGCGGTTTTCTATAGTTCTGTTTTCCAGGCATTTGCAAAAATCAAAAAAAAGGACGCGTCCCTATGCCCAGAGCGACGCGTCCCTAAGCCCGAAGGGACACGTCCCTATTCCCGAAGGGACACGTCCTTTTGCCCAAATCCACGTGTGGATTTCATCAAATCCTCCTGTGGATTTTGCCAAATCCTCACGAGGATTTTCACAAGTCCTTGTGAGGAAAAACTCAACAATATGTTTGCGTGTAAAATTTTATTTGTAATTTTGTGCAGAGAAATCAGGTTGCGAACATTGTCTTCGCAATAGTGTTTTACCTTTGCAGTCGGAAACAAAAAGCACAAGATTATGCCTTCAAACAAAAACGCCCTTATACGATACAAGTTCTTGGACAGACTGCTCTCTGACCGACATCATTTCTATGATAGGAGGACACTTTGGGAGAAAGTAAACGAAATGCTCAACGATGCAGGGTTCAAGCAAGTGACTCGTCGTTGCATTGAGACAGACATTATAGACCTACAAGATAATCCCTTCAATGCTCCTATTGAAGTGTATAAAAAGAATGGGAGAGAATGTCTTAGGTATGAAAGAGGCTTTTCTATATTCAAAGAAGAATTAAGTTGGCAAGAACGCAACCTGCTGTCCGAGTTACTTAGTACCATTGGTCAGTTTGATGGGCTTGACGACTTCGAATGGTTGGACAAATTCAAGGTAGGGCTTGAAATTGAAGAACGAAGTCAAGTAATAAGTTTTAGCAATAATCCTTATCTGCGAAACTCAAATCTGCTCGGCACGCTCTTCGACATGATTTCCAATGAAGTAGTTATCCGTCTGTCATATCACTCTTTCACTGATGCGACAATCCGTAGTATTGACTTCCACCCATATTTGCTGAAACAATATAACGAGAGATGGTTCTTGCTGGGTGCTGCCGACAGCGACAAGAAGATACTTACCTTTCCCCTCGATAGAATAGATGAGGTTAAGGCGCTCCCCGAAAAGAAATATGCAGAGTGTACAGAGGACTTGGCAGAACGCTTCGAAGACATCGTAGGCGTGACCCTCTACGAAGGCCGTCCAATAGAACACATCCTCTGCTGGGTAAGCGATACATCGAAGGGCTATGTTGAGACTAAGCCTATCCATGGCAGCTACACAGTTTTGAAAGGTGATTCCGAACTTAAGTTGCGTAATGATTATCCTCAACTGGAGGGAGGCATGTTCTTCACCTTGGATTGTATTCCCAATTATGAACTTATCCGCGAACTGTCTTCCTATGGAAAGGAGCTTGTTGTCCTTGAACCATCTTCCATCCAAGATGAAATATACAAGCGAATTTGTGAGATGAATGAAAAATATTCTCAGTTGCGAACATAGATTTCGTAAGAGTGTATTAACTTTGCAGCAGAAAATATAAAGTATATAAAAATATGAACACAAGTAATCCAATCTTCAGTATAAAGAACTTTCGCTCATTTGGTAGTGATGGCGCAGACTTCGAACTTGCTCCTATTACCGTTTTGACTGGATGTAATAGTGCAGGTAAGAGTTCTTTAGTTAAAGCACTTACGCTTTTATCAGAAAAAGCACTTGACTCTTTTGACAAAGAAATCCTTAAAATTTCGACTAAACAGTTATGTCTTGGAGGTTATAATTCTGTCTCAAATGGAGATAACAAGATTATTATTTCATATAGGAACTGGTCTGCTTTGCTTCATGACAATATCACTGTCACTAAGGTATTCGGTCCTAATCACAAAGATGCGTTGGACGAAGGATATTTATATAAGTTATCTATTGAAAAATCGGATGGTTCTCTTGTTTATGAGGCAAGCTCCGGGCATCATGATTATAAGGTAGATGCCGTTAGGCAGAATCTCATAGAATTATGTGCCGTTGGAAGTTACGTAAAGTTGATGATGGATTTTATACCCGTCATCAAACATAGAGAAAAAGAGAGAAATTCGGATAATCTCATATATGGAAGTGAAGAACTACTTCACATGGCCAAAGAAACATTAAATGTTTCTGGCATTAATGAAGAAGAAGCAGTTTCTTTGTGGAATAACTCTTACAGCGAAGCTTTTGAGAAAGTTATAAGTGCGATAAAACCATTCAGAGAACCGATTTCTATAACTGATTGTATCAAAAACCATTCTGAGGATGAATGGGAATGGAGTGTTCTGACGCATAAGTTTATTGACTTGATTGTCGAAGAATCATGTTCTCCAGATTTTATAAAAGGATTATTATATATTAATTCCACATCAGCACAAATTGCTAGACTATATACAATAGAAGATGAAAACAAGATGTGTAGAGCTCTACGCAGCTATAACTATCGAAAAAGAGATAGGCTGAATATTGATATGCACCTTAGCCCGGAGCCTCTATCATATGAACCAGGCTGCTTCCTTAATAAATGGATTGAAAAATTTGAAATAGGAAAGAGTATTGAAATAAAAGGTACAGATGAAGGACTGGGACTTATGATTTACCTTAATACGGAAAAAGGTAAGAGGCTTTTAGCTGATGAAGGCTATGGAATAACACAGCTTGTTTCTCTTCTTTTGCAAATTGATAATAGTATTCCTCTCGATGCACAACACATTCCAACTGTAACATTAGAAAAAGATGGATTAGATTGTAATCTTTCTTATCGCTATCAACCACACACTATTTGTGTAGAAGAGCCAGAAGTACACCTTCATCCCAGATATCAGTCTTTACTGGCGGAGATGTTTGTTGAAGCATACAAGAAATACAATATCCACTTCATCATAGAAACTCATAGCGAATATCTTATTCGGAAACTGCAAGTGATGGTAGCCGACAAAGATAGTTCTCTTACATCAAATGATGTTTCACTCAATTATGTAGAGAAAGATGAAAAAGGAGTTTCACACAATCGCCAAATAAAGATACAAGAAGATGGTAGATTGGATAGGTCTTTTGGAAAAGGATTTTACGACGAGGCAGGGTGCTTGTCCAGACAATTATTTATACTAAATGAATAGTAGCCATGAAAGAAGGGATAATATTTATAGACAAAGTGTTCTGGAAAAATATAAGCTCAATTAGGGAGCGCTATACAATTCTAGACAAACTGATTCTTTCTCAGTCTGCAATATATACAAATTTTCAAAAAGAAGAAGATACTATTCTTGATATTATACATAGCGAAACCGGTGGTCGACTTTATTGGAGCAAAGATATTAAAGACTATATTGATGCGGAAGACATCGTTTCATTGTCATCAATATATTTAACAGAGAGAGATGTCGTATCCATTGAAAAAAAATCAAGTCAAAATGGAATTGTCATTTTCAATAATAGACTTTTCTCAACAGACAAAAGAGTGTTTTCTAACATTGATTCATTACCAATTGATGAGGATAAAAGATATTACTTAGGATGGAAAAATGAACAATTTGCACCAATACTGTCTAATAACAAATGTAATTCTATGATTATTAATGACAAGTATCTATGTAACAAAGGATACATGAACCCTGATCTGAAAGACATATTAGACATAGTTCTGCCTAAAAGCCTGAGTATCCCATTTCACCTTTCAATTTTTAGTGAAGTCAATAGCAATGGGAATGAAATTTATACGGATATAATAAACACAATAATAGCTATACGGTCACAAAAGTTTATGGATAACACATTATTTACTTTGTGTTATTCAACACTTCATGATAGATTTATTATTTCAAACAATTATTACATATCAGTTGGGGCAGGATTCGCCCTATTTAATGGAGGGAAGAAACCCAAGAATAGTACATCGATAAAGATGTATTATCCTACAGCGGTTGGGAAAAAAATGGAATACCAGTTATGGATAAAAAAAACACTTGAGATTAATGAAAGAACAATAAATTATTGGGGAGATAGGGTTAATCGGTTGTTTGATTTAGTAAAGTAGATGTTCATATTTTATAATTATGCCAACATTTTATCCATCATTAGAAACCATTGCAAAGTTCAAAGTTCCTCCGACAGAAGGGGAACGCACTTTGCTTGACTTCTTAGTTAGAGTGTTGGATGAATCATATGAAGTGTATTTTACACCATACCTGAATGGTGACCGTCCAGATGTGATAATAATGAGGAAAGGTTTTGGGGTGATGATAATAGAGGTTAAGGACTGGAACCTTGACAACTTTAAATTGAATGACAGGAAGAAGTGGGTATATACTCCAAATGATGCTATTGTAAAATCACCGATTGACCAAGTTTTAAAGTATAAGAATAACCTGTATGACCTGCATGTAGACAAGTTACTAGAGAGAAAGATTTCAGATAAAAGAAATTTCCGGATAGTAACTTGTGCCGTTTATTTTCATTGTGCAAGCCAGGGTGAAGTAAATCAATTATTAGTCAAACCATACAAAGATGATAAGAAATATCTAGATTTTCTAAAGTATAATATTGACCTGATTGGAAAAGATGGATTAGAAGAAGACAATTTCAAAGCCATACTGAAGAAACGCTATTTAGATCGAGAACAGCCCTCTTTCTTATTCAATGGGGACCTTTATAACAACTTTAAAAGGATTCTGTCTCCTTCTGTTCATTTAATCGGACAAGGTGAGACGTACCTTTACTCCAACAAACAAAAAGAAATCATATACTCCACGACATTAGAGCAGCGTATAAAAGGGGTATATGGTTCTGGCAAAACTACTGTATTAGCAGCAAGAGCCGTCCAAGCTTATAAACGTGCATTAGAAAGGAATCCGGTTCCTCGAATTCTGATACTGACATACAATATCACTTTAAAAAACTTTATCCATGATAAGCTGAAGAAAGTGGATGAGACATTTTATGAAGAAAACTTCATTATCATCAATTATCATCAGTTCATCAATGCTGAGCTTAATAACCTCAACATCGATATTGAGGAAATAGATTCAGATTCATCAGATGTAATATCTGAAACTCTGGATAGTAAAGTCTATTCAAACATAGCACTTTTTGAGGAAAACAAGGAAAGAATAAAGAAATATGACGCAGTCTTGATTGATGAGATTCAAGATTTCCGCCGTCCATGGATGGACATCATAAAAAACTACTTCCGAGACCCTAAAGGCGATTATGTCCTCTTCGGAGATGTGAAACAAAATATCTATGGGCAGCCTACATCACAGAAAGATGTAGTTACTAATGTGTTGGGCGTAAATGAACTGAAGTATTGTTTCCGCTCACAATTTAAAATCAGAGATTTAACTCAGTCATTCCAAAAGAACATCTTTAAAGAGAAATATGACATAGATGAGTTTGAGGAGAATAATACAATTGGTCCACTTGGGTTGACAATAGATAAAGGCGGTTATATCAACTACATGTATCTGTCGGATAAAAACACGATAGTAGCGCTCTTTAATATTATATGGGGAAACATTAAAAACAAGGTAAACAACGTTTCACCAAATGATATTACCATATTAGGCTATACAGCTAACCAGCTTCGTTTTTTTGATTGTTATTACAGATATGCCTCTAGAGAAAAAACTACCACCATGATGGAGACTATTGAGGCAATGTATATGACGCATCTTAACTATATAGGGAAAAAGAACGATGATAGTCCTCATGCACAATGGTTTAAGAGTATAACAGATCATGTAAGAGGAAAGATGTTCAAAGGAAGGGAAAATCTGACTGAGACTGATTTGGTGAAATTAAGGCAAAAGATATCAGTTCTGTTTACGTTGTATGATTTATATTCTCTTTATCCTTCAACCTTTGAAAAACGGTTAAAAGAAGAATGCGAAAAAAGTGGAATAGTATATAACGCATATATTGCATATAGAAAGCATTTTGAAGCGATAATACAACAGTTTAAGTCTGAGGTATATAATGATAACTATAAAAATATCCGTAATAACAAGAAACTTCATTTTTGGATGAATAGTGGGAAAATTAAGATATCCACTATCAATTCATTTAAGGGATGGGAAAGTGAGGTTGTGTTCCTCATTATAGAACCTACTATCATTGAAAATACCTACTTTAATCATACCTTTGACGAATTATTATATACAGGAATAACACGTGCCAGAAAAAACCTAGTTATTATAAACTTTGGTAACAAGGAATACGACCAGAAGATTCGACCTCTTGTTGAATCAATAAAATAAATTTGCATGTCGCGAACATTGTGTTCGTAATTCATGTGTAATTTTGCATAGAAGTATAAAACACATGAATTATGGAAGATATATTAGTAGTAGTCTGTGTTGTCTCATGTTTAGCGCTACATGTAAATAGTTGGTTAAACAAATATATAAAAAAGAGAAAAGGAATGGAGATTAAGAATAAAAATACAAGGGAACTTTTCATAGACACACTGGAAAGAATAGGATGTCAATATCAGCTGGGTGAAGGCGAAGATACCAGAATTTTCTTCTCCTATCAGGGTGAACATTTCTTTGCTGACATGAAAGAAGATAGTATTTATGTTCACATCTGGGATACCCACTGGGCGCACGTTGAACTATATGAAATAGATGAAGTATCGAGATTGCGGAAGGCTATTAACACGTCAAACATGAATTCTGCGGTAATAACATTTTATACTATTGATGACGATGCAAAAACGATGGATGTTCATACGAAATCAACTATAACATTCATCAGTACTATTCCATATTTGGAGGACTATCTTCGTACAGAGCTAGATGAGTTCTTTCATGCTCATCAGATAGTCGGTACCGAAATACATAAACTTAGAGAGCAAGAACAACACGCATAATAGCAAAATTATGACAGGGAAAGGATATAAAATGAAAACCATTAAGATACTTTTTGTCATTATCGGAATTCTGTTTGTAGCCTTTGCTGGATTATATGTATATACTGAATGGTTCTGGCAAGAGTGGCCACCAGCAAGGATTGAAAGAATTACTGGAGTTAGAGTTCCCCAGTACGATATAATAGAGTATCATGAGGGAAATCGTTATTTCAATGGTGACTTTGAAGACAGATTTACTTTTGAGTTCAAGACCATGCCTTCAGAAGAGATGTTTGATGAGATTGACAAGATGATAGTAATAGGTAATACAGGTTGGAAGAAAGATGGCAATAAGTATTCTTTTTCTGTGACGTGGGGAAATGGCTTCCCTGCCCCGAAAGGAGAACGGGAAGAAGACGATGGGATGTTTAGCATCACTATAACAAGGGGAGAAACAGATGGCATAATCACTTTTGGAGCTTGGTAAGTTATCTTTTATAATATACGAAGAAACAATCACATATAGCTAAATAACATAAAAACCAAACGAAAATAAGGTGTATATATGAAAAACTTCAATTTTAGTAAGATGTTGTCAAAAAGTTTGACCCTCTTGTTTGTGTGTATGATAGCTCTGTCTGGATGCAAGGACACTGTTCAGAATGCACCTGACAGATATAATTATCAGAGGGCATTGGAGGCCTTGGAAAACAAAAAAATGGAAGAGGCTATCAATTTCTGTGAGAAGGACTTAGAAGAAAGTCCTAAGGATGCTCGTACTCTGGCGATATTGGCGGCTGCCTACCATCTTTTAGAACAAAACGGGAAAGCTTTGGAGATATTGGACGAAACGGTCAAATTGTGGTCGGGGAAGGCAGGAGAAAATGTTGTTAACCCCTATTTCCTTCGTGCAACAGTGCTGTTGGAAATGGAGGATACGGTTAAGGCTCTTGAAGACTTGGAACGTGCATTACTGGCGACAGATATAAGGAAGAATATAAGAGCAGAACAACTGGAAATATATTATGCAAAAGGAGATAATGAGAAGGTAAAGGAAATTGGTGAGAAAACGATACAGGAAAGTCCAAACTACACCACTCCATACTATTATCTTGGCTTGGTCGCCTTAAATGAAAGAAAGTGGAATGAGGCATTTGCTTTTTCCGACAAGATAGAGAAATTGGGCAAGGAAGACTTGGCATCTGCCCAATTCTTGCGTGCCAGAGCAAACATGGAATCGGGAGACTATGAGGAGGCTGCAAACGATATTATAGAATTGTTGACAACGGAAGATTGGAATAATAGTGGCTTTGCCTTAATGACGGCAATGGCAGATAGCACTAACCATTTCGAGGCGATGAAGACAAGACTGGAAATCCAAGCGGAAAAGGAACCCAACGAATCTTATTGGCTGTATTGTCTAGGTGTTATCTATGAAGCTAAAAGAATGTATGCTGCAGCTATCGATTATTATAAGAAATCTGCAGAACTGGATGCCGATGTTGTAACATACGAGCGCATAGCACAGTGCTATTCTTCTGTCGGTGATTTTAGGAATGCTCTACGTTATGCAGATGAGGCATTACTAATTGACAGTACAGCTCTTAATATTATGAGAATAAAAACTGAGTTGCTGATGGCCGAAGGTCGTACAAAAGAAAGCCTGAAATGTGCTGATGAGTGGTTGGCCTTGGATTCGGAAAGTAGTATTGTTCATGAAACGAGGGGAGACCTATATCAGTATGCAGGCAAACTGGATGAAGCAATAAAGGAATATGGGAAATCGCTTGCTCTTGTCCCTGACAATTCCTATGTTCATATTCAACGAGGTAAACTTCTGAAACAAAAAGGACTTGAAAGTAAGGCAAATGCAGATTTTAAAAAGGTACTGAAGGTGAATTCCTTACCCGATGCCCAATCATATGCGCATTTTGCATATTACTACTTGAACGAATATGGGAAAGCGAAGAAATGTATGGCTAGGATATTGAAGAAAGATAGTACGGCAGGAACATACTATGATGCTGCTTGCTTATACTCTCTTATGAATGATTCCGTTATTTCTCTGAAATATTTTAAAACAGCTTTGGAGAAAGGCTACAGAGATTTCAGGCACGTTGCATTGGACTCTGACTTGGATAATATCCGTCAGTTGGATACTTTCAAGACGTTAATGAATAAATATATGCAAAAAGGTAATGAGAAAGGGCTTGCAGAAGTGAATGACGGAGAAAGAGTCTTTGTTACGAGCGAAGTGCCATTTACGAAAGAGGGAGGTGTATGTAAAGTAAAGTGTAAAATAAATGGGCTGCCGTTACATTTTATTTTTGATACGGGAGCAAGCGATGTGACACTTTCTATGGTAGAAGCAACTTTTATGATGAAGAATGGTTATCTAAGTAACAAAGATGTTATAGGTAGTCAACAATATATGGATGCTAACGGTAATGTAAGTGTCGGTACAGTCATTAACCTGAAGAATGTCGACTTTGGTGAGTTAAAGTTGAGCAACATTCGTGCTTCTGTTGTGCGAAATCAAAAAGCACCTCTTCTATTGGGACAAAGTGTTTTGGGAAGGCTTGGTAAGATTGAAATTGACAACAGCAAAAGAGTTCTCAAGATTTCTCATAGTAAATAATATATGCTTTTTATAGAGCAAGGCTTAGTTCTTGCTTGAAATATCAAGGAGCCTGTTCAATCGAAACAGGCTCTTTTTTTGTACCTTTTCTTGCCGGTATCGGCAAAAATTTGTATCTTTGCAGCAGAATAAGCAGCAAAAACTTGCCGATAGAGGATATTATGGAGTATATTTCAGTGATACAATTTGCCAAGATGCATGGCATTTCGGAGAGGACTGTCCGCAACTATTGTTCGGGTGGAAAGATAGAAGGTGCCTTCCTGACAGGCAAGACGTGGAACATACCTGCTGATGCAGTTCTGCCTAAACGAGGTTCTGCCAGAGAGAAGGTATCGCCCTTGCTGAAAACATTAAGGGAACAGAAGTCTTCGAGGCTGAAGGGTGGCATCTATCATCGCACACAAATCGACCTGACATATAACTCCAATCACATGGAAGGTAGTCGTCTGACGCACGACCAGACCCGCTTCATCTATGAGACAAACACTATCGGCATCAGCGATACATCTGTCAATGTGGACGATATAGTTGAAACAATCAACCACTTTCGTTGCATTGACTTCATCATCGACCACGCAGAAGAAAGGCTGACAGAAGGGCTCGTCAAACAGTTGCATCTGCTTTTGAAGTCGGGCACTTCAGACAGCCTCAAGGATTGGTTTGCAGTGGGTGACTACAAGAAACTGCCAAACGAGGTTGCCGGAGAGAAGACAAGTCTGCCCCAGGAAGTGTCCTCACACATGAAAACCTTGTTGAGTGGCTATAACAATAGCCGTCGACATACCTTAGAGGACATCCTCGACTTCCATGTTCGCTTCGAGCGAATTCATCCTTTTCAAGATGGAAACGGCAGAGTTGGGCGTCTGTTGATGTTCAAGGAATGCCTGGCAAATGGCATTGTGCCGTTCATTATCACAGACGAACTCAAGATGTTCTACTATCGTGGACTGCGAGAATGGGGACACATAAATGGTTATCTGATGGATACTTGCTTGACAGCACAAGACGCTTACAAGGAGCTGCTTGACTACTTCAAGGTTTCACTATAAAAAGAAGTCAGGCTTCTATCGCTTTTCCTTGAAGAAGCGTTGCATCAGTTCGATGCATTCGTCGGCCATCACGCCGCTCGTGACCTCTGTTCGAGGGTGCAGGGCTTGAGGCGCAAAACGTTGAAAGCCGCGCTTTTCATCGGGTGCTCCATAGACAATTCGGCTGATTTGTGACCACCCGAGGGCTCCTGCACACATTACGCAAGGCTCAACAGTAACATAAAGCGTGCAATCGTTCAAGTACTTGCCGCCAAGATGCTCAGCCGCCGATGTGATTGCCTGCATCTCAGCATGAGCGGTAACATCGTGCAGAAGTTCAGTCAGGTTGTGGCTTTTTGCGATAATCTTGTCCCTGCACACCACAACTGCCCCAATCGGAATTTCACCCTGCTTGTAGGCCGCATTAGCCTCGGCCAAAGCCTGCTTCATGTAGAATACATCAATTTCATTTACCATTTAACCATTTTCCGTTTGTCCATTATAAGTGCTTGATAATATTTTCTGCCTTTGTCTCTTGCATCTTCATAATGGCGAACCAACGTTTGCCAAGGTCTTTGATGCTGGCTCCGACATGATAAGCTTCGTCATCAATCAGAAGGAAGCGGTCGTGCGAGGCTGTCATGATGTGGACAGGTATGGGAGGATACTGACTGTCGTGGCGCTGAATGTCAAGTTGCAGTTGCTGGCCGATGTGATTGGTGTATATTTCTGCCGTCACTCCAGCCTCTCGCTTATCCAGCAAGGTCAGCACGGTCTCGTCGATGTAGTTGTCTATCAACACGATACTATGCTTGGCACGTTTCACCAGCTTGCTCACCAACGCGTAGGCATCATATATCTGTCCATCAAAGAAGATTCCTTCAACGGGCGGAAGTGATGTGCGAACAAAGAAGTCAATTTTCTCTTCCGTGCGGCTGACACGTTGCTCAAGTCTTTCAAACCTCTGGTTGAAGGCATAGCCACGAAGCAAGTATTCCTTTAATACATTGTTGGCCCACTTGCGGAACATGGTGTCATTGATGCTGTTGACACGGTAGCCAACAGAAAGAATTGCATCAAGATTGTAGAACTGGGTTTGATATGTCTTTCCGTCTGTGGCAGTATGTTCCAAAATGGAACTAACTGAGGATTCTTCAAGTTCTCCAGACTTGAAGATGTTCCGTAGATGCTTGGTAATGGCAGGACGCTGTACCCCAAATAGCATAGCAATTTGAGGCTGTGTAAGCCATACGGATTCATTGGCCATACGCACTTCCAAATGTATAGCATCATTCGGTTGATAGAGCACTATCTCGTTCTCCTGCATTGGTATCGTCGTGTTTTTGTATGAGTTCGTATTTGTTGCTTTTGTGGAACAAAGATACAAAATATTTAAGAATAACTCGCATTGAGCGATGTTTATTACGGGCTTTTTCGTAACTTTGCGAAGAATTTAGAAACAAATTGTGCTATGAACAACACAGAATACCTCGTCATTAGCCGCAGTAACGGCACCACGAAGACTGGGTCGCCTTATGCTTCGCTGAAGGTGGCAAACCTCCTCGAGACCATCAATGTGGCAGTTTGGGACATGCAGCCGACGGCAGAGCCGCAGGTCGGACAACTCGTCTTCTTCTATAATCTGAAGGACAACGACGGCAAGAAGTCGTGCGACTTCCGCGACCTGAAGTGCGGCGGAGAGCCGTTGTTCGACCATCCGCTCTACAACTTGTTGCCCAGACCCATTCGTCGTGATGTGTGGGACGACACGATAAAGAAGCTCCTCAGCTATTGCTCGGACAAGACCTTGATGGGCATCATCGAGGAATTTGCCAACCGTTTCTACGAGCCATTCAGTCAGTATCCGGCAGCCACAGCCATGCATCACGCCTTTCCTGGCGGCCTGCTGAACCACACACATCAGATGCTCAAGATGCTTGAGGGACTCTATCCCTGCCTACCCTACGAGGTGAAGGTGGAGCATTGCATCATCGCGATACTCTTCCACGACTGTGGCAAGATGAATGAGTACAGTAAGACGGGCGAGAGTCAGCCCGACATGTATCTGCTCGGACACATCTACATCGGTGCTCATTGGCTGCACAACATACTGAAGGACAAGGGTATCGACGAGGAAGAAACGAAGCGAATCGTACATTGCGTCCTGTCGCATCATGGAACGCGCGAGTTCGGCAGTCCTGTCGTGCCATGCACTCAAGAAGCTATCGTCGTTAATATGATAGACAATCTCAGTGCCAAGACCGACAACTGGGAAGGTGCCGGCGACATGGAATACATGAATGCTTTGGGGACGAAGAAGGTTAAGTAGCCAAACGTTGGCGGGCCTCTGATAGTGTCAGCCTGTTGTTCAAATCCAGGAAGTAGTGTGGATGGCTCATGCGCTTCTCTTCAGGAGGCAGCTGCATATAGTCACCATAAAGAGTTTTAAGGTAAGCATCGTAGTCGCGAGGAATGATGAGGGTAGTGTCCTCGAAGGGCATTTCTATCACATCCTTGAACCATTCCGACTGGAAGATGCGGCCTTCCCATTGCGTCACACAGACACATTTAGGTCCTTCACCATTGTGTTTGTATCCTTCCTCAAACCTTTGGAATGCCTGTAAGTATTTCTGAGGATTACGGTTACGCCACTTACTCAGCACTTGCACACCCAAACGATGCACATCGCCCTTGCAGAGCGAATGCATCATGTCGGCAAAAGAATAATGACTAACGGCATTCAGGTACTTGTCGAAGAAGTAATGGCTTCGATACTGACGGGCAGTAATCACCTCGTCTGGCTCATCGAACTCGTCGAGAGGGAAGATGTCGATGCTTACGCCAAACAGGAAAGGAAGCTGCTTGAACTCCCAAACCGTACTCTTCAGGTCGGCAATCTTGGCAAAAGGCATGTAATAGTCTGGAGTAGTCCAATTGAGCAGTTCGTAGCCGCTACCCTCAAACTCGTGTCCAAGACTAAGCAATCGCTCATAATCCTTTCTGGGCATATAAATGTCGATGTCATCGTCCCAGGGGATGAAGCCTTTGTGGCGGACAGCACCCAGAACGGTTCCACCACAACCGATGTAGCGAAGCCCATGCTGCTGGAAGAGTTCCTTCGAGAACTGGAACACTTCCAACAAGCGAGCCTTTAATGTGTCTGCATTCCCTGCCATCAATTCAATCGAAAAGATTAAGGAACTGCTCCGCACACCACAACTGCCACTTCTGGTTGCCAGTAAGTGTGTGCATGGGAATGTCTGTGCGGAACTCAGGACGCTTAGGTCCTTCCCAATCGCGGAAGATGGCATCTACAGGACGCGGCATAGGTATCTTGAAGGGGATTTCCAATTCAGGATACTTGATGGCATACAAGCCTCGAACCAGATACTTCGGCTCTCCATTCCTGACACGTTCCATATCCAAAGGCTCAGCCATCACCAACTTTGCATATGGGTCATAATAAGGCAAACCTGCGACTCCAAAGGCATTCAGGTAAGAACCACTGCTTTCGATGGCAAACACCTCGTCCATAAACTTCATGTAGTCGATGTGTTCTGCATCGATGCGATAGTGCTCGTACAGTTCATCTTGAGGAATAGGATTCTTGAGAACCAGTGAAGGCTCAAGGAATGTATAGCGCTTAACAAAGCCATCGTAAGTCCATTCCGGAGAAATCAACTTATCCATACCGCCAAAGATAAGGTCGGCACTCTCGCCCACAAGTATCATCTCCACGCCATCCTTCTTTGCCATAATGGCAGCCTTATAGATCTGAGGCTCGATGCTATGAACAGGGGCAGCCTTTGCAGCCATCACAATAGAGGTGTACTTCACGTAATCATCCATTGTAATCTCAACAAGATGATGTACCAGCCCCAACTTCTTGCAATAGTTCTGTGCTCGCTCCAAGTCCTTATCGAAGACGCCGGTATCGGACACAAAGGTATAAGCATGACTGCCTGGCTTGAGATATGCTGCAAGGTTGGCACTGTCCATTCCACCAGAAAGGAGTATGCCGATGTTGTCGTAGCGGCTGTATAGCTCGTCTATCTGCTTTTGTATCTGCTCATCGATATCCCCTGAAGTCTTTACGGGAATACGTTCAGCGTCTGGAATAGCACTATAGTTCTTGTGGTGAAAACCTTTGTAGAAATCCACGCCATCTTTCCAAATATAGCGAAACGCCATATAGGAACTTAAACAAAAATCCTTGTTTACCATAATCGTTTAATGTTTAGTCTTTGTCCCTAACTGCCTTGAGTGCCTCTGTTATCTTTGTGGACGAGATGCCGTGCGTGTAGGGGAAATAGACAATCCTGATGCCAGCCTCCTTGAAGGCTTTCTCATACTCCTGCCACTTCTCTGTTCCGTACCAATCGTCGCCAACAAACAGTATAGTTGCTCCAAGCTTCTTGCACATGGTCAATTTGTCCATGTCGTACTGAGGAACAGCAGCATCCACGCATTTGATGTTGCGCACAATCTCTATTCTGTCGGAGAAAGGAATCATGGGATGTTTACCTTTGTAGAGGACTAACTCATCTACCGTCACTCCTACAATTAACTTATCACATAATGCTTTGGCATTCTTCAACAAAGTAAGATGTCCGATGTGGAATAAATCAAAAACTCCAGCTGTATATCCAATTACCATAGTTATGAATGATTATTTTGTGTTAGTTTCTATTTTAGGCCATCTGCCACTGAGCCAAGGAATGCGCTCTATGATGGGAACCATCCATGTGCATAAGCAAAAGATGACAGGAAGAAGTATGAGAACATCATCAGGCTTGTTCCATATGCTGCGACCATAGCAAAGGTGGGCAAACTTATAATAATAGAGCATCGGATAGTGTGAAATGAAATAGACCATACTATGCTCTCCTATGTAGCAAACGACAGGAATCCTCGGCAGATTGATGCAAGAGAATAAGCCAACCAGTCCGCATATTGCCAAAACCATATTCAGCATGGTAGGGGCAAAACTGCCTGAGAAGGTGTTTGTTGACATCGTATATTCACCATGACAGGTTATATTCAGAACGACAAACAACGCTAGCATGCAGACGGAAGCCCATAGAATTACAGAGTGCGGAACTCGATTCATTACCTGCTTCCACAACATCCCAAGGTAGAAGAAAAAGATGCCCATGAACACATTGTTGATGCTCATCCACAAAGGATTGCCCTTCAGGAAAAGGAGATATCCTATTGCAGGAAAGAGAATGGCAATCCAGTGCAAGCCTTTTACCTTCTCTATGAAATAAACAATGAGATACGTGACGAAGAAGGAGAAAAGGAACCAAGTGGGACGATTCCCATAGAAACTGCTTGTCTCCCAAACATGTTTCCACTCCAAGGGCTCTATAGGATTATGATATCTCTCGAGAAGGAATGGAAGAAAGGCAAAGTAAATGGCCATTCCTATCAATCCCGAAGTTATATAGGGAACAAGGATTCGTTTGCTTCTGTCCACAATATAATCGCGAGTGTTGCTATTGTTCAGTCCCTTATTGAAATAGCCAGCCTTGAAAAAGAAGAAAGACATGAAGTAGAAGCTCCACTCCATAACATGCGTCCACCAAACGGCTTCTCCCAATCCACAGAAGTCCATAATGTGAAGGCTTATCATGCGAATGATGCAAAGCCCACACAGAAAGTCGAACACATGATTTCTTTCTTTCACTCTGCAAAAGTATAAAAAAACAAAGAAATAGTAGTAAAGTTTAGAAGATAAATGTGTGTTATAGGTTGAAAAGACGCATCTGCAGCAATCGAGCCACACCAAGACTGATGGATTTCAAGCCGAAATCTGCTGCATTAACATCCTGCCAAGGCAGCCAAAGCACTTCGTCGGCATCGTCCATGGCTTTTGCGCCAGTAGTTTCCTTTACCTTACAGAGAAAGAAGAGGTCGAGAGTTGGGATGTCGAGGCCAGAGTAGTGATACATATTGGGCAGCGAGAAGAGGTATTTTGTTTCGATGACTTCAAGCCCAGTCTCTTCCATAACTTCACGCCTGACACCCTCTTCGCCCGTCTCATAGCAATCGCAGAAGCCGCCAGGGAGGTCGAGGGTTCCTTTCGCGGGCTCTTTGCTTCGACGAACAACCAGCAAACGGTCCATTTCATCGACAATCACGGCTACTGTCGAGGCACTTGGATTCATGAAATACTCAAAGCTGCAGTCCTCGCAACGCTTACTCTTCTCAGTATTTTCGACGAACCTCTTCGACCCGCATTTCGGGCAACATGAGAAGAGATGCAACAGGTGTTTTCTTTCTTCGTTGGCCATAAATTTGATATTTGTTGTTTGCAAAAGTAGCGAAAAGCGCGATATAAAGCAAACTTTCGTTGCCTGTTTCACTGAAATTCGCTAACTTTGTACTTCGGAACAACTAATTATGTGAACTATGATGACAACATTTATCGATTGGTTTCAGGCTTTGCCTCCCTACATGCGTGCTTATTGGACGATAGCTATTGCTGCCTCCATCATTTTCCTTATCCAGATGACTCTGACGCTGCTCGGTCTTGGAGATACCGATGCAGGTGGAGACATGGGCGACCTCGATGCTGGTGGTGCCGACCTTGGAGATGGCAATGGCGATACGATGGACACCGGCGGAGCCATACAACTCTTTACGATTCGCAACACGGTGAACTTCCTGTTGGGCATCGGATGGGGCGGTGTTTGCCTGAGCGGCGTGATAGAGAACCGCTTCATGCTCACGGTGGCTGCCATCCTGTGCGGTTGCATCATGGTGGCTGCATTTATAATAATGTATAGGCAACTGATGAAACTCGAAGGCAACGGCAGTTATCGCATCGAAGAGAGCGTGGGACAAGTTTGCGAGGTCTATATCCGCATCCCAGCCCAGCGCAGCGGTAGCGGCAAAGTACAGATAAGTTTCCACGGCTCAGTTCAGGAACTTCCGGCTCAGACTGAAGGCGACGCCATTCCGAGTGGCACTAAGGTTCGGGTGACTAAGGTAGTTGACAAAGCCGTCTTGATAGTGGAACAAATTTAACCTCTAAACTCTAAACTTTAAACACTTAACTAATATGGAACCCTTCTATCTTATTGTGATTGGAGTCGTCGTACTCGTCTTCCTCTTCATGGCCATTATTAATCGCTATCGTCGCTGCCCCAGTGACAAGATTCTGGTGATTTATGGCAATCGTGGTAACAGCAAGAGTGCCAAATGTGTGCACGGCGGTGGTGCCTTCGTGTGGCCCATCATCGAGGATTATGCTTACCTTTCCCTGACGCCCATCGGCATTGATGCGAACCTGACGAATGCCCTGTCGAAGCAGAACATCCGCGTGGACGTGCCTTGCCGCTTCACCGTGGGTATCAGCACGGAGCCTGAGAGCATGCTGGCTGCCGCAGAACGTTTGCTCGGACAGACGCCTCAGCAGATTCAGGAACTGGCCCGAGACATCCTCTTCGGCCAACTTCGTCTGGTTATTGCCACTATGAGCATCGAGGAGTTGAACAGCGACCGCGATAAGTTCCTTGAGGCTATCACGGCTAACGTCGAGGTTGAGTTGAAGAAGATCGGCCTGCGTCTCATCAACGTTAACGTGACGGACATCAAGGATGAGAGTGGCTACATCGAAGCTCTTGGTCAGGAAGCTGCTGCGAAAGCCATCAATGAAGCCAAGGTTCGCGTTGCCGAGCAGGAGCGAAACGGTGAGATTGGTAAGGCTGAGGCTGTGCGTGAGACGCGTATCCGTACTGCCGAGGCGAATGCTGAAGCCGTGAAGGGTGAAAATGAAGCCAAGATTGCGATTGCCAATTCGGATGCCGTGCGTCGTGAGCGGGAAGCTGAGGCTCAGCGAAAAGCCGTTGCTGCTGAGAAGGTTGCAAACGCTCAGGCTCTCGAAGAAGCATACGCTGCCGAGCAGAAAGCCGAGAATGCCCGTGCCGACCGCGAGCGTGCGAGCCAGCAGGCAAACGTCATCGTGGCACAGGAAATCGAGAAGAAACGACTCGTCATCGCTGCCGAGGCTGAGGCTGAGCAGAAGCGTGTCAACGCCAAAGGTGAGGCTGATGCCATCTTCGCAAAGATGGAAGCAGAGGCAAAGGGCTTGTTCCAAATCCTGACGAAGCAGGCCGAGGGCTACGACAAGATGATTCAGGCTGCCGGCGGCGACGCAACAAAGGCTTACACCTTGCTGCTCTTGGAGAAACTTCCGGACCTCGTCAAGACACAAGTCGAAGCGATAAAGGGCATCAACATCGATAAGGTGACGGTTTGGGACAACGGCGGCGGCAGTGGCGACGGCAAGACAAGCACGGCCAACTTCCTCGCCGGACTGATGAAGAGCGTGCCTCCTTTGGCAGAACTCTTCGACCAGGCTGGCATGGCGCTGCCCGAATATCTGGCCAAGAAGAAAGAGGAGCAGAACGAGGCTCCCAGCGAGCAGGAGGAATAAGGGCTAACCTATCTTTTCAATAAGCTATACCTCTTTAGCCCAAAAGCTATACCTCTTTGGCCCAAAAGGTATACCTCTTTAACGTAAAAGGTATACCTCTTTTGGAAGATAACCTCGGCATCTCATCGTTTTTAGGTAATTTTATCATTTAGAGGCATGTGGCTGCTTGCCATGTGCCTCTTTTTTTGTAACTTTGCAAAGCAAATGGTTCGAAATGAAAGAACAATGACTCTCAGAGAACTCAATAAAGGACAATCAGCCACCATCCTCAATGTGGGTGGAGAGGGAGCACTTCGGCAGCATTTCCTCGACATGGGTATGATACCCGGCACGCAGGTTACGTTGCAGAAATACGCACCCCTCGGCGACCCGATGGAACTGCGGATTCATGGCTATGAACTGACCTTGAGACTGGCCGACGCGGAGAAAATCATAATAGAACCCACAGCCCCCCTCCAACTCCCCCGAGGGGGAGAGAATAAAGCCTTCCCTCGGGAAGGTTTGGATGGGGTCGGAAGTCGGGCAGGACTTGAGCATCCTGGCTTCGGTGAGGAAGGTCGCTACCACGATGAGGACGCATTTCATCCCATTTCATCGGCAAAAAAGGGTCCTCTCACCTTTGCCCTCGTCGGCAATCAGAACTGTGGAAAGACCACACTTTTCAACCAGTTGACGGGCAGCAAGCAGCATGTCGGCAACTTCCCTGGTGTAACAATCGACCGCAAGGACGGCATCATCAAGGGTCATCCCGAAGCCACCGTGACCGACCTCCCCGGCATCTACAGCCTCAGTCCCTATACGAGCGAGGAAATCATCAGCCGTCGTTTCATCTTGGAAAGTAATCCGAGTGGCATCATCAACATCGTCGATGCCTCAAACATCGAACGCAACCTCTACCTCACCATGCAGTTGATGGAGTTGGGCATCCCTATGGTGCTGGCTCTCAACATGATGGACGAGGTTAGGAGCAACGGCGGGACCATCCGCATCAACCGCATGGAGAGGATGCTCGGCATTCCCGTCATTCCCATCAGCGCCATGAAAAACGAGGGCGTGGACGAGGTCGTGAGTCACGCCATACACGTGGCCCGTTACAATGAAGGGCCAGCGCGTCAGGACTTCTGCAGTCCTACGGAACACGGCGGCGCTGTGCATCGTTGCCTGCACGCCATCATGCATTTCATTGAAGACCATGCCCAGACGGCCCACATCCCAGTCCGCTTTGCTGCAAGCAAACTGATAGAAGGCGACAAACTCGTGGCGTCGGCACTCTGCCTCACACAAAACGAGCAGGAAACCATCGAGCATATCATCTGTCAGATGGAGGAGGAACGCGGTCTGGACCGCTGTGCCGCTCTCGCAGACATGCGGTTCCATTTCATCCTGCAGGTAAGCGAAT
>ODAI014417818.1_pt1 | contig 21506 bp, 22 predicted proteins | sample 1539321 | NCBI WGS metagenome assembly ODAI01 (sample SAMN02144231, study PRJEB22623) | gut metagenome | biome: sheep rumen | host: Ovis aries | place: New Zealand | reverse complement strand
TTATTACGAGCATCACTGGGAGTAATAAAATAATGATTATTGAAAATAATATAATATCCCCTAATATCTCCCTGACCCCCTCTTTATCAGCGACAAATTTAGCAAAAAATCTGAAAAGTAACAAATTTTTTAAGAATATTTAATGAAATTAGTTACATTATTCACATTTCGACCTTTTATGATACTATTTATGATACTTATAATCACCAGATACTGGACGCCAAAGTTTTTACTCAGGTTGTGCTCTAAAAATTCCTCTTACACAACTTGAACACAATATGTTAAAAAATGTTATTTAAAAAATGTTAATGCTAAATTATTTTGTAGTATAAGAATAATTATGTACCTTTGTGTCAGAAGTAACATCTAACTGTGATTTATTAAATTGTAGAAAATGTTAAACTTTAATCCTTATGGTATAACAATAGCTAGAGGAAGATATACCGATTATATAAAAGGTATGTCTACAACTACAGGCTATAATGTACCTACAACTTATGTAAATACAACAAACGGAGAAACTCCAAAGTATTAATTTAAAAACATTAAACGTATGAAAAACTTTTTAGTTAATGGAAATCTTGGAAGATTTAATATTAATCTTCCTGAAAGTTTAGAAGAAATCAGTCTTGAGTATCTTAACTCATGTACTACTTTTGTTAATCCTGCGCCAAATTACGCTTTAGTAGGTATTGTTTATAAAGACTCTCTGTCTTTGATTCTTACTGCTTCTAAGAAAACAAGACCTACAAACGTTTCTATTATTCCTATTTTTATTAAAGCAGGTCAAAGCGATTCTGACTTTATTAATGATCTTAAACTTGGTGATAAGATTGTTATAGCAGGTAGTGATCTGTCTTTAGGTCATGATATAAAGTCTCCTTATAATAAGATTACTCCAGATAATATAGTAAGTTTATGTGAAGGAGATAAGGAAATATATAAAGACGCTTTAGGTATGAATAAACCAGTTTGTTTCTTAGGATTTAAACTAGTTCCTGTGAATGCTATCCATGGTAAACTAGATAAAACTGTAAATAGTTTTGAGAATCCTTATATAAACAAAGCTGGGATAACAGTTTATGATGCTTAGTATACTCTTCTCTACGGGGGAGCTTAGTGAGCTATTAATTCTTATTAGCTCCCCCGTAAAAGAAATGATGAAGATATGACAGATAGTTTTAAATTTCCTGGTGGTAATAGCGTTGCAGTCGTACGTAAACAAGATATTGTTGACTGCATTAATAGTAACATTGTTGATAAAGAAGTAGCATTAGCTATTATTCAACAATGTGAAACAGATGCTGCTACATTTCTTCGTCAAGGTCGTTGGGTTGGTATTCCTTTCCTTGGTAGTATAAGAGCCAATCAAATTAAAAAACTTGAGAATACTAAAGAACAAAGAGAATTAAAAGAAGCTGCTTATGCTACAGCAACAAAAGAACAATATATTATTTTTAGAAGAACTTTAGCTCATAATAACGAGAAAAGACTTAAAGCACAAAGATATTACAATTATATTTTAGCAAGTGCTGTAGCTAAAAATAAAGATTTGTTCAAACGCATGTGTAAAGAAAAAGGTGAATCATATACTCGTATACACTTCTTTCTTAATCATAGCATTGTAGCTGTTAGTAATGAATTAGATTATGAATTAGATGGCGAAGATAGTAACGATAGATAGTATGTTAGTTGTTGATGACAGCGGTATGCCTGTACCTCCTACTGTCAGACAACTCCTTGATAAAGACATACGAACGCTTTATAGTAGAGACAAATCTCCTGATAAGAAACAGTATATAGCAGAAGCTATTGTTATATATCAACTAGGAGATCCTAAGTCTCCTGCACGTCAGTCTGGTTTAAGTGAAGCTGAAGCACTTCGTTATGCTATAGAACAAGCAGGTCTTCCAAGTGATTATATTCCTGATACTTTAGTGTTAAGACTGATTAAACGATATTACGATGAAAATATTACAGAAGCTGGTAGAGTTGTAGAAAACTTATTACAGACTATACACAATATTAATCTTGGTATTAGTCAAATAAATAGGTATCTTAATGAACAACTTTCTACTCCTCTTACTAACGAAACTATAGGAATAATTCTTAGTCTTGTAGATAATGTTAAAAAACAAGCTGGAGACATTCCTTCTACTCTTAAAAAATTAGAAGAAGCTAAGCAGAATCTAATGTATGAACAAGAAACTGAACTTTCTCGTGGTGGAAATCAAGTTTTAAGTTCTATGGATGCTGAAGATAATTAAATATATAAAATTATGCCAGAAGTTACTACAACACCATTAAAAGGTATTAGTATTAGAGATAGATTTGCTGTAGAAGCTCTTGGATTTCTTATACAGAAATATGAGAGTAATTCTATACCTATTCCAGATATAGTAGCTAGAGCTTATGAGTACGCTAGTAATATGTTAACTAAAGCTAATACTTCAGGAGCTAGTGATACAGATTATAATATAGGTAAAATCCTTACCGAAGGCTTTGCTGCTCTTGTAGAAGCTATAGGTGAAGGAGGTGGAGGAACTTCTTCTTCTTTTAATGGTAAGGTACAAAACGTTGATAATACAAATTTTAGAGTTATAGGTACTCAATCTTATGGAGAAGGAACGTCTCAAAAAACAGGTGTTTTAAATGTTGCTGTTGTTTCTGGCGGAGGTGGAGGTGGTTCTACTGACGTTAGTGAAATTGTAAATACTTTACAATATACTGACCAAGGTACTAGTAATGTAATTACTCTTGTAAATAGAATAAATAGATTATTAGATATTTTAGGATATTATCCAGGTAGTCCTGATGCTACTTTAAATTCTACACAGCATAAAGATCTTAAAGACTTAATTAGTACTATTGCTAATGTTAATGGACCGTTTATGAGAGATGATGCTGAAGAAGCATCTGCTCTTGTTTTAAATAATATTAGCGATCTTGTAGTTTTTGCAGACTGGGATAATGTTGGAACTAATAGACCTTTTAGAGTTCCTATTTCTAATTTTGATTCTAAATATGGATTAGTTCTTAAAATATGTTCGGACAATCAATTTCCAGCTACTGCTGATACTAAACCAGGATATTATTATAAGCTTTCTGGTTCTGGTTCAGTAGCTGTACTTAATACTGTAATTATTAATTTACCTTCGCTAACAATTGCTGACGGGAAGCCTTTAAAAACAATTATGTTCAACTTTTCGTGTATTGCTTTAGTTATTGGAGGTACAGTTCCTTTTTCCGTAAATATAGACGGTGTAGCAGCCACTAGTAGTACTTTAAAATTTAGAGGTTCTAATCCTGGTAGTGCTATAGACCCTGGTACTTATGAAGTAGATTGTGTACATAACGGCTATTATTGGCTAATGGGACTTACTAAAATTGTTTCTTAAATAACTATGGATAATAGATATAATAATAATTTTCTATATTTCGATGAGGGTCCTCATAAATATACCGACTCTTTAAATAACGAATATAGGAGTGTAACTACTCTTATAGGAGATTATTATCCTCATTTTGACGCTGATTATTGGGCACATAAAAAAGCTAAAGAACAAGGTAAATCAGAAAAAGCTATTCGTGCAGAATGGGAAAGAATTAAAAATGAGGCTTGTGAACGTGGTACTAAAACTCATAATGGGCTGGAAGATGCTATTAAAGAAGTTTCCAAATTTAAGAACGCTATTAGGTATCTTGATGCTGTTGGTAGCGGTCGTGTTATAACTATTGCTGATATTCCAGCCCTTATACCAAAACCTTTGAACATAGATGAGTTTAAAGAAGCTACCGAAAATAAATATCAAGAAATATATAGAGTGTTTGATTTCTATACTGAACGAGGATATACCATATATTCAGAAATCGGAGCATTCCTTATGGACTATCTTATTAGCGGAACTATTGATATATTTTGCTATCGTCCTACTGATTTTGTTATTCTCGATTGGAAAACAAATCGTGATGGTCTAAAATTTGAAGCTGGTTATTATAAAAAAGATAAATCTACTGTTCCTAATCAACTTACTAATGAATGGGTTCATAAAAAAGAAATGATGCTTCCTCCTTTAAGTCATTTAGAGAATTGCAATGGAGAACATTATACAATGCAACTTTCTCTTTATGCTCTTATGGCAGAAATAATTCTTGAAATTCCATGCCATGGTTTAGGTCTTTGCCATATAGGAAGTCCTTGGATTCTCAATGCTTACGGACAACCTTTTAGAGACAAAGAAGGTTATCATGTTGATAAAAACGGAGAAGAAACAGTTAATTGGTTTAGAATTAATTATAGAAAAAGAGAAGCTCAAGCTCTTCTTCAAGATAGAGCTTATAAATTAAAAGCAGATAATAAAAATAGTAATCAACAATTAAGTTTATTCTAATGATTAAAACAGCATTATATAGTAAAGTTAAAGATTATGACTTTGAGAAACTTTTTAAAAAGAAAGGATATGCTTTCTTTACTAAAGGAAGTTATAATTTAAACATTATAGGTGTTCGTTCAGCAGGAGCAAGAGTTACAAACAGTTTTGACGATGTATTGGTGCTTATATATAAAACTCCTAATGGAGCATGGACTAGACAAGTATATCAAATAACTACTGATCCAGGTCGTTATTATATGGTTAATCCTTCTAATCGTAAAGGTACTGCAATACTTGTTCCAGGTCAATATAGAGCTACTTATAAAATAGATAAACATCGTGGAAAATATGATGCTCTTTGTCAAAGGAACAAACCTGTTAAAGTTTACAGAGATAATAATAGAAATGAAATATACGATTGGAATCCTGCTACTTTAGATGAAGGTTTGTTTGGAATAAATATTCATAAAGCTGGTAGAATTAGTACAAGAGTTGATACTTGGTCAGCAGGTTGTCAAGTTTTTGCTAATGAAACAGAATTTAAATCTTTTATGGCTTATTGTAAAAAACAAGTAGCTGAAGGTTTTGGAAATTGTTTTACTTATACTTTAATAAAAGAGGAGGATTTAGTATGAGTACTGATGACTTTGGTAAATATGTAATTAGTTTTGCGGTAGGACTTTTTGTTGGAGTCCTACTCATGACTAAAGACGATAAAGCAAAAAGCTCCCCCGTAGAGAAAGTTGAGATTATAGATTCATTAACTAAAGTTAATGATAGTATTAAAATTAAAGTTGAACAATTAGATAGTATCAAAGATGCAAAAATCATTGAGGTTAGTACTCTTGATAATGATAGTACTCTTAAGTTATTCTACAAGCTGGTGCAAGAATGAGAATGATACAATTCCTTCTACGGGGGAGCTTATTACTCATACTGACTCTGTACTTATTAGTTTTGATGATCTTCGTAAAGCTAATGCAAAGATGGTCGAACTTAAGTATGAGAAAGAAATTAATGATTCATTACGGTCGATTATTATCAACGATGATAAGATTATTAGAGAATATAATGACTATACTAATTCTCTTACGAAACAAATTACACAAGTTAAAAGACAACGTAATATCGCAAGTGGGATTGGAATCAGTTCTATATTTCTCATGGTTATCTCGCTTATAGTAAAATAATATGGAATTAACAGAAGAAAAGTATATTCAAGATTATCCATTTCTTCAATACATTAAAGAAGATAAAAGTCGTTATAAACACGCAAAAGATGCTGGTTATAACGATCCTGATGATTTGTTTCTTATTGGAGATAGCGGCGGATTTCTTCTTAATATACAGCCTGATGATAAGTTTGTTAATACACACTTATTTACAGAATCTGCAGATTTTTATAGAAAGAACAAACAATTTACTTATTATAAAGTAGACAGTGTTCCTCATAGACAATTTAGGAAACGAGAGGAATATCGTAGACGCTATGGTTATAGTGCTCCTTGTTTAATGCGTGGAGGTAAAGTTCAAAATATACGTATTACAGGTGGTATGTATAACTATCTTAATTATACTATGATGGAACAACTTGATTTGTCTACTGCTAAAAGTACAAACAAGTCTTCTACTGGTAGAAAGAAATACGACTTTCCAAAATTTATAGATGCTCAATTTTGGACTTGGCATATAAAAGAATTTGCTATACGAAATGGTTTTCATCTTATTATAGATAAAACTCGTCGTGGTGGATTCTCTTATATAGAAGCGTCTGATACAGCTAATGATATAAATCTTAATAGCAGAAAAACATTAATTCACGTTGCAGCGGATAAGAAATATCTTACTGCTACAGGTGGACTTACTGATTTTACTGTTAATAATTTACGTTTCTTTGAAACTAAAACTCCTTTTGTTAGAGGTATATTATCAACAAATGCTGAAAACTTTAAGTTAGGATTTAAGTTACCTAATGGTACCGTTTCTCCTAAATCATGGAATAGTGCTTTATTTAGTGTGTCTGCTATGAATAATCCAGATTGTGCTATTGGTAAAGACGCTATGAAAGTTAAAGTAGAAGAACTTTCTACTATGGAGAATTTTGATGAATTTATGTCTGTAACAGAACCTGCTATGAGAACAGGTGCCTATGTTACGGGAAATTTAATTTGTTGGGGTACTGCTACTTCTGGTAATATGCAAATTTTTGAACAGAATTTTTATTCTCCTCAAAGTTTTAATTTCATGCCTTTTGAAAATGTTTGGGATAAAGATTCTCGTAATGAAGTTTGTGGATATTTTAAACCGTATGCGTGGGGACTTCAAGGTCAAATTGGAGATCAGTATGCTATGGATGATAATGGAAATTCTAATCTTGAAGTAGCATTACGTATTGCTTTTAAGGAGCGTAAACATAAAAAAGAAACTGCTAAGACTTTTGCTGATTACATTAACTATCTAGGTCAGTATGCTAATATGCCTTCTGAGTCTTTTAGTTCTACTACTGAAAACTTATTTAGTAGTGAAGCTCTTATGACTTGGGAAGAGCGTCTTAGAACAGATAATAGTTTTAAAATCTATGTAGATGGAACTGTTATAGAAGATCCTAAAGATGCTAGAAATGTAATCTTTAAAACTAATGCTAGAATTGAAGCTGAAGGAGGAAAACATAATGTAGATTTCTTTGATTGGATTGAAGGTGTTCCTCGTAAAGGTCATGAGCATCCTCATGGCTGTGTACGTAAATGGTTCAATCCTATTAAAGTAGATTACATAAATAAAGAAGGTCAGCATGTTCTTGGAACTCCTCCTGGAATTTATTCTATAAGTTATGACCCTGTAGGTGTAAATAAAGAAAATAAAGCTATTACTAATAAGCATTCACATAATAGTATTAAAGTTTGGATGGAGCCTTGTCAATATAATGGATTTAAATCAGCTTTAGTTGCTGCATATTATGGCAGACCTGAGAAACTAGAAGAAGCCGATAGAATTTGTTATTATCTTGCAAGGCTTTATAATTGTATAGGTACTGTTGCTGTTGAAATAAATAGAGGTGAAACTGTTCGTAACTTTACACAATGGAAAGCATTAAAGTATCTAATGAAAGACCCAGTTCAAATTTGGGATACATCTCTTAAAGGTGCTGTTGCATCTAGTTATGGTGTTAACATGGGAGATGGTACAAAGAAACTTGAAGGTCTTCGACTTCTTAAAGAAATGCTATATAGTGTTATTGGTAAAGATGATTTAGGTAATGATATTTACTTCTTTCAAACTATATATGATTATCAAAGTATTCTTGAATTAAAGAAATGGAACGCTATTGGTAACTTTGACCGTGTTTCAGAAATGATTATGCGTGCTCTTAGATGGCGTCTTATGGATATTCAAGCTGCTAAAGAATTAGTCAAACGTAAGAAAATTACTGAAGCTAGTGATAATATTTGGAAACGAGATTGGTTTTAATTAAATAATTATGAAAGTATTCAATGACATAAACTTTCCTAAGCAAAGAGTTCCTGCTAGTGAAAAAGCTAAAGCAGAATGGTATTCTAATTGTATAGATTATATTATTTCTGCTGGTCTTAGTTTTAATGACCGTAGTGATACAGAAGTTAAACTTTCTATTTTACACGGTGATATTCCTAATGAATTTTATAAGAAGACTTTAAATCCTTATAATAGTAATAAGGAAAAATATACTCGTTTTCCTGCTACTATGAGGAATTTAGATATTATGTCTGATGTAGTTAGACGTTATGTATCTGAATATTTTAAAGGAATTCATGAGTTTGTTGTTGGAGCAAATAATCCTGATATAGTTCTTAAAAAGAATGCTAAACTACGTGAAGAGATTGGAGTTATGGCTGCTCAAGCTTTTCAGCAAGAGTTTGAAAGAAAACTTCAAGAACTACAAGCACAAGCTCAACAACAAGGTACTCCTCCTGAACAAATTAATGTTCAAGATGCTATGCCAGATCCTGAACAATTTATAAAAGATTTTAATGATAAATATATAGATGATGAAAGTAAGCAAGGTCAAGATACTCTTAATTATATAAGAAGTATTACAGCCGATGCTATGATATATTTACAATCATTCTTTGAATATGTTTCTATAGGTGAATGTTATACTTATTCTGATATTAGAGGAGAAAAAATAGTTAAGGAAAATGTTCCTACTCTGGAAGCATATCCTATTCCTAATAATCAGTTCTTTATAGAAGACCATGATATGTTTGCTAGAAAACTTCTTCTATCTTATACTCAAATTATGGATATGTTTGATGATTATCTAGATGAGAAAGATAGAGAATTTCTAGAAAAGTATTATAGTAGTTCTACTGCTACAGGTCCTACTAAACTTATGTATAGTAAGTATTTTGAGACTTATCCTGAAGTATGTGAAAAGTTTACAAATGAAGAACGAGAGCTGTTTAAGAATACTCCTGTAAGTATTCAAGCTGAAAATAATAATCTTTGGGAAGTTTGGCATGTAGTTTGGAAAGGTGAAGCTAGAAGAGGTATACTTACTTATATTAACGATGTAGGTTTTCAGGCTACTAGAATAGTAGATGAATCATATAAATTAAATACTGCTTTAGGAGATATTTCTATTGAATGGGCTTATGAACCTCAAGTATATGAAGGTTATCGAATAGGTTCCAGAAGTGCTGCTATTTATCCTATCAAAGCCAGACCCATAGCATATCAACGTGATGGTAAACTTCCTTATAATGGTATTATGGAAGTATTGCCTTTTATGGGTAAATTCAGTATTGTTAAATGTATAACTCCTTATCAAATCATGCGTAACATTTTTGCCTATCATCGTGAGATGGTTATAGCAAAAAATAAAATGTTAATATTACTACTGCCTGAAAGTCTTGTTGCTTCTGATGCTGAAGATAAAGTTTACAAGATGGCTGCTGATGGAGTACTTCTTGTAGATGATAGCGAAGATGCTAACAGTCAAAAGATGGCTCAAATTCGTCTTCTCAATGCAAACATGGGTGATTATATTGCACAAATTACTCAACTGATGCAAGCAACTAGAGACGAAGCATGGGAAACAGTAGATATGAATGCTCAACGTTACGGTGACATTGCTCAGTCTTCTGGTATAGGAACAACTCAAGAAGCTATTGCTAGAAGTTCTATGGGTAGTGTTATTATAAGTGAAGTATTTGATCAAATGCGTCGTAGAGATTATCAACGTGATTTAGATTTTGCTAAAGTTGCATATATTGATGGTTTAAGCACTGCATATTATGATCAAGATGGAAATAGACATTATTTAAGTTTAGATGTTAATAGTTATATTTATTCTGACTATGGAGTTTTAGTTAAAAATGATTCTAAAGAAAAAGATAAACTAGAACAACTTAGACAATGGGCATTTAGTGCTGCTCAAAACGGAGACCTTGATATGGCTCTGTCTGCTATAACAGGAGATAATATATCTCAGATTAAAGCTACTATTGAAAAGTTTAATCAGATAAAGCAGCAGCATGAAGAAGCTATGAAGCAAGTTGATGCTCAGCTTAAAGAAGAAGAGATACAAAATAAACTTCGTGAGATTGAGGCTAAAGGTCAACAAGATAAAGAACTTGAAGAACTTAAATTTCAGCATGAAATGCAACTTAAATATGTTGATGTTGATATGTCTATGCTTGGTACTGGCGGTGGAGATGAAGCTGAACAGGCTAAGAATAGATTAGCAGCTGCTGCTGAAGATAATCGTGCTAGATTAGAGCAACAAAAGATTGATTTACAACGTCAACAAATGCAATCTGATTTATATAATCAAGCTGCTGATAGAGCTGTTAAAATGGAGGACATTAAGTCTAAAGAAAGAATAGCTAAAGCTAATAAAAATAAATATGACAAATAAATATGGCTAATCCTAAAAGAAGACTTCTTGATAATGCAGGTCGTATGGACGATGAAGCTTATGATGATATTATAAATCAGATAGCTCAAAATAATTATTTAAGATGGGGAATACCTTTAGAAGAGGCAAAAAGAGAAATTGCATCTGATAATACATATGACTATAGGGGCTATTATTCTAAATATCCAGATAGTCAAGCTAATGCAAACACTCATTGGTCTGATGAATTTAAAGGAGCTACTCATCCAACATTCAGTAACGAGTCTGTCTATCATGGAAAAGTAGACAAAAGATTTAATCCTTATGGCTTAAGAGGAGGAATGTGGTTTGGAGATGTATATCAGCCTCATGCTGGTCTTAGAAGAAAACTCTTTGCTGGAGGAGGTCTTATTAATCTTATGCCTATATCGTTACCTTCTAACACTCATAATAGAAAAGTAAAAAACGTCTTATCCTATGCTCCTATTACAGGTAGTGCTACAGATATAGAAACTGCTATAAAAAATCCTACAGTAGGAAATGTGGCTAACGCTGCTATAACAGTAGGTAGTGACATTCTTGGAGGATGGCTTCTTAGAGATATAAATAAAGCTAGAAAAGCATATAAAACAGCAAAAGCAACAGAACAAGCTGCTGAAGAAGCTTTAACTGCTCATAGAAAAGCTACTAGAAACATTATAGCTAGATCTGTAAGTGAAGAAGATAGAAGATTATCTAGAGCGTTACAAACAGCTAGAGAACAAAGAGCTTTAAAAGAAGGATATAGTTTCTTAACAGATGTTCTTCAATATCCTGTTTGGGGTGCTTGGGCTGCAGGAGATGCTACTTTAAATACGTTGCAAAATCGTTAATATGATAAATAATCTAAAAGAAAGATTTAAAGCTTTTATTAAAGCTAAATCTATTAATTTAAAAGAAGAAACAATTAATAAAATGTTTGATAATTATGCTGAACAATAATAGAAATTTAGAAAATAATGGAAAAAGAGAACGTAAAGAAGCTCTTGATAATTTAGTGTGGTATCTATCACAAAGAATTAAATATCCAAATGGTCGTAAGAAAACAAAGTTTGAAAACTTCTTAAATTATGATTTAGGTGTTCCTGAAAGAAGAACAGAACCTTTATTTGGAGATGATAATATTCCTAATATTTTTAGTTCTCCAGTGTTTACTCCTTCTAGACCTGAAGAAAACATTAAATCGGCTATAGATGCTATAGGAAAAGTAATAAAGGAAGTAGGTAATCAAACTAGAAAGAAAACTAGTCAAGGAGAACCTTATATACCTCATATAACATTTGCTACTGGAGGTCGCGTTCGTAATATTCATTCTCGTAGGTGTTTAGAAGATGGAGGTACTATATACATAAAACCTTCTAAACGTGGAACTTTTACAGCTGCTGCAAGTAAACATGGTATGAGCGTACAAGGATTTGCTAACAAAGTTCTTGCTAATAAAGATAATTATTCTGCTGCTATGGTTAAGAAAGCTAATTTTGCTAAGAATTTTGCTAAATGACATTTTTACACTTGGTGCATTCCCAAGTTACTTGGTGTCCTGGTAGTACTAAAGTTACTATTCAGGACACTTTATTATTTTATAGATTTTGAAATTTGATTTGACGAGTTCGGTTCTTGTTCCTTATCAAATAATAAGTAAGGGTATCGACTTTTAATGTAGACTGCTATAAGCACTAAATTGAAGGTTTTTAAAGTAAAGAAGCTCCCACGTAGAGAAATTATGAATTACTTATATTAGTAATCATGTTGTTGTTTAAAGTTATGGACTTATTAATTTCTCAAATAAATATATTAGAAATATTATACACTTATTTGTTAAATAGTTCTAAATAGTTTTGTAGTTTAAGATAAAAATATTATATTTGCAGTGATTTATAACAAATTAGTTTTAATATTAAATCTAAAGTTAAAGTTATGGCTGTAACAGACATTGATTTTGAGGGAACAGGTGCTAACAACGGTAGCGGAAATCCTGACAACGGAACTCAAGCTGGTGCTGGAAATAATTCTGGTGCCAAAGAAGATGTCACTAACCTTGATGGAGGTGGCACCGACGACATTACTGGTAAAGATAATACCAATAATCAGAATGGTGATAACAACGGAGCTGGAGATAATAACGGCTCTGATGGTAACAACAATCAAGGTGGAGATAATAATCAAAACGGAAACAAGCAAGGCAATGGAGATGCTAATAACTCTTCTACGGGGGAGCTTACTCCTGGAACACAGCTTGAAGTAGATGGTGAAACTTATACCGTTGCAAATAATGGAGACATTCTTGATAAAGACGGTAAAGTGTTTAAACCTGCTGCTGAAGTAAACAATTGGCTTGTTAGTTTTGAACAAGAAGAAGACAACACTCTTGACATTAATGCAATACAAGAAAGTCTTGGTGTAGAAATTACAGATGAAAGTGGAAAACCTGTAGAATACACAAATGACGCTGCTGGTGTAAAAGCGTATGTTAATGCAGTTCTTGATTTGCAACGTAAAGAAATAGCTGATGGAGCAGTAAATAAATTATATGCTGATAATCCTCTTCTTAAACAATTTCAGGATTATGTGCAAGTTAATGGTTCTCCTGAAGGCTTTGGTGATCTTCCTGATCGTAGTGGAATAACTATTGATAAGGATAATCTAACTCAGCAAGAAGCTATTGTTCGTATGGCAGCTAAAGAGTTTGGTAACATGTCTCTTAATGATAATTACATTAAGTATCTTAAAGATACAGGTGGATTATATGATGAAGCTGTTAATCAATTAAATGCTCTTAAAGAAAAAGATGAATCTCTTCGTAAAGAGATTGAAGTAAGAGCTGAAGCTGCTCGTGCTAAAGAGTTGAAAGAAGTAAATGAATATTGGAATAAGATTAATAATGTTATTAACAGCGGAAACATTGCTGGATATAAACTTCCTGCAAGTTTTGTAAAAGAAGTAAATGGTCAAAAACAAACTCTTACACCAAGTGACTTCTTTAATTATCTGTCAAGGCATACTGAAGTTGACGCTAATGGTAACAAAATTACTGCTTATCAGAGAGACCTTATGAATGAAAGCGAGGAAGATTTTATGAATCGTGATTTGCTTACTGCTTGGCTTATGTACACTGGTGGTACTTATAAAGATTTAGTTGACATGGCTGTTAAAGAAGAACAGGTTCGTGTTTTAAAACTTAAATCTAAACAAAATAATACCCATAAAGCAGTTAGATTTGTTAAGCCACAGAATAGTAAAGCAGACCTCAATGACATTCTTTTAGATTGATCTAAAATTAACGTTTAACAAAATTAAAAGTTATGTACAGACTTAGAGAAGTATCTCGTGGTAATTATGATGACCGTGGTTACTCAAATGAGGAGACCATTGCTAATCTTGCTATTACCAAAGCTGCGGAAATTAACAACGTCTTAACCTATACTTATGGTTACGATGATGATAGATTCCCGCTCACATTCTTGACTGAAGGTCAGGGTTCTGTTGGTGTTGTAGATATTGATACAGTTCAATGGACTTGGAAGACTATGGGTCGTACTAAGTTTAATGATTATGTTCTTTGGTACAACACTTCTAATACTACTCCTGGTAAGGGTGGTGCTATGTTTGATGTTGAGTTTGCTACTCACTGGTTTATTGAGCAGTATGGTTTGATTGCTCCTGACGGTAGCACTCAAGTTCGTATCATGAAAGACCTTGGCCCTGGTGCTCACGGTGGTTATCTGTATCGTCTTAAGCTGACTACTCCTAATCCCAATGCATTTGTTGATACTACTGTTAACCTTGCTGCTGGTAAATATTGGACGATGACTGCTCCGACTATTCCTGAGAGCTACTCAAAGGGTAATCGTAGTAATGTTATGGGACCTGGTAAGATGACTTCCCAGCTTGAGTTCCATCGTTATTCTAAAGAAATTGCTGGTAACCTGAGTAACGTAGTTGTTACTTATGAGTTTAAGACTAAAGATGGTGGTACTACTAACCTTTGGATTAATGAAGAGATGCGTCAGCATGACCTCCAAATTCGTGTAATGGATGAAGAGCGTCTGTGGTTTGCTGAGTATAACCGTCTTGAAGATGGTACTATTTCTCTTATTGATCCTGATAATGGTAATCCCATTCCTCACACTGCAGGTATGCAGGAGATTTGCCGTGAATCTAACTATGATACTTACGGAGAGGTTCTGACTCTTAATAAGATTGAGCGTACTATTGGTGATATTCTTGACAAGTCAACCGACACTGGTTCAATGGAAGTTGTTCTTGCTTGTGGTAAGGGCTTCATGTCAGACTTTGACCTTGCTATTAAGAACGATGCAAAAGCTGAAGGTTTCATGACTCCTCTTGGTGACAAGATGATTGAAGAGACTGGTGGTAATCTTTCTTATGGTAAGTACTTCCGTCGTTATAAGATGTTTGATGGTCATATTATTAGTCTTACTCCTCTGTCATTCCTGACTAAGGGTAGTCTTGCTGATACTGATCGTGCTAACGGTAATATCCATCCTCGTACTGGTCTTCCGATGTGTTCTCACCAGGCATTTATGCTTGACATGAGTTCTTACGAAGGTGTTCGTAATATTCGTAAAGTTCGTCAGAAGGGTCAGATTTATCATCAGGGTGTTCTTAAGGGTCTTACTCCCATTCCAGCTTCTTGGGGTGCTGTTCCTAGCAATAGTATTTCTACTACTGTTGATAAGAGTTCGTATGAGATTAAGAACTCCTACGGCTTGCAGGTGAACAACGCAACTAAGATGATGCAGTTGAAGTGTGTGCTTTAATAACTAATAATAAAGATTAAAACAATGGATATTCAAAAACCTAATGTAGGAACAAGTCCAGCTAATGTTACTGGAGGTAAAACAGTTGCTCAATCTGCAGCTGCACAAGAAGCCGAACTTAACGAACCATATATTGATAAGCGTTCAGTAACTATTGCTCCTGTGCAAATGTTTTCTGCTTATCGTAATGCAAATAAAGCAAGTATTGGTCCACGTAGAACTGTGATTGGAAGTTCTATTAATTCTAGTCGTGTTCTTTCATCAAATAAGGGAGAAGTTGAGGCATATTTTCCTGAACTTATCGGTATTGCTCCTAATAATCCTGAATTTACTAGTCATGTTAAAGCATATCTGAATAATATTTCTTTCAACGTTAATGAGAAGGGTACTACTTTAAATATCTCTTTTTATTATAATCATAAGAAAGATTATTTAGAAATTAAAGCAAAAGAAGATAAAATTAATGCAAAACGAGATGCCGCTCCTCGTAATGATGTTGGAGCTATAAAAGAGGCTATCAAAGTTTGGGTTAATGAAATCAATGAACTTGAAGCAACAAAATATAAGTACGGTCGTCCAGAAAATGTTGATGAGTATCTTATGTATCGTCATTGCATTCTGTATCGTGAAGTTGCTAAAGATCTTGCTTTAATTAATTCTGATAATTCTCTTAGATTCTATATTAGAGATGAGGATAAAGAAGCTGCTCGTGCTAAGAGACTCATTGACGAAAGACGTAAAGCTATGCGTAATTTCCTTGCTATTGAAGCAAGTGATAGTAAGTGTAATGCTGTTTACATTCAGATGATTGTTTCTACTAACGGCAGTGTAGGTGAAGCTCTTACAAAAACTAAGGATGAAAAGACTGCTGCTCTTATGAGTTATGCTAATGATAATCCTGATAAGTTCAATGATATTGTTGAAGACAAGAACATTGAAATGAAGAGCTTTATTGAAGCACTTATTTCTAGAGGCGAGCTTATACGTCCAGAATTTAATCAGCAAATTTCTACTGCAGATGGTACATTTATTGGTAGTAATATTAATGAAGCTGTAGCTTTCCTTAATAATCCTAACAATGCTAGTGTACTTGAAATTCTTAAAAATAAATTTAAACTACTTTAATATATTGTAGCTTATGACAATCGCTGAGATGCACGTATGGTTTAGACAGTATGCCCAACAGATGGGTATGCAAAACGTTCGTGCTATCCTCCCTGAACAAATCGACAATCTTATCAATACTTCCATTAAGGATACTATTGATGAGATTGTTCGTGCGAATGTCGGAACTACCAACGATAGAGTAATTACTGATAATAGTAAACTTGCAAATGTAAATGCTCTTAGAACCTTATATAAAGTTAAAACTTTAAATGCTGGTTCTGGTGGAATAGTTGCTAACTTACCATCAGATCCTAATCAAGGTTATAATTTTAACTCTGATGATATAGGTCAAGCTTTATATTTTGTTGATTTCTCTATTAGATATAGTATTAATAACACAACCGATACTCGTTGGTTTCCTATTCGCATTATAGACGACTCTTATCTTGCTGATGTACTTAATGACTGGGTTCTTGCTCCTAGACTTAGGACTCCTGTTATGGTTGTCTTTAAAGAAGAAGATGCATCTATTAGTACATTAGAGGCTAATGTAGCTACAGCTAGAGCTACATTTAATACAGCTGCTGCTGCCTATGCTGCAAATCCTACTGATGCAACAAAGAAAGCTGCTATGGATAGTGCTAAAACTGCATTAGATGCAGCAGAATCAGCATTAGCAGCAGCCAATGAAGCTAATGTAGAACTTACAAGATTTGAAATTTATTTTGGTGAAAATGATTCCATTAGTTCTATAGCTAGTACTGCTAAAGTAAAATCGATTCGTTGTTCTTACATTAAGAAGCCTAATAAAGTTCAATACTTGTCTGATATTGGCGGTACTAATATAGATTCTGATCTTCCTGAACAACTTCAGATTCCTATGCTTAAGCACGCAGTTGATCTTTATAGAGCTTCTATCAGTGGTAATCTATTTGCAGCCCAACAACAGCAACAAGAAAATAATAGGGAGTTAGCTAGAAACGCTGCTAGACCTGATAATGATGGTTATCAATCTTAAACAAAAATTATAAACAATGAAACAACTTTTAATCGTAAATAGTAATAAGGCGCTGAATGCTGGTACTTCTGTTACAGCTTATGATTTCAGCGGTCTTGATGCAGGTGCTATTTCGTTCTTTGAGTGTGGTGGAGACCAAGCAGCTTCTACTCTGATTTCTGCTAAACCCACTAAGAACTTTGGTATTGCTCTTGGACGTGGGGCTAATATGCCTGCCTTTGTCATCCCCGAAGTAGATATTTCTACTCTTGAAATTACTAAAACTTTGCCTTATGCTGGCGCAACATTTGCTGCTACCTTTACTATGCCTGCTACTGTTGTAGGTAAAGAATATACTGTTATTCTTGTTAAGAAAGGTACTGTTGCTCATGAGCGTAACATCTTTACCACTAGTATCGTAGCTAAGACTACTACAGCTGCTACTGAAGCTACTGCTTTCCGTAAGGCTATCAATGATAAGACTAGTGAAATGTTCCCGTTTGTAGCTACTGGTTCTACCACAAGTGTTGTTCTTACCTGTCAGGTTCCTGGTGAAGATTGGGAGATTAAGTTTGCAGATGCACTTTCTGGAACTTCTACTTCTGCTCTCACTCACGGTAAGAAAGCCATTGGTGACAAAGCATTTATCCTTGACCTTGCTCAGCGTTGTGCAGCAGATAAAGGCTTTAACTATCTTGATGGTGAAAGTCGTGATATCTATCCTGGCTATCCTGAGGCAGTTGAAGGTGATTGGACTATGAACACTAGTGGTAGTGGTAGTTCTAGTACTACAGGTTATAAGATCTATAATCTTCACTTTGCTACTGGTAGAGTTGCAGGTAAGCAAGTAGATGAGAGAGTTTGGCAATATGTTCACATCGCAGTTCCTTTGACTAAAGCTGATGGTAGCACCGCAGCCTCTGCTTTGAGTTCATTGGATACAATCCTTGCTGCTGGAACTTTCGCTAATCGTGCTCTTACTGAACCTGTAGCTGCTGCTAGTAATGGTTAATAAGATAACTGATAGCTTCTCCTTTACGGGGGAGCTATCAAATCTTTAATAATATGAATGACTTTCAAACAATAAATGATATTGTTAATGAAAGTATTAGAAATTCATCTTATTATACAGTAGCTATTTCAAGCTGTGTTTTTATACTTTATACTTTGATTGTTCAATTAATTGGATATTTTAAAAGTAAAAGTAAAAACAAACCTCTTCTTGAAATGGCAGAAGCCCTAAAAGAGAATACTGCTAATATAGTTAAGCTAAATAGCGTTTTAGATAAAACTTTACAGGAAGCAGAAAGAAAGAAACTTCGTCAATGTGAAAGTGCTATTGATTTAGGATTTAAAGCTTTTGCTTTAAGAACTGGACAAGAAGTTATTTCAATAATAGCACATAATAATATTGATAAGAATAAAGATCTTATAGTCGGTAATATAAATAAGTTAGTTAATACTGAATATTATAAACTTTATTCTGCTTTATCTGCTTATGAAATAAATGAAGTAAACGTTGCTAGTAAACTCAAAGAAGAATGGATAAGAGAGGTGGCTGACAATATTATAGCTATTGTTTATAATGAACAAGATTCTATTACTAGGATAACTCAAATTAATAATAGACTTAATGTCTGTATTAGCGAGTATTCTACTTACATTAACAATAAGACATTCAACACATAACGTTTATGCTGTATGAACCGAACTTAAAACAAGCAATGCTTGATGTCCTAGAAGAAAGGATGTCAGGCATTGCTGATTGTATAGTTGTTCTTCTTGACAACGGATACATACCAAATAAGAATAAAGTAACTATTTTAGATTGGTCTTCAATTTTAATAGATGCTTATGAAAATGTTGATGTTCTTACTAAAGAGCAACAAAATAACTTAGATATAATTTATAATCGAGTACTAAAGTTATGAGTGTTACTTTAAGAGAAGTTGAATTTGAATATATTTATGTAACTATTCCTGCAGAATATATTTGCGTATATCATCGTATTTTAGCAATGCTTGCTGATTACGGTGAAGATATGCTTAAAGACTGTAAGGCTAGTTGCAACGATAGAAATTCTGGTGTTATTGAATGCTTTAATATGTTTAATGCTGCTGTTGCTGCAAGAAAACTTGGAAAAGACAAACTTGCTGAAACTTTAATTAAATACATTAAAGCTAAAATTAATCAGATTTATAAAGGAAAAGATAATTCTACTTCCTTTGTATTTCCTGTTGATGAAAATGGTCAACTTAAAGCATTTGTTTCTTGCGGAGAGCGTCCTAAATTTGAAATAAATCCTGATGATATGGAACTTTACGAACATAAGTTTAATAATGGTTTTGATGAACATTTTAGACTTGGTCCAGAAGATGAAAGTCAGGATGATAACGAAGAAAGCTCCCCCGTAGAAGAAATTGGTTTAAGTATAGCATTTACTCCTGAATATGAAGAAATTGATGGAGTTTATCATCCTTGTGGAGACTTAGTTGTGATGTATGACGGTGAATATGTAGATCCTAATGATTGTACAATTCAATATTATTTTGATGATGTTATGGTTATTAGATTTAATGATGTTACAGATTTAACTACTGGCATACATAACTTTAAGGTTGTTGTTAATTATAAAGGTGAAACTAAGATAGCTAACGAAGATTTATATTATGCAGCTACAAATTGACAAATTAGGAAAAGTTGCTATTACAGTAGAAGAAAGTCACTGGTCTCTTGATAAAGACTATGATAGACTTACTGTTGTAGAAGCCCCAAATAACGAATATAAAACATATATTAGTAGAAAACCTGTTCCTGCTGGAACTGTTCTAACTAATAGAGAGTATTGGATTCCTTTTAGTAGTCTAAAAGAAGAAATTGTTATAGACTTTAATTCGTTTGTTTCTAGTCTAACAGAAGCTATGCAACAGACGAAAGACTATACCGATGGAGTTATTAACCAAGGAATAGAAGATATTACAGCCATTAAGGAAGAAGCAATGCATATTATTACGTATATTGCTGATAATGGTATTGATAGCACTGTTCTTGCTCCTAATTCTATTAACAGTGAAAAAATTCAAGCTAATGCTGTAATAGCAGGAAAAATAGCACCTAACGCTGTTGTGGCAGGAAACATTGCAGCTAATGCTGTTATAGAAGGTAATATTGCACCAAATGCAGTAGTTGCTGGAAATATTGCTCCTGAAACTGTTACTGGTTCTAACATAGCAGAAAAAACTATAGATGCTACTAGAATTAAAGATAAAACTATTGCAGGAATTAATATTAAAGATAGAACTATAGGAACTGATCAGCTTAGTGGTGGTATGTATAATGGAGTTATGACTCCTCCTTGTATTACTACTGAGAAGATAGCTGACTGGCAGCCTGACAGTGAGGATGAGACTGGTGTCACTACGGAGAAGATAGCTGATGGTGCAGTTACTGAAGAAAAAATAGCTAATAGTGCTGTTACTGCTGATAAACTTTCTGGAGTAAATGATGCTGGCGGAGCTGCTGTTACCGAGGATAAGTTGGCACCTGGTGCTGTGACTACCGATAAGCTGGCTACTCCTGTGATTACACAACTTCAGACGATTATGGATGACACTCCTACTCCTGGTAGTGAGAAGCCTGTGAATAGTGGTGGTGTGTTTAATAGTATTATCGGCAGTGGTGTATTTGACTTGTCGGCACATACTGGTGATAGTTATGCTAGTCTTTCTGCTGCTCTGACTGCCATGAATGCTCTTCCTTCTGTTTATAAGCAGGGTGGGATGAGTATTAAATACGTATCTACTTCTGACAATAAGTACGTTCAATATAGGTTGATGCACACTCTTTCTAATGCTTCTACAGCTGCTGCTGATTTTGCTAATACGGCAAATTGGCAGGGAGTAGATGATGAACCTACTGCAGAGAGTGAGAATCTGGTTAAGAGTAGTGGTATAAAGACTGAACTTGATAAAAAGGTTGACGGTAGGCAAGACAGTAATACCTTTTATATTACTGATGGCAGTGGAAATATTATTGCTAAGGTAGATAGAGATGGCGTGCACTCAGTTGACTTCAAGATTGGAGAGGAAGGCGATTCTGTTGCTAATGCCTTAGGTAATATTTCTATACAGATTTCCGATGCTGTTAATGCTGAGAAATTGTTGAGGGAGCAAGAGGATGCAACTATAGAGGCCACTAAACTTGATGTAGCACTTAGTGACAAGGCTTTCTATTTCACTGATGCTAATGGTTATATCATTGCCAAGATAGATGCCAATGGAGTTCATTCGGTTAATATTGATGAGACCCCTAATGTTATCAACGATAACAATATT
>ODAI010444815.1_pt1 | contig 21508 bp, 15 predicted proteins | sample 1539321 | NCBI WGS metagenome assembly ODAI01 (sample SAMN02144231, study PRJEB22623) | gut metagenome | biome: sheep rumen | host: Ovis aries | place: New Zealand | reverse complement strand
ACCTTTGCACCGATCGGCTGACCGGAAAGGATCGTTGCGCCTAAGAATGCCGGGTCTACCATTTTCTGAAGAACATTATCAACTGCAAAAACATTAAGCCATTCTACGCCCATGTCTTTGATCTTCTCTAAAAGTCCTGCTTTCTTTAAAGAGATAAACCAGCCGCCGTTTCCATTCGGAGAAAGTGAAATATGGTTTTTCTCTTCCAGATAAACCTTGCCGTCATAATCAGTTGAAGGCGCCATCTCCTGAACAAAGAAGAAAACATAGTCTTTGTTATAGCCAAAGTAATTATGTTCTTCAAAGAAGGCTCTGGTTGCCGCATCATTTTTATCGGATGTCATAATAAGAAGCGGAACCCATGCATCTGCTGCCTCTTTCACTTTTAAAAGAGTCTCAACCAGACACTGGAAGATATAGAGTTCCCTTGTCTCTCCGACATTTAATGTTCCTTTTGGACCATCAAGGCCTAAACGAGTTCCCTGTCCGCCAGCTAAAAGTACAGCAGCAGCCTTACATTCTTTGATTGCCTTAATACCTGCATCTGTAATTTTTTCTTTCTGCTCTTGAATCTCCTCTAAGGTCATAGCGCCAAGCGGAGTGATCGTTCCTGCCTCTTCGCTTTTATGATGGATATCGATCATATCAAAATCGATCCGGTCGATCTCACCTAAGAGGCCCTGTTGCTCTTCTTCTGAAAGTTCATCATAGAATCTTAAGAGCTGCATCTGCTCATATTTCTGTAATTTTTCTGTGATCTGTTCTTTGTTCATAAAGTCCTTCTTTCTCTGTCACTAAATTTTATTAACAGCAGTTTTTCATGCTTTACCAGTCCTGGTTTTCATCTACATAAGAACTGTTTAATTCCACCGTATCAAAAGGTGTGAAAGCAATATAGGATTTTCCTTTATTGACTTCTACTTCACTCCCATCCTGGTTCCAGAATTTAATCATGGAATATTCATCCGCTTTTGACCAGGTGATTGGTTTTGCATATCCGTTTGAGATATAATAACCTTTCGTCCAGTCACCGCCATTCCAGTCAATTCCCTTATGGTATCCATCTTCTCTAAGCCAAATCTCGGTCTCCAGTACAAACACATTGGTAAAGGAAAGCTGGTTTCCGGTATGCTGGTCGATCTGACTTTCACCGTTGTTTAACTTTTTATACGTTTTACTTACAGGATCATAATCAAAATGTGCCCATTGATTACCAAAGAAGATATCTACGCGGGTACATTCCTCTGATGACGGGTTGATCGGCTCTTCACTTGTTGTAAAGTTAAAAGCTGCCCCGGCTCTATCCGGATTGATATTCATATCCACGCCGTCATCCTGCAAAAACTGCGGCAGCATATTGCCATGCATAAAGGAAGTGTGCTCCCATGCATATCCCTGATCCAGGCGGTTTTGGTCACGCCCTGCAAGGGAATCCAGATACATTTCAGCATCCAGGTCATAGCGGTCAATATCAAGAGAATAGAAATAGTCGGCGATTGAATCATCCAGTCCCCAATGGACATAGACACTGTCAAACGCAGAGGCAACTGCAGGGAAATAATATCTGCAGCTTCGGATCGAGCAAATATCAGGAAGCGCTAAATAATCCGGATAAATGGCCATCATTCGGGTAAGATCCCATTCGACCGGCATTTCAAACATGATGTCTGCTGCCTCAATTCCATACTGCGGCATCGCATCACTGATGTTATTGATCATAACAGCAACCGGCCTCTTTCCGACAGCTTCATCCGGAAGATCCATGATGCCTGTCAGCCGGTTCAGATTGCCTGTGTACCACTCCGGATAAGTCTCGGCTTCTGTAGTTGTTGTCACAACTTCCGACTCCGGAACCACCTCTTCTTTTTTCCCCCGAAGCGCAAGCACTACAACCATAATTACGATGGCTGCAAACAAACAGATCGGCAGAATAAATCGCTTCATTATTTTCTCTCCTCTATCGCTGTTTTATGCCAAAACAATAACTGAAATATTATAATATGTTACGCCCCTTAAAAGCAAGCCATTAAGGCTCTTGCTGTCTACCTTTTCCTCTTGTAAAATGCTAGAAAACAAGCTGAAATTATTACCTTTAAGCAAATGAGATATAACGAAGAACAAGTACAGGCAATTCACCATAGTAACGGACCGGCTTTGATCGTTGCAGGCCCCGGCTCCGGAAAAACAGCTGTGATCGTAAGCCGAATCTGCGCACTGATTGAACAAGCGCAGATTCCGGCAGGGAAGATCTTAGCTGTCACCTTTTCCAGGAAAGCAGCCGACAATATGAAGCGGCGCTTTCTAAACATCATGCCCGGAAGCGATATTCCGTTTTTCGGTACGTTTCATAGTATCTTTTTTATGATCTTAAAACAGGCTTATGGCCTGTCTTCCGCAAATATTGTATCTGAAGATCAAAAGGAGAATATCCTGTTAAATGCAGCAGATCACGACCAGATCGAATATGAAGATCCTTTCGACTTTGCATCTGCATTGATCAATGAGATCAGCAAAGTCAAATCAGGAGGAAGCAAGCCTGAAAGTTTCATCTCTTCTGTTGTAACTCCTGCGGAATTCCGCAAACTCTATGAAGCCTATACACTTGCGTTGACGAAACAGAAACTGATTGATTTTGATGACATGCTTTCGTTGTGTCTTAAGCTATTAACAGAAAGGGAAGATATCAGAAACTATTGGCAAAAGCGCTTTCGTTATATTCTCGTAGATGAGTTCCAAGATATTAATCTTCTTCAATATCAGATTATTCGCATTCTTGCCGCTCCGCAGAACAACTTGTTTGCAGTCGGTGACGATGATCAAAGTATCTATGCCTTCCGCGGTGCATCTCCGAAGATCATGCGCAGATTCTTAAACGACTACCCGGATGCAGTTTTGATCAAACTGATCAAAAGCTACCGCTGCCCGGCCCCTGTTTTAAATTGCTCTCATAAAATCATCATACAGAACAAAGGCCGGATACAAAAGAAGATGGAAAGCCTGCATGGCTCCTCCTTTGGCATTGTTCAAATCCGAAAGTGTAAAAATCAACTTGCAGAATATGAATCCATAGCGAAGGACATTCGAAAGCTGCTTAGAGAAGGCACAAATCCAAGAGAAGTTGCAATTCTTTTAAGGCGTTCCCTCGAGTTCCCTGTGATTCAAAAAGTCCTTGCTAATTATGGAATCACAACAGAAACAATGCAGCAATATGACAAAGGCGCATCCCGCGAGGCCTCTCTAACAAAGCATAGCTCCTGTGTGCAGCTTATGACAATTCATGCTGCAAAAGGACTGGAGTTTCGTCATGTGTATCTGCCGGATGTAAGCGAAGGCATCCTCCCCGCAAAAAAATCCTATACCAAAGATGCGCTTGAAGAGGAACGCCGCATATTATATGTTGCGATGACGCGGGCTGCGGAAAGCCTTAAGATCTATTTCCCGGAAAAAATCCGCAATAAAAAAACAGCCCCTTCAAGATTTCTGGACTGTTTTTTTAAGAAAGCACTTTAATATTCTATGCCCTCCCGGGCAAGGATCCCTTTATCAAAGGGATGTTTTACTTTTTTGATTTCAGAAACATAATCCGCAAGTTCTATAAGTTCCGGGATCGGATTTCGGCCGGTCATGATCACTTCCAGTTTTTCCGGTTTATTCTTTAGAAAATCCAGGAGTTTATCTTTATCTACGACCTCAAGATTTACGGAAGCAATGATCTCATCTAAAAGCAAAAGATCATAATCGCCTTCTACCGCCTGTGTAAGAGCCACATCCAGCATCATGCTGTAATACTCTTCCGCCTGCATCTTTTTTCCCGGATCGTTCTTCCATGTTTTGGAAAAACCAAAGGACTTTTGATTAGCAACCAGGTCAACATTGTCAAACTTTGCAAGGGCCTTAAGCTCTGCAGAATCATTCGTCTTTAAAAACCTGGCGATCAAAACCTTCATGCCGCTGCCGGCTGCCCGAAGACAAAGGCCAAGACCTGCTGTTGTCTTACCTTTTCCTTCACCGGTATAGATATGTATTAAACCTCTCTCATCCTGCATTGTCTTTTCTCCTTATATTTCAGGTCACTTGCAGTGTGGTTTCAGGTTTTCTATTTAAGCTTTAAGCTTCTAATTTTTCAATTCCCTTACGGATTCTTGCAAGGGACTCTTCTTTTCCGAGGATCTCCATGATCTCAAATGCACCGCCAGGAGTGGATTGTTTTCCGGAAACAGCTGTACGCAGCGGCCAGAGAACAACACCGTTCTTAACACCTTTTTCTCCGATGTATTTCATGATCAGATCATGCAGGGCATCTAAAGAATAATCATCCTGCGCCTCTAAGATCGGCAGTGTCTCTTTTAAGACTTCAAGTGCGATCTCGGAATTCGTCTTCATTTTTTTGTGGGTGTACATTGCCACATCATATTCCGGAAGTTCATCAAAGAAATCGATCTTCTCCGGAATATCCGTGAACACTTCAATACGAGTCTTCATCAGTTCTAAGATCTTGTCTTTATCAACATCTCTCTTTACTGCCTGATTCACGTATGGAAGAGCATATTTCTTATATGCATCATAGTCCATGTTCTTGATATATTCGCCATTCATCCAACGAAGTTTTACCATATCAAAAACAGCAGGAGATTTATTAACACGTTTATAGTCAAATGCTTCGATCAACTGCTTTAAGGAGAAGATCTCTTCTGTTCCTTCCGGGCTCCATCCAAGGAGTGCTACGAAGTTGATGATCGCCTCAGGTAAAAATCCCTGCTCTACCAGATCTTCAAAAGAAGAGTGTCCGGATCTCTTACTAAGCTTGTGATGTTCTTCATCTGTGATCAAAGGAAGATGAACAAATACCGGCGGTTCCCATCCGAATGCATCATAAAGACGGATATATTTCGGTGTGGAAGAAAGGTACTCATTTCCTCTTACAACATGTGTGATTCCCATCAGATGATCGTCTACAACATTTGCAAAGTTATAGGTCGGATATCCATCCGATTTGATCAGGATCATATCATCCAGTTCTGCATTGTCTACTGTGATCTCGCCGTAGATATCATCAAAGAAGGAGGTCTTTCCTTCATTCGGAATATTCTGTCTGATGACAAACGGTTCTCCGGCTGCAAGCTTTGCTTCTACTTCCTCTTTGGAAAGATGCAGGCAATGCTTGTCATAAAGCATGATCTCTTTTCCTGCAACCGTCTGTTTTAAAGACTCAAGACGCTCTTTTGTACAGAAGCAGTAATATGCCTCGCCTTTTTCGACCAGCTTTTTAGCATAGTCCATATAGATTCCGGCCTCAACACGCTCCGACTGTACATATGGACCGCAGTCACCCGGCTTATCCGGACCTTCATCATAGTCAAGTCCTGTCTCTTCAAGGGTGTTATAGATGATCTCTAATGCACCTTCAAAGAAACGTTCCTGGTCGGTATCTTCGATACGAAGAATAAAGTCACCGCCTTCATGACGGGCGATCAGGTATTCATATAAAGCCGTTCTTAAATTTCCTACATGCATTCTGCCTGTTGGGCTTGGAGCATATCTGGTTCTGATTTTCATGTGTCACCTCTGATGTTTTATTTGTACTTTGATTATAAAGAGTGTTTTTATGCTTCGATTAGAAAAATCTTATTTTTATATTTCTTTCTTTATAGTTTCTATATCTATTATGCCTTAATACTATATATAAAATAGAAAACCAATATTGTGTAACGGGATAATCTACTTCGAAACAGTGAAAAGCTAGCTTTTCTGACAATTATATGCACTTGAAGACTATCAGTGTCAGAAAAAAACTAGCCTTTCTAGGTATTTAATGCATTTGGTCAATCGGCAGTATAGAAAACGGTCATAAGTATCGTCTCAATGTCTTGCCTTAACAATTGATATCTTATTTCTCAGTAATATAGCCTTTAGCTGTAAGCAGTTCAGCAAGAAGGATCGCTCCACCTGCTGCACCGCGGACGGTGTTATGGGAAAGACCCACAAACTTGTAATCAAATAAGGTATCTTCACGAAGACGTCCAAGGCTTACGCCCATACCGTTTTCATAATCTCTGTCAAGCTTCGGCTGCGGACGGTTGTCTTCTTCGAAGTACTGGATGAACTGCTTCGGTGCGCTTGGAAGCTCAAGTTCCTGCGGAGCGCCCTTAAATGCTTTCCATCTCTCTAAAATCTCTTCCTTTGTAGGTTTCTTTTCGAAATTAACAAAGACTGCTGCTGTATGTCCGTCCTGAACAGCTACACGCAGGCACTGTGCAGTGATCAGCGGAGCCTTTGCAGGAACGATTTCTCCTTTTTCCGGATCAACTGTTCCCCAGACGCGAAGCGGCTCAAGCTCACTCTTCTCTTCCTCACCACCAATGTAAGGAATTACGTTTTCAACCATTTCCGGCCAATCAGCAAAGGTTTTTCCGGCACCGGAGATTGCCTGATATGTGCAGACAGCAACTTCTTTCGGTCCGAATTCCTTTAAAGCTTCAAGAGCTGGTGTATAACTCTGGATTGAGCAGTTCGGCTTTACAGCTACGAAACCGCGTGTCGTTCCAAGACGTTTCTTCTGATACTGAATAACATCTAAATGCTGCGGGTTGATCTCCGGAATTACCATCGGTACATCCGGGGTCCAGCGATGTGCAGAGTTATTGGATACAACCGGGGTCTCTGTCTTTGCATAAGCATCTTCAAATGCACGGATCTCTTCTTTTGTCATGTCAACTGCACTGAAGCAAAAATCTACTTCTTTGGCATTTTCTTCAATATCATTGATATTTTTAACTACTACGTTTTTCAGACGTTCCGGCATCGGAGCAGCCATCTTCCATCTCTTTCCAACAGCTTCTTCATAGGTTTTTCCTGCGCTTCTTTCAGAAGCAGCAAGCAGTACAACTTCAAACCACGGATGACCTTCCAAAAGCGTTACAAAACGCTGTCCGACCATTCCTGTTGCGCCTAAAACGCCAACTCTTAATCTCTTGTCCATTTTTCTTCCTCTCTTCTGTGGTTTTCCTTCAAGTCGTTCCCATTCAGCAATAATAGACTACATCATAATCCTCGAAGGCTTAATTCGCAAGCCTTGTTTGAAAATTATCAATATTTATAACACTTTTACAGACGAAGTTTCGTACCCTTTGTATCACGTTTCGCAAGCTTCAGTTTCATCAGTTCCACATCCTTGTTGTGATACTTCACAGAGGTCTTATCTCCAAAGCCTACGATATAGACTTTATCGATTTCATCGTCCTTGCCAAGTTTGATTCCTCGTACACCAACTGCGCCTTTGTGTTTTTCCGGTACTTCACTCAGTTTGAAGCGCAGGAAGACACCTTCTTTGGTCTGAAGAACAACCATTTTGCTCGTTACGAACTTCTCTTTCGGTTCAGCTTTCGCCTCGCCCTCTTTTTCAGCTGACTCAGCCTCATCTAAATTCTCAAGGCTCGTGCTTCCGTCATTGATATCAATAAATTCGAAGGTCAGCTGATCATCTTCCGGATCGATGTAGTCACTGATACCGTCGTCAAAGCCGCCGGTGATTGCTACATCCATCTCCTCCTCGCTGTCGTCGCCATCATATACTTTCTGCTTTGTTGCATCAAAAAGATCAATGCTGATGACCTCATCTCCATCAGACAGCTTCGTTGCGGCTGCAGAAAGACGGCTTATATCAAACTCAGAAGCATCGACAAACTTCATCATACCCTTCTTGGTTGTAAAGAGCATCATATGCATCTTAAGCTGGCCAAGCGGACAGATCTGGATGATGTCTTCTTTTGCACTTGTGTAGTTGCAGAGGTTATCGATCGGAATACCCTTATCTTTCGGCTTCTTCATCGGAACCTTTAAGACCTTAAGCTGATGCACCATACCGGTCTGCGTGAAGATGCAGATACGATCGGTATTCATGCAGCGCATGACATATTTGTTTTCGCTGTCCAACGTCTCCACATTTCTCTCGTATGCAGCCGGCTCGATGATCTTTGCATAGCCGAAGCGGTCCATAAGGAAGACTACTTCCTGCTCCTTGATCTTCTCTTCTTCGTAAACAGCAGCCTCTGCGTCCTGAATTACGGTCTTTCTTTCATAGCCATATTCTTTTTTGATCGCTTCTAAATCTTTGATGATAACTTTCTTCATCGCGGATTTTTCTGCCAGGATCTTCTCAAACTCAGCAATTTCTTTGATCAGCTTCTGATACTCTTCGTTCAGCTGTTCAATTTCAAGACCAATCAATTTGGCAAGACGGAGGTCTAAGATCGCCTGTGCCTGTTTTTCCGTAAAGCAAAGCTTTGCTGCCGCTTTTTTGGAAGCCTCACTCTTGAAGTTAATATCTTTCGTCTCACCGTGGGTAAGGCAGGCTCTTGCCTGGGAGATGCTGCGGGAACCTCTGATCACTTCGATAATCAGGTCGATGATATCGCAGGCTTTGATGAGACCTTCCTTAATCTCTTTCTGCTCTTTATCTTTTGCAAGAAGCGTAGAATATTTTCTTGTGTTGATCTCATACTGGAAATCAATACAGTGACCTAAAATACCTTTTAAGCCAAGTACTTCAGGGCGACCATCGACAATGGTCAGCATATTGACGCCAAAAGTATCTTCAAGCTTTGTTTTCTTATAAAGCATGTTCTCGATCTTAACCGGGTCAGCCCCTTTCTTAAGTTCAAGAACGATACGCGTACCTTCCTTGGAAGATTCATTGGAAACATCAACGATATCCGTTGTCTTTTTGCTTTCTACCAGATCGCAGACATCTAAAATAAATTTTCCGATATTCGCACCGATCATCGTGTACGGGATTTCGGTGATAACAAGCTTATCGCGGTCGGATTTGCGTTTTCCTTTTTCGAGGACTACTTTTCCACGCAATTTGATCTTTCCGCTTCCGCTCTCATAGATATCTTTCAGTTCTGATTTATTGATCACGATACCGCCTGTTGGAAAATCCGGTCCCGGCATATATTCCATCAGTTCTTCCGTCGTAATGGAACTTTTCTTCATGTAGGCGATCATCGCATCGATCACTTCATTTAAGTTGTGGGTCGGAATGTTTGTTGTCATACCGACGGCAATACCTTCTGCTCCATTGATCAGAACATTCGGAACACGGACAGGAAGAACGGCCGGTTCTTTTTCCGTCTCATCAAAGTTTGGTACAAAATCCACAACATCTTTATCAAGATCTGCAAGATAGACATCCTGGGTAAACTTCTGAAGTCTTGCTTCGGTATAACGCATTGCTGCAGCGCTATCACCTTCAATAGAGCCAAAGTTTCCATGTCCATCAACTAAAGGCATACCTTTTTTGAAATCCTGTTCCATTACGACTAAGGTCTCGTAGATGGAAGAGTCGCCATGCGGGTGATATTTACCCATTGCATCACCGACGATACGGGCGGATTTTCTATGCGGTCTGTCACTGCGCAGACCCAATTGACTCATTGCGTAAAGCACGCGGCGCTGTACCGGTTTTAATCCATCACGCACATCCGGCACGGCTCTTGAGCAAATGACGCTCATTGCATAGTCGATATAAGACTTCTGCATTACGTCTGAATATTCGCTGTTAATAATTTTCTCTGCCATTTAATTTCCTCTTATATATCTAGTTCAGCTGCCTGAGCATTATCATGAATAAACTTTTTACGCGGAGCTACATCAGAACCCATGAGCATTTCCGTAACTTCAGAAGCCATACGCGCATCGTCAATTTCAACTTTCTTAAGAACGCGGTTTTCAGGGTCTAAGGTTGTCTCCCAAAGCTGGTCTGCATCCATCTCTCCAAGACCTTTATAACGCTGCAGCGTGAAATCTCCTTTATGTGTCGCTCTATATTTTTCAAGAGCCGCATCATCATAGAGATACTCCTCTTCGCCCTTTTTCGGGATTGCTTTATAAAGCGGAGGCGTTGCCAGATACACATGGCCTGCCTGAATCAGTTCCGGCATAAAGCGGTAGAAGAAGGTTAACAGCAGCGTTGCAATGTGTGAACCATCGACATCGGCATCTGTCATGATGATGATCTTATTGTAACGGAGCTTGCTGATATCGAAGTCGTTGCCATAGCCTTCCGAGAAACCGCAGCCAAATGCCTGGATCATGGTCTTGATCTCTGCATTCGCAAGAACTTTATCAATAGAAGCTTTCTCTACATTTAAGATCTTACCGCGGATTGGAAGGATTGCTTGTGTTCTTCTGTTTCTTGCAGTCTTTGCGCTGCCACCTGCAGAGTCACCCTCTACGATAAAGACTTCACATTCTTCCGGCTTTCTGCTTTCGCAGTTTGCAAGCTTTCCATTGCCCTCCATAACAAATTTAGTCTTGGAAAGCATGTTGGTCTTTGTCTTCTCTTCTGCTTTACGGATCTTTGCGCTCTTTTCCGCGCAGGCGATCGTCGCCTTCAATATCTCGATATTTTTATCGTAATAACGTTCAAGTTGTTCACCTGTGATATCGCTTGTAACTTTCTGCGCATCCGGGTTATCGAGTTTTGTCTTTGTCTGTCCTTCAAAACGCGGATCCGGGTGTTTGATCGCAATGATCGCAGTCATACCATTTCTGGCATCTGCGCCGGTAAAGTTGTCATCTTTTTCTTTTAAGATTCCAAGCTCTCTTGCGTAGGAGTTGATCAGCTGCGTAAAGCGCGCTTTAAATCCCGTGATATGGGTACCGCCCTCCTGCGTGTAGATATTGTTACAGAAACCTAAGATATTTTCCTGGAAATCATTCGTGAACTGAAAAGCAGCCTCAAGCTCAATGCCTTCTTCTTTGCCGCTGAAATAGACGACCGGAGCTGCTGCCTCTTTTTCTTTATTTAAGTCGTTGATATAAGCCACGATACCTTCCGGCTCATGATAGACGACTTCTTCTGCTTCATTAAAACGCTTGTTAATAAAGGTAAGAGTAAGACCCGGGTTTAAGTATGCGGTCTCATGCAGACGGCTTTTGATCGCGTCCGCCTTGAAATAGGTCTTCTCAAAAATTTCACCATCAGGAAGGAAGGAAACGGTTGTTCCGGAATCACTCTTTCTGCAGGTACCTGTTTCCGTAAGTTCACAGGTCTTAACGCCTCTTTCAAATCTCTGGGAATAAACCTTGCCATCCCTTTTAATGCTGACTTCAAGCCATACGCTAAGCGCGTTTACTACAGATGCACCAACACCATGCAGACCACCTGAGATCTTATAGTTTCCATCTCCAAATTTACCGCCGGCGTGAAGCATGGTAAAGACAACTTCCACTGCAGGAAGTCCCGTCTTTTTATTGATCCCCACCGGGATACCACGTCCGTTATCCACGATGGTGACAGAACCGTCTTCATTTAAGGTGATAGAGATATCTGTACAGTAGCCGGCAAGATGCTCATCCACTGCATTGTCTACGATTTCGTAGATCAGATGGTTTAGACCTTTAGTTGATACGCTGCCGATATACATTCCGGGCCGGCGGCGGACCGCCTCAAGCCCTTCAAGTATTGTGATCGCATCAGCGTTATAAGTATTTGCGTTGTTTTTTGCCATTCATGCTCCTTATCTGATCAACTCCGGAAAGCCTACTTTTTTCTGTACTTTCCTAAGTGTTTTATTTGCAAAATAATTTGCTTTTTCAGCGTTGTTCTTAATAATACCATCGATATAGTCCTTATTTTTGGACAGGTCGGCATAGCGCTCCTGGATCGGAGTCAGGACATCCGCAACAGCTTCTCCAACTGCCAGTTTAAATTGTCCATAGCCCTGGCCTTCAAATTCTTTCTCAATCTCTTCCGTACTCTTTCCTGTACAAGACGCATAGATATCGATCAGATTGGAAACGCCCGGCTTATCATCAGAATAACGAACCTGCGTATCGGAATCCGTGATCGCTCTCTTGAACTTACGGATGATCGTATCTTTATCATCCATCATCAGAATATAAGCATTCGGATTTTCATCAGACTTGCTCATCTTTTTAGACGGATCCTGAAGAGACATGATCTTTCTTCCTGTTTTTCCAAGGTAAACTTCAGGAATTGTAAAGACATCACCGTAAATGCTGTTAAAACGCATTGCGATATCACGTGTCAGCTCAAGGTGCTGTTTCTGGTCAACTCCTACCGGAACATAATCTGCCTGGAAGAGCAAAATATCTGCTGCCATCAATACCGGATAAGTGAAAAGTCCGGCATTTACATTATCTTCATGTTTTGCAGACTTATCTTTAAACTGCGTCATACGGCTGAGTTCTCCCATATAGGTGTAGCAGTTTAAGATCCACGCAAGTTCAGCATGAGCCGGAACGTGACTCTGGTAATAGAGACAGTTCTTCTCCGGATCAAGTCCTGCTGCGATATATAAGGTTAAAAGTTCTCTGGCGTGTTTTCTTAAAGCCGCAGGCTCCTGGCGGACTGTAATCGAATGTTCATTTGCGACTGCAAAAAAGCATTCATATTCATCACATAAATTCACCCAGTTTCTTAAAGCTCCGAGATAGTTTCCTATCGTCAGATTTCCGGTTGCCTGAACCGCACTATAAAGAACTTTTTTATCTCCGATCATTTTGTTTCCTCTCTGTCTTTCTTTTCTCTGTACTGTGCTGGATATATCAGCCAATAAAATCTTTTCGTCTTAAATACGTTCTGTAGTAATAAACAATGTCAAAGTGCGTCTGCTCTTCAGACTCTGAAGCAAGCACCCACTCCGGTCTCTTATCCAGATTTGGGAAATAGGTATCCGCCTGGTAAGAATAGTCAATAAATGTCACAAGCGCTTCATCACAATAATCTAACATCTGCTCGTAGATCTCACCGCCGCCTGCAACAAAAATATCAGACTTATATTTCTTTGCTTCTTCTAATGCTTCTTCCACACTGTGCACGACAACTACATCATTCATTGTATAATCCGGGTCGCGCGTGATCAGGATCGTCGTGCGGTTTGGAAGCGGCCGCCCTCCCGGCAGGCTTTCTACGGTTTTCCGTCCCATGATCACAACTTGATCTCTGGTCGTCTGGCGAAAGAAACGCAAGTCATCCGGAATATTGGTAAGCAGTTTTCCGCCATTGCCGATCGCCCAGTTTCTGTCTGCAGCAACTATCATACTGATCATTTCATCCACCACTTTTCTTTCCTGAATTCCTGTCTAAAGGGGCTAGGAACCCATAATCTAATGAATTGTACCAAAAAGCCCCCGGAAAAGCAACGAAAAAACCACAAGATATAGTGTTCACGCTGCAAAAGATCATACCAAATTTTGTATTCTTCCCGAAAATCCTCCATATTCTCAAAAGGAGTTTTCTTCAACCGGCCAATTATACAATTTTCATTTTTATCAATTCTTCATTTTCTCTGTTGACAAAATATCAAAGCAGTGTTATTTTGATGCCGAGGAAAATAATAATTGAAGACTTTGCAGTTTTCTCACAACCTGCAAGTCGCCGCTAATCTTTCTCAGGAGGACATTATGGATACTGAAAAATATAAGATCTTATTGAAAACCATTCAAACAGGAAGCCTCTCTGACGCAGCAGAGGAACTCGGCTATACCCCATCCGGAGTCAGCCGCTCTATTTCTGCTTTAGAAGAAGAAACAGACCTTGTTTTATTAAACCGAACACACTCCGGTGTTACCCCAACAAAGGAATGCGAGGAACTCCTTCCATCGATCATAAAGATCATCCGTCAGGAAGAACAGCTCAACCAGATGGCCTCACAGCTGAAAGGCCTTGAAAAGGGTGAGATCATTATCGGAACTGCTTACAACAATTTTTATCCTCAGATTTCAAAACTGATCTACGACTTTACGAGAAAGTTCCCTGATATTGAAGTACGTATCGTCGAGGGAACTTCAACGGCGCTTGTTAAAATGATTGAAAACAATGCGGCGGATTTCTGTATCATTAGTAAACGTAAAGGAAAATACCACTGGGTACATCTTTTAGAAGATGAGCTTGTTGCCATTGTCTCAAAAGACAGTCCATACGCAAATAAAAGTTCCTTTAATATCAAAGATTTTGAGAAAGAACCATTCATTGAAGTTTATACCGGACAGGAAACAGATAATACCCTCTTCTTAGATGACAAGCGGATCAAACCGAATACCAAATACCGCACGCATGACCCATATGCCGCTTATGCAATGGTTGAAGCAGGACTTGGCGTTACGCTTACTAATAAGATCTGGCTTCAGTCATTAGGCGATAATGTTGTTCCTCTTTCACTTACAACGCCGCATACCGTCAACATCGGTATTGCAATGCAGCCGGAAGAGATTGCTTCTCCGGCAGCGAAGAGATTTATCCAGTTCTCCTCATTAGCAAACTTCTTAAACTATGCTGACTAATAAAAAATATGTTTTATCCAACAATAAAGGCCATGGAATATTAGTCCATGGCCTTTGATGTATAATTAATTATTGTTTTCTCAGGATTCTGCAGGCGACTCAGCAGCCTTTGCTTCTGCATTCTGCTTTGCCTGTCTGATACCTGCAGGACAGGATTTTAAGAGAGTCTTGCAAAGCGGAACAAGTACAACTGTAAAGACCACACTTCGAAGTGCCCAGTTGATAAGCCTGATCGGAATAGCCGCGATCAAAACTTCAATTGTCATATCCTTCAGGATAACGACATCGCCAAGATAACTTCCAAACCAGTTATAGATCGTTGTGATCAACTCAGCAATGAATACGGTAACGGCAATAGCTGCAATGGTGGGTTTGCGTTTAAACGCCTTAAAGATAAGTCCGGATGTAAGACCTGAGAGCATACCCGGAATGATCCAGATTGGTGTCGTAACCATCAATCCATAAGGTCCAAGCATCTGGCTTAAAAAGCATCCGACAAGACCTGACAGCGCGCCTTCTGCAGGGCCGCACATCATACCAACAACAACAAATGGCAGCGTATTCAGCGTAATCTTATATAATTCTCCGATTCGAATCGTAAGAAACAGATCAAGCACAATATGAAGCGCGATCATCGCTGCGCAAATAGTGATGTCCAGGACAGTCATTTTCTTTTTCATAATCCTATCTCCTTTGACTGATGTCCCTGTCGTCCCCTCAGATATAAAAAATCCTCTTTTCGCCCGCTGCAAAAAGAGGATTCGTTATCCAGGTTTAAGGACAGCGGGATGCGAAAGGCAAGACGCAAATAGAAGCCACATAATCTAACCAACTTATTTTTCGTCCTCCGGACAGCTCCCCGTCCCGGCGGCACTTAACGCTTGCTTTTCTACTCTGTGTAATTGATGTAATCACAATATCATAACTATATAGTGATTACAATATAAAAATTTTGCGAATATTTATAACGCTTTTCTTACTCTTCCCACTCAATACGTCTTCTGGCTCTGGCTGCTTTTCTGTTAAGTCTTTCCTGTTTTACCTTTCTTACCTTTATCATAAAGAAAGTCGCAGTGCAAACAACCACCAACGCAGCTATAACTACAATGAGCGGCCAGGTTTTCCTGGAAGATGCAGCCGGGGCAGCCTTTGGTACTCCGTTTACCCCATACACAATATCATCAGGGTCTACATAGTTGCCGACAACCGGAACATAATCAGCTTTATAACTAAATCCACAAGTTGTGCAATGATATTCCGAATATCCGTTTTCCGTCTCAGTTGATGCCACGCTGGACTGTTCAAACTGCGGATTTGTACAGTTATGCGGAAGCAGTACGGTATTATAGTCATCAACTTCCGTTCCCGTGAAATTCTCTTCGGAGAACGCGTCATCATAGGCAAAGGACCAGTTCATGATCTCGCCAATATAAGCTTCGCAATATGCTCTTCGATCTTCATTATCCTCAAAGAAAGTGATCTGACCGGCAACTGTATTTCCGGTAATTGCGCCTTCATGCTCTACGCCTTCCGGGTATTGGATATACATTCCAACAAGACCGCCATTATGAACATAACCATGGTCAGAGTCATAGCCGTCAAGCTTGACCGTACTATTCGTAAGGTCAATAAAACCTGCTGCATAAGCGCCGCCTAAAAACTGTTCATCTTTGTGGTCTCGGTCCTTATCTACGCAGACCAGCGTCATATCGGAATTAACCTGGTTGATGGAACCATTTCCATATCCGGCAATTCCGCCGACTCCGATCGCTGCGCCAGAAGAGTAAAGTGTCACCTTCCCGTAAAGCGAACAATTTTCGATCGTAGAGTTTTCCATATAACCTACAATGCCGCCCGCAAATGTTGGCTCATTGGTATCGACCGAAACCTCCATTCCTAAGAAATCTGTATTCTTAACTGTTGCATTCAACAGCGAAGAAAAGAAAGCAGAAAAAGAGGTATCATAAGAAACCATATTGCCATCATAAACAGAATGTTTTGCTGCACCCACCTGATTTATACTTGCATTAATAATGGCATGACCATCTCCGTCAAGGGTTCCGGAAAATTCAATCGGAGTCCATACTCTTCCCTTTAAGTCGATATCTGCCATCAGCTTATAAGAGCCAGATGGGTTATCTGCCAGTTTAACCAGATCTTTATAACTCCAGATTTCAGTAGCACCAGTTTCCGCAGCTACAGTTGTCTCCTCATCTGCCTTTACAAAAAAGGGCGATCCTGTCATAAAGACAAGGCAGATTAACATGATTGCAGCAAAGCAAATTGATGCGAATCCTTTTTTTGTCGCTTTATTTGTCATTAAATATTGTCTCGTTTCTTATATGTTTATTTGTTCATATAGGAACCGTTGCATTATACAGGCTTACTGCAGCAATTTCAATGCCCCTGTCGGACAAATATCGAAGCACTTGTGGCAATCCTTACAGCCTTCGATCGTCTTCGGATCATTGAACTCAGGTTTGATCACAGTTGTAAATCCTCTGCCAACCAATCCTAAAATGCCTTTCTTTGCAACTTCGTCACAGGTACGAACGCAGAGATTACAAAGAACACATTTATTCTGATTCCGCTCGATCGTTATAAGTTTTGTCTCAACAAAGCCCGGATGGATCTCACCTTTCAGTCTGGACGGACAGATCTCCATGCAGTTAGCGCATTCGATCAATGTGCAGTCATGGAAATCGTGGCAGCCGCACTCTAAGCATCTAGCTGCTTCTTTCTGAACCTCTTCCTCGCTGAGTTCGATCACGATATCATTAAAGTCTTTTTTACGTTCCTCTGCCGGACGCTTCGGAACTTTTACTCTAGCCTGCTTTTCTTTCTGTGCAAGTTCTGCTTTCACAGTCTCGAGATCACGTTCTGAATAGAATGGTTTTCTATACGGAACCAGCTCACCCTTCAAATAGCTGTCTACGACATCTGCTGCCTTGTTTGCGGTTCCGATTGCTGCGATTGCAATTCTATCTCCGGTCTTAATCGCATCACCTACCGCAAAAACATCTTCCAGGTTTGTACGGAATGTATTCTCATCCGCTGCGATCACTCCTCTGTTTGTCAGTTCAACATCAACGCCTTCCGGATTTACCTTCTGTCCGATTGCTGCAATGACATTATCCACTTTGAGCGTCTCAAACTTACCTTCAACCGGAACAGGACTTCTTCTGCCGCTTGCATCAGGCTCTCCAAGTTCCATCACCTGGAGTTTGATCTCCGTAACATGACCATTTTCGGAAAGGATCTCCGCAGGGTTTGTCAGGAATTTAAACTGTACGCCTTCTTCAATTGCCTCTTCGATTTCTTCATCATCTGCCGGCATTTCATTTCTTGTACGGCGGTAAATGACATAGACGTTCTCTGCTCCTAAACGGACCGCGCTTCTGCAAGCATCCATCGCAGTGTTTCCGCCGCCGACGATTGCTACATTCTTTCCGGCAATATCATATGGTGTTCCCAGAATATTCTGACGCAGGAAGTCAATGCCTCCTAAAACGCCTTCCGCTTCTTCACCAGGGCATCCGACTTTTGTACTTACCCAGCAGCCGATTGCAAGGATCGTGGCATCAGCAGCTTTACGGATTTCATCAAGGCTGATGTCTTTTCCGATCTTTACATTGTTTTTCAGTTCTACGCCAAGGTCTTCAATTTCTTTGACTTCTCTATCAACGACCTTCTTCGGAAGACGATACTCCGGAATTCCATAGCGGAGCATTCCACCCATATTCGGCATCGCATCATAGACAGTCACCTGATGGCCGTAGGTTCTTAAGAAGTATGCAGCTGTCATGCCCGCAGGACCGCCTCCGATAATGGCAACCTTCTTTCCTGTCTCCGGTGCTACTTCCGGTTTCCAGGTATCTTTTTCCAGATCCTTAAGACCTGCAAAGCGTTTCAGATATGCAATGGAGATGGAAGCCTCCACATACTGCCTTCTGCAGGCATCTTCGCAAGGATGCGGACATACATGTCCGATACTTGCAGGGAACGGGAATTTTTCTTTTATGATCTTTACCGCTTCGTGATAATTGCCTTTGGCAATCTGGTTCACATACGCCATACAGTCGGTTCCTGCCGGGCAGTTTAAAGAACATGGTCCCTTGCAGTCTCCGTCGTGATCACTCATTAACAGTTCCAGCGCAACTTTTCTCGCCCTTAAGACACGGTCTGAATCCGTATGCAGGACCCAGCCATCTGCAGGGAAGGTAGAACATGCACGCATCAGTTTCGGAAGTCCTTCTCCTTCAACCAGGCAAAGGCCGCATGCTCCATACTTCGCTACGCTTTCATCATGGCACAGTGTCGGAATATAAATCCCGTTTTTCTTTGCGATATCCAGGATCGTTTCACCGGTCTGTGCGACACATTCGATTCCATCAATAGTAATTTTAATCTCGCTCATTTCCGGCCTCCTTACTCTACACTGATCGCGCCAAATTTACACAGGGTGTAACACTGGCCGCACTTGATACATACATTCTGATCGATCTCATGAGGATTTTTAACTTCACCGGAAATTGCCTGTACCGGACATTTCTTTGCGCACATCGTACAGCCTTTACATTTCTCCGGATCAATGTGATAGCTCAAAAGTTCGACACATTCTTTTGCCGGACATTTCTTTTCTTTAATATGAGCTTCATACTCATCTCTGAAGTAACGGATCGTGGTAAGAACCGGGTTCGGCGCCGTCTGGCCAAGGCCGCAAAGAGCTCCGTCTTTGATCGCGTTACAAAGTTCTTCTAATAATTCAATATCGCCTTCTTCACCTTCTCCGTTTACGATACGGGTCAGGATTTCCAGCATTCTCTTAGTTCCGATACGGCAGTGTACACATTTACCGCAGGATTCCTTGGATGTGAAATCCAGGAAGAATCTTGCCATACCTACCATACAGGTATTCTCATCCATAACGACCATTCCGCCGGAGCCCATGATAGCTCCCGTAGCAGAAAGGGCTTTATAGTCGATTACGGTATCTAAGAGATTTTCCGGAATACATCCGCCGGATGGACCGCCCATCTGTACAGCCTTGATCTTTTTCTCATTCCGGATGCCGCCGCCGATATCAAAGATTACATGGCGAAGGGTCTGTCCCATCGGGATTTCAACAAGACCGCCGCGTTTTACTTTTCCTGTCAGCGCAAATCCCTTGGTTCCTTTGCTGCCTTCGGTTCCCATTGCAGCAAAAGCTTCTCCGCCGTTATTGATGATCCATGCAACATTTGCAAAGGTTTCAACGTTATTAATATTCGATGGTTTCAAGCGGTATCCTGCTGCTGCCGGGAACGGCGGTTTAAGGCGCGGCATACCACGTTTTCCTTCAAGGGATTCGATCAGCGCTGTCTCTTCACCGCAGACAAATGCACCGGCACCAGCCATATAGCGGAACTTGCAGCTGAAATCCGTTCCCATGATATGGTCTCCGATCAGGCCTTCTTCTGTCGCCTGAGCAATCGCATTTTCAAGTCTTACGATCGCGAGCGGATATTCTGCACGAACATATACGATCGCTTCTTTTGCTCCGATCGCATAAGCCGCGATCAGCATACCTTCGATCAGGTTGTGCGGATCGCTCTCAATTACGGCACGATCCATGAAAGCACCCGGATCGCCCTCATCCGCATTGCAGATCAGGTATTTCTCTTCTCCTTTAGAGCCTCTTGCAGCATTCCATTTAAACCAGGTCGGGAATCCTGCACCACCACGGCCTGCAAGGCCGGATGTCTTGATCTCTTCAATCACCTCTTCCGGAGTCATTGTCTTTAATACTTTTTCTAATGCTTTATATCCATCTTTTGCCTTATAACTCTTAATATCTGTCGGATCGATGATACCGCAGTTACGAAGTGCAATACGCGTCTGCTGGGTAAGGAAGGATGCATCATCATCTTTGATCTTTAAGGACTCAATTGCCTCAAAATCACCAGCCTTAACGGCATCCACGATTTTCTCCGCATCTTTTGCTTCTACATGAACCAGACGAGTAAGAAGATCCTCACCTTCATAAATATCTACGATCGGCTCTAAAAAGCACATACCGATGCATCCGGTGATCTCCAAAGAAAAGCTATCATCCGGAGTGATCAGCGCTTTCAGTGCGTCATATACTTTTCCTGCGCCTGCTGCGATTCCGCAGCTGCCTTCACCTACTACAATTCTCATGTCTCAGGCCTCCTCTCTGCTGCGGAAATCATTCAGAATGCTGATTGCTTTTTCCGGTGTCAGCGTTCCGAAGGTTTCATCATTTACCATCATAACAGGGGACAGAGAACAGCAGCCGAGACATGCCACATTCTTAAGCGTGAACAAGCCGTCTTTTGTTGTCTGTCCGTTTTGAATTCCAAGCTCATTTGTGATGGAAGCCTCAATTCTGTCAGAGCCATTTACATGACATGCAGTTCCCTTACAGAGCATGATCAGATATTTTCCGACCGGCTCTAAACGGAACTGGGTGTAGAACGTAGCAACACCCATGACCTTCGCAGGAGTCGTTCCTGTCTGTGCTGCCACGTAGTAGATGATCTCTGCCGGAAGATAGCCGTAGAGATCCTGGGCCTTCTGGAGGATCGTGATCAATGATCCACTGTCATGATCGTGTTCCTCCAGTACGGCATCCAGTGCCTTCATTTTTTCATCTTTACAATTATTTGTGCACATGATACCTCTCCTTTTTCAGACTCCCACAAATCTGAATTCTTTATTTTGCTTCTTCAATGATCTTATCTGCTACAAATACACCGCTTGCGGATGCGTGTGATAATGAATGTGTCACACCGCTTCCGTCACCGATGACATAAAGACCTTTATATTTTGTTTCCAGATTTTCATCTACGCTGACACCCATGTTGTAGAATTTTACTTCTACACCATACAGCAGGGTATCTTCATTTGCCGTTCCCGGAGCGATCTTATCGAGTGCATAGATCATCTCGATAATACCGTCTAAGATTCTCTTTGGAAGAACAAGACTTAAATCTCCAGGTGTTGCTGCAAGAGTCGGGCGAACCGTTCCCTCATCAATTCTCTTTTGCGTACTTCTTCTACCGCGCTCTAAGTCTCCAAAGCGCTGAATGATAACGCCGCCTCCAAGCATGTTGGAAAGCTTCGCAATGCTCTCTGCATATCCGTTGCTGTCTTTAAACGGAACAGAAAAACGTTTGGATACTAAAAGCGCAAAGTT
>ODAI012818849.1_pt1 | contig 21516 bp, 24 predicted proteins | sample 1539321 | NCBI WGS metagenome assembly ODAI01 (sample SAMN02144231, study PRJEB22623) | gut metagenome | biome: sheep rumen | host: Ovis aries | place: New Zealand | reverse complement strand
CTTTACGCTGACCTTCGACAACTTGCAGTATAAGGTGAAATACTCCCCGTGCTGGACCAGCACACACTGATTGTAGCCGGGCATCACGAAGACACGGCTGACGACCCCGCCGAAGACCGAGAATACATCGGCTCCCTTTGTCGTCGAGAACGTGACGCCGGGATTGTCGGGTAATTTCAGATTCTTGTACACCGGGTGATTGTGGACGCCGAAGCGCTCGGTGATGACACCCTGCCGGATCGGCCAGGGGAGTTTGCCCCGGTTCTGGGCAAACTGGCCGGATAGGGCCGTATCGACTTTCGTATTGTCTTTCTTCTGCTCCGTGACCGTCGCACGCAGGATCCGCTGAATCTCCTTGTTGAGGCGATCCACCTCTTTCTTCTTGGCGGCCAGGTCGTTTCGGTATTGCTTTTCGCTCTTGGCCAGGCGTTTCATGTCGGCCTGCGACTGCTTCTGCTCGTCGAGCAGCTTGCGGTATTCCTCCTCCCGTTCCGCTTTTGTCGAACGGGCCTCCTCCTTGATGGCAGCCAGTTTTTCCCGTTCTGCCTGGAGCTCCGCCTGCTTCTCCCGCATCTTGGCCGCCTGCTTCCCGACTTCGTCCGAGAGATTCCGCAGATAGGAGAAGCGCCGGTAACCCTGTCCGATGCTTTCGCTTGCGAGCAGATACATATACCAGACGCGCGTGTCGCGGTTCTTGTAGGTATTGTAGATGAGCTTGTTGTAGTAAATCTCCAGCGTGTCGAGCTCTTTCTGGAGCCGGTTGATCTCCCGCTGCTTGGCCGTCATCTCGTCGTTGATGACGGCGATCCGCCGGTCGAGGTCGTTGATCAGCGCCTGCCGGCTCTGGGCCCGCTTGCGGATGAGCGACAGCTGCTCGGTCGTGGCCTTCTGCTTGCCGGCAATCGACTTGAGCTGGTTGTTGATGAAGCTGATCTCCTCCTCGATCTGGCGCTTGCGCTCGTTCTGCTTCGAGACATCCTGTCCGGAAGCAGCCGTAGCCAGCAGGGCCAGCGTCAGCAGAAGAAACAGCTTTTTCTTCATCGCATCAGTCCTCCTTCATGGCTGCGGCCTGGTTGAAGTAGATGGTGGCCAGGTCCTTCTCCCCGAGGGCTTCCAGCACGGTGGCGTAGTGTTCGAGGATGTCGCGGCTTTCCTTGCCGCCATAGAGCATGGCGTGCTTGAAGATGGCTTTGGCTTCGATGTCCTCCCCGAGCAGGTGCAGGATCCAGGCATAGGTGTCCAGATAGGTCGGATTGTCCGGCTCGGTGGTGATGGTCTTGCGGCTCATCTCCTTGGCTTTCTTGAGATTCTTTCCCTGCAGGGAGAGGTAGTAGGCGTAATTGTTGAGCACGGGATTGTAATCCGGGTCGATCTTGAGCGCGCGCTCATAGTATTTGAAGGCCTTCTTGCTGTCCCCCATCTGGTAGTAGATGTCACCCGCCGCGGAGCAGGTCACCTTGACGATGGTCGTGTCTTTTGCGTGGAGGCGCAGCAGGTTCTCGTAGTCATCGAGCGCTTCCTGGTATTTCTTCAGCTGGCTGTTGGCGATGGCCCGCATCTGGATGGCGTCCGGGTTGGTGGGGAAGCGGCTGATGACGTCCGAGGCCTTTTCAGCCAGCGGCTGCCAGGCCTGCTGGTAGTAGAGCAGGATGAGGTACTGGAGGGCGGCATCCGTGCTTTCGGGATGCTGTTCCATGTTCTGCCGCATCACTTCGATGGCCAGGTGGGGCCGGCCCGTCCGGTAATAGTAGCCGCCGATCAGTCCGTTGATGGTGCTGTCGGTGGGGTGGGCGGTACGCAGGTCCAGCATCATCTGGTCGAAGTCTTCAGGGAAGGTTCTGACAAACTGCGGATTGGATATCATCTGCTCGACCTGGGCAGCCTTGGCTTCGGGCTGGACATGCGGGTCGCGCATCACGTGCGCAAGGCTGGCGAAGAAGTTGTCGTACTGGCGGAGCACCTGGTAAACCCCGGCTTTGCCGTACCAGGCCGGCGTGTAGTCCGGCTCGAGTTCCAGCGCCTCGTCGTAGTAGCGCAGGGCCAGGGTGTCGCGGTAGGTCGTGGCGTAGAAATCACCCAGGACCGAAGCGATGCGGGGAGACTTGCAGGTCTCGAAATAGTCGGCCAGGCCGGTATAGATGCTGTCGGGATTGGCATTGGGGCGCTTGAGCAGCAGTTCGGTGCGGGTCAGGCCCACAATCTCGCTCTTCCCCTTGAGGGTGTCGATCTTGTCGAGCATGGCAAGGGCATTGTCGATGTCGTTGTCCGAAAGATAGACATTGACCAGGTCGAAATACAGGTCGCTCCGTTTGGGATTGTTTTCAGCCAGTTCCTCCAGCATCGGGACGGCGAGTTCCTGCCGTTCGGAGCGGAGATAGAACATGGCCAGGGCATATTTGTACCAGAAATTGTCCGGCGACAGGGAAATGGCCTTCTTGAACCAGCTCTCCGTCTCCAGGTCGCGGCTCCGGTCGGATGCGCAGATGGCAGCGACATAGTAGCAGGCCGCATCGTTCGAAGGATTCTCCTGCAATTCCTCCCGCAGCAGTTTCAGGGCCTCGGCCGTATCGCCCTGCTGATAATATTTCAAGGCATCGATATACTTGGCAGACTGGGCCTGGAGGCCGAAAGACGCACACAGGAAGAAAAACGCCAGCACGAATACGCGCAAAAATCTTGAACTCTCCATCTTTTTTTCTAAATTCGTTACAAAAATAGTGGTTTACCACTGAACAAAAAACAAACCAAAAAAAAATTTGCAGGGGGAACGCAACATTCCGCCCCCTTTGTGCATCTATAGAAAGCAGCGATGAAGGAAACGGCCACATATACCGAAGCGGAGCTGATTGCCGGCTGTGTCCGTGGTGACCGCAATGCGCAACGTCAGCTGTACGAGCGCTATGCATCGCTGATGTACCCGGTCTGTGTGCGGTACCTGGGACGGGAAGATGCGAAAGATGTACTGCAGGACGGTTTCCTGACGGTTTTCGACAAGATCGGGACCTATAAGGGAGAAGGCTCTTTCGAAGGATGGATGCGGAAGATTTTCGTCAATGCCTGCCTGATGCGTATCCGCAAGAGCGATGCGCTACGCTTTACGGAAGACATTGTCGAGTCGCCCGAACTGGGCGGTGTGGAAGAATACGGTGTGCTGGAGCAGATCGGTTCCCGGGAGATCCTGGACCTGATCGCCCAGTTGCCGACGGGACTGCGGAGCGCCTTCAACCTCTTTGCGCTGGAAGGCTGTTCCCATGCGGAAGTCGCCAAGGCGCTCGGAATGACCGAGCAGTCCTCGCGCTCCCAGGTAAGCCGGGCCCGGAGCCTGTTACAGAAGAAGATAAAAGAGTTATATAATGGAAAGAAATGAATTCGACAAGCTGCTGCGCGACCGTCTGGAAGGGGTGTCCCTTCCGGCGCCTGATGTCTGGGAAGGCATCAGCGCGGGACTGGCACGCAGGCATCGCCGGGTGATTCTGCGCCGCTTTGCGACGGGTGCCGTCGCGGCCGCAGCCGGCCTTGCCGCCGCACTGCTTGTATTCCGGGGCCCGCAGCCGGGCCGGCAGGCCGAAGCGCCGGTGCGCTTTGCACAAGCCGTGCAGCCGGTCGCACCGCAGGAGCCGACCGCCGCACCGGTGCAGGACATCGCGCCGATCGCCACCCAGATTGCCGCCTTTACCAAAAACCAGGTCACCGCGCAGGCCACCGCCCAGAAAGCGGCCGTGCCCGCAGCCGCCGGCACGGAGAAAGCCGACGCCACTGTGCCTGCTGACGCCGTTTCACCGGCCACCGTTACGCCCGCTGACGCCATGACGCCCGCCGAGGTCACTTCACCGGCCGAAGCGCAGCCCGTCGTCACCCCCGACAAGCCGGCTGACACCCGGGAACCCGGCCAGCTCACGCAAAACGATCTTCCCGCCGATTTCTGGCGCGAAGACACCCCCGATTCCCGAACACACACATCGCAAATCTCCATACTATCAAACCTGACTACTGTCGCATCCGATGACGACCTGATCTACAAGGCCGCGCCGATGCACAGTTCCTCGCAGACCGGCAACCGCGCCGCATCTGCCGTCGAGCCGGTCTCCGGTTCGCCGAAGTTCTTCTCCCCGCTCAGCCTGGGCCTGCAGCTTACGCTTCCGCTCTCCGACCGTTTCTCGGTCTCCAGCGGTCTGACGTACACCTATCTGGTATCCCAGTACGACATGCTGGTTGACAAGGTCCGTTACGACGGCGCCTACAACCAGCTGCACTATCTGGGCATTCCGGTCTCGTTCTCCTGGCATTTTGTCCAGACGCCTTCGTTCGGCTTCTATGCATCGGCCGGCGGCGCCGTGGAGAAATGCATCGCCCAGCGCTACGTTTTCGCCAGCAATACGCTCCACGAGAAAGTCGGAGGGCTGCAGTGGTCGGCCCGCGCCGGACTGGGCGTCGAATACTGGTTCGTGCCGCGCATGGGCCTGTATTTCGATCCGAGCCTGGTGTATTACTTCGACAACAGCCAGCCGCTGAGCATCCGGACCCAGCAGCCGCTGCAGGCACGCTTCGAAGTGGGTCTCCGATTCAAGCTCTGAAAACACACATTTTTTTGATTTTTTTGGAAAACGGTTAATCTTTTAACCGTTTTTTTTATTGCAGGACGGGCCGCTTATCTTTGCAGGGTAACCCAAACAAGACAAGCGTATGCTCAACAAGTGTTATTGCGCCACCTGCATCGGAGTCGAGGCGGTGGTGGTGACGGTCGAAATCGATCTTTCGACCGGGATCGGGATCCACCTGGTTGGATTGCCCGACAGTGCGGTGCGGGAGAGTCTGCTTCGCGTGATAACAGCCCTCACTTCCTACGGATTCCGGATTCCGGGCCGTAAACTGGTGGTCAACCTGGCGCCGGCCGACATCCGCAAGGAGGGGTCGGCCTACGACCTGGCCATCGCGCTCGGCCTGCTGGCCGTTTCCGAACAAGTGTCCCTCGTGGACTGCGACCGTTTCGTCATCATGGGCGAACTGGCACTCGACGGGCGGATCCGGCCCGTGACCGGCGTCCTGCCCGTGGCCCTGCAGGCCCGGGCCGATGGCTTCCTGGGCTGCATCTTTCCCGCCGATTCGGCCCGGGAAGCCTCCGAAGTCGAGGGACTGGCCGTTTATGGCGTCTCCACCCTGGGCCAGGCCATCGAAGTCCTGACGCGGCGGGAGGAATGCAGTCATCTGCGGGTCCGTCCTGCCGGCCAGGAAGCGGCCTTCCAGCCTTCCGGCAATGATTTCCGGCAAGTCCGCGGGCAACACGTCGCCAAGCGCGGCATGGAGATCGCGGCGGCCGGCGGCCACAATCTCATCCTGGTCGGCAGCCCGGGCAGCGGCAAGAGCCTGATGGCCTCCTGCCTGCCTTCCATCCTGCCGCCGATGTCGCGCGATGAGGCCATCGAGACGGGCAAAGTCTATTCGGTCGCCGGCCGGGGCGTCCGGATCGGCGGGCTGATGCGGGAGCGGCCCTTCCGGGCGCCGCATCACAGCGCCAGCCTGGTGTCGCTCATCGGCGGCGGCCCGCAGGCGGGGCCGGGCGAGGTCAGCCTGGCTCAAAACGGGGTTAGTGTTATATCTTTAATAAATTGTTTGTATCTTTGCCTATGTCATAATACTTCTAACAATGAAAGCAATACTATTCTGTAGAGTATCAACCAACAGACAGGAGTGGGAAAGCCAAAAAACAGAATTGAAAAAAGCCGCTTTAAGTGATGGTTATACAGAGGAAGACCTTATCGTGAATGGGAAAAAGGAGAGTGCTACGAAATTGGACGAAGAGGCGAGAGAAGGTATCCGTGAAATGAAAGAATGTATTGAAGTCGGTGGGGTGGGGAGTGTATATGTATGGGAAATATCACGATTAAGCCGCAAGGACTATGAATTATTTGAGTTGAAAAAATACTTTATAGACCATCATATTCAGTTGATTTGCATTAAACCTTATTTTCGTTTGTTGGGTGTTGATGGTGAAGTTGATGCAATGGCTGAAATAGCATTTGCGATGTATAGTTCTATGTCTCAAATAGAGATTAGAAACAAAAACGCTCGTTCCAGAAGAGGTAGAGAGACAAATGCGTTGCTTATGAAAAAAACTGGAAACTCTGTACGATTTGGCTATAAGATAAGTGATGATGGCTTTTATATTGTTGATGACGAAGACGCAACAATTGTAAGGAAGATTTATGAGATGTATAATAACAGAAATGGGTTGAGGACAATTCAAAGAGAAATACAAGCGATTGGATACACAATGGGTATCCCCAAAATAAGAAGAATATTGCGATTTGAAGGATATACGGGACAAGCCGTCTTACACTCGGGCATTACAAGGAATTATCCAATAATAATAGACAAAGAAACCTATCGCCGAGCACAAGAAGTTAAACAACTGAATAACAAATGGGTTGATGTCAAGAATAAAAGAGTTTATATTAGTGTTCCTCTGCTAAAATGTGAATGTGGAAGATGTTATGCTTCAACAGGTGGTGCTAACTATAGATGCACTAAAAGTCGGGAGGAGCATTCAATTTTGGGACATTCCCCAATGATAAAGCAGTCAATAATAGACGACTTGGCTTTTGACCTTGCTTATGAGGCAGAGAAGCAATATCAAAAGGTCTCTAAAACAGAAATTATAAAGCAAAATGAGAAAGCCATCGCAGATAAAACGAAAACGATAAAGGTTATTGAAAAAAAGGTAAAGGAGTTTTCGGCAAAAATGGATAGAATAACTGAAGAGTATATTGAAGGGCATTTGACAAAAGAAACTCGTGATAAAAGGAGAGAGAAAGTTGCAGTTGAAACCAAGAGATTACTTGAGCAGAAGGCAATACTATTAAACGAAATAGATAAATGTAAGGAGGAAAACAAGAGGAATGAGTTCTTACTTGAATATAGAAAGAAATCTATCAAATCAAATGTTTTTGCAAAGCAAGATGATAGGTTTGTAGGGTTTAATGTTGATGAAGATATAATAATCAAAAGCAACCTTACTTTGTTGGATAAGAAGGAACTTGCGAAGAAGCATATTAAGGAAATAGGTTTATCTCGTGGGAAGAACCATAATTCTCACATTGCAACTATACGAATGATGAACGGCGTTATGTATAAGTATGAGTTAAATACGCGAAAGAAGACGAAAGCGGTTGTCCTTTTAGAAACCTCACGCTGGTCTTAATCATCACTACTGAAACAAGTGAATATAAGAAAAAGTGTCCCGTAGTTATTCTGCGAGGCACTTCTTGTATATTGAGGTCGGCTTAATCAAACAATCGCTTATCAAGGTCTTTAAGTCCGTCAGGGATGGGTAGTCCATACCTCTTTAATGTGTCTTTGAAGTATGGCGTGAGTTTAAAAATCTGCTTGTCCGGTCGTCTTTTTCCTGTTTAGATACTATTTATAGATAGAGGGGGGGGTGATAACCAAAATATATTGGAAATCATCAACTTAATCCTCAAAAAGACTTGTTTTTTGACAGATTTTTTTGTATATTTAGATAAAGGGGCAATGCTACTTGATATACGATAGAGATATACATCCTTACTGGATACCAAACCGCTTAAGCCGCATTGCCCAACATATTGCTTATGCGGTTTTTTTATGCACAAACGAGGGGTGGGTTGCGAAGACCGCCCGACAAAATAGATAGTTCTTTTCGTTGTTGATGAGTAGAGCAGCGGGTCCGGTGAAGGAACCAAATCAAGGAAGTTCCATCAGCCCTTTGTGGCATTGAATAGGTGTGGTAAGGTCTTCTGGGTTCCGTCAGTCATTAATACATAGGGCTGGCATAATAGAGCGCTATGCTGGGACAAGGCTTTCAAACCCCCACGGCATAACCGGTGAGACAGAATGAACTGCTTGAACTGAATGAACAAGAACGAATGTTATGGTACATCAAAAGCCAATCGGGGAACTCGTCCAAAATGAGCCACTCATACCCGATTACAAAGTCCATAGAGGGGTTTAGGCAAATGGATAGGAACGGAGGCGCACGGAAAGAAGTGTAGGGACTTGACCGCCTAATCAGCAATAAACGCTGAATGGTCCCAGTACAAAAGGTTTATTTCTGTTTGTACTACCTTGTTGCTATTTGGAAAGTAAGAGGTACAAAGTCATAACCTGTTTCTATTACGGGTAGGGGAAACTTTGTCCTTTTGAAATTATTAAATAAAATATTATAAATCAATAATTTATACTTTCTAAAACTATTATTGAAATATACAATAATATACTCTTTGATTATTATTTAATTATTTGAATATCAATATATTATTGTATTATTTGGGAAAGTAGTGTCTTAACGCGACCATGAGCCGTGGCACAAACGAGGGGATGGGATTGCTCTACCAACCCTCTAAAATAGATGGGTTTTCCTTTATTATAAGACCTATGGGTACTGTAAATGATTGATAATAAATATAATATGATTAATTGAAAGAAAGATGGAAATGGTTGAGCGACTTCAAAGAATGAGGAAGGATAACAGGAATGTTGCGGAGGATAACTATACGATAATGTTTGATAGGAATAATGACTACTACATATTGTCATACCCGACTAAAACGATAGACCTTAACGGGGAGACCTACATTGTGGATAGGGTTGATGACTTACCTTCCCTGTTTCATACCCGAGATTACCTCAACGAAGACGGGACCATTGATTATGCCGGTCTGTGGGATGATATGCAGACGGAACTGAACGGAGGTATTGAAGGTGATGAGGACTATTTCATAACCACCAACGAGGACGGAGACGAGGTGATAGAATGGCTTGAGGATTAGTATAACAGGAATATCATATTTTGATTATCTTTATGCTTTCAAAATCATAAACAAATGCAGCTCACGAACCGACAGACCATTGACAGGATTAAGGAGGCGATGGAAGGGCGAGACCTGACACAAACTGAATTAGCGACAAGTTCAGGCATTTCCTTTGGACACCTCAACCGAATGCTCAATGGAAAGACCGAGATAACCCCGAACTCACTTCAAAAGATTGCGGAGGCTCTTGGCGTAAAGGTCTATGAACTGACCGAAGAGAGAGATGACCACGCCGCCTCCATGTTTGAAGTAAGCGGCTATTTGGAGTGTGGTGGCGAGATTAAGAAGATACGCGACCTGAAAGGATTGAAGAAGTATGTCGCAGAGTTGGAACAAACGGAGAAATACTTCAAGTTCAAACAGAAGAAACTACCCAAGCAGAAGGAAATTACCCTTGACGATATCGTGTTTGGCAGGTGGGAGAAGTATGACGGAGAGTTGATTGAGGTAAGGAGTTTCCGTCATAACTACGATATCATTGAGGATAGCACTTTCAATGTTGGGAATATGTGTGCGGGGTATCCATTTACTATCAACGGAGAGACCTTCAACAATAGCGAAGCGGCATATATCGCAGGTATCTACTCCAATGACAACGCAGAGCACAACAGGATACAGAAACTCTTGCAGGAGAACAATGACGGATACAGGGCGAAGAAGGAGTTTCGACACAAGAGGTATGACCATATAGTGCGGAAAGATTGGGAGGACTTCAATGTGGAGTGGATGAAGTATGTAGTATGGCAGAAGTGTAAGACCAATGCGGGGTTTGCCGAGAAGTTGAAGAGCATTCCCCTGACCGCGATGGTAGTGGAGAACAGCACGGGGATGACGGGAAAAACGGCTCAATTTTGGGGTTGCTTCAATGAGGACTTGGAGCGGTTGAGGAATGCGAAGGACAAGCAGTACAAGATGGAGCACCCGAAAGCAAAGAAGGAGGAGGTCAATGCCGAGCGGAACAGGTGGAACAACTACGGAACCTGGGAGGGCACGAACACAATGGGCAAGATTATCAAGGCGTGCTCCATTTGTCTGCTGAAAGGGACGGAACTGCCGATTGACTATGCCCTGCTGAACGGGAAGGACATTTATCTGCTTGGAAAGAAGTTGAAGTTTGAGGACCCAAGAGAGAAAGCAAGAAGAGGATATAGGGCGGTTATCTTTGATATGGACGATACGCTCCTCAACACCGACAATCTTGCTCCGTACATTGCCGCAGTAAAGAAAACGAAACAAGGGACTGACGAAAACAATGCTGCTTGGGAAGAGTTATTCAAACATATCTCTGAATGTTCAATGTATGAGGGTATGCAGGATGTCTTTGACTATATCCGTGAGAACAACATTCAGGTCTGTCTGTGTTCAAACTCGCCCCTGAAACGGATAGAGCGGTTGGTCAAGGCATTTGATATTCCCATTCCAAAGGACAGATTGATTAGTGCCTTTTCTTGTGGGAACCGAAGAAATCCCGTAAAAAAGCCGAACCCCGCTCAATATCTCAAAGCAATGGAAGTAATGAATGAACCGCCTGAAAACATCGTGGTCTTTGGGAACGAAGATATAGATATTGTCTCCGCTCACAAAGCAGGAATGGTAAGTGTTGGCTGTACTTGGGGGAACACGAAGGAAATCAATGAGGATATGTTGGAGGCAAAGCCCGATAAGGTGATTGATATCCCAAGAGACATAATCAAAATCTTACAAGGAGATTAGTCGTTGATTTGGTTCAGTTTCCTTAAGGAAAGATATAAGTGAATATACGAAACAATCGTTTTATGCCGAATAAACACAATCCGTTCATTTATAGTAAAATATGATATTCACTTTTGTGATTGGTGATTTATCGTAAGACGAGACAGGTCAATCATTATGCCTCCTCCGTTATTTCGCTCGTTGTGATAATTCTTAATATCCCCTCAATTTTGGCAATATCCTCTTTATTAGATAAGACCAAATCAAGAACAACAGAAGGGTCGCTTATAGCATTAGTGAAAATGGTGATGGTCGTTTTGTCTTTCGTATTATACTCCGTTGTGGTTTTTGCAGAATTAGCACCTATGATTGCTCCAACACCGCCAAGCAATGCTCCACCCACCGCAGCTCTTCCCAACATACTACCTGTTGAAGTTCTGGTATTTGAACTCACGATTTGATTATTGACCGATATGGAATAGCCCGTGATTTGAGAGAAATCATATATTTTTCCTTTAAGGGATATCTTCTTTAACGGTTCATAAACCATAACATAACTATTGATGTCGGTTAGAAGAGATTGATTAGCCGGATTAGAAGAACAGGGAGCATAAACTTTGATAGAAGGTTCCCCATAAGTGTTCTTCAATTGAGCGAGAACCTTTTCATTTTTTTCATAGTCCTCATTTACGCTATATCTGATAGAAACAGCGTCGCGTATTCCAACGAAAATGAAGACAACCGCTAATATGATGAGGGCAATAATCATAGGAAATGCTATTTGTCAAGTTCCTTAACGAGTTATAGATAAGTTCTTTCTCCAAACACCAATCGTCCGGATTATTTGTTTATCACCTCTCCATCAGACAGGCTATCGTCTTTAAGGATACCTGCATCTTTCAGTGCTTCATTAAGTTTATCAGAATTGATGGAGAACCGATACTCGTCTTTGTATTCCCCCTTAATTGTGAAGTCGAATACGCTTGATGTATCTCTTAATATATCTATCCAATAATACCATTCGCCAGTATCAATATCCTTAAATGCTCTTCTCTCTTCATAGTAATACGCCTTTCTGTTTGGCTTATCAATAATTTTAGTTCCTCTTTTTGAGGGACTGCCAGCATACCAAATAACGAAGTCTTCTGTTCCATCGATGTATTCATCAAAAATTATTTTGCCCTCAACAGGGTGCCTCTCTGATGAATAAGGGCTTTGGAATAAATAGATATATACCATAAGAGGGCTTGATGCTGTGGCAGAATTACTGAAATCGCCACGAATAAGTTGTCTTACATACTTATCCCCAGTTGGTTCATCAAAATCATTCACATAATCACCTATCTCCCAATCTCCATAAGGTGGGTCTTCTTGAACTTGGTTTGATGAATTGCGATTGCCACACCCAGTCAAAGGGAGTATTAGAAAGAAAAACAATATAAACCTTTTCATTATAATAAACAATTGGAGTACTATTCCGGAAGATTATTAGAAATGGATTTACTCTCTGCAACAGCACCGCTCCGAGTAAGAAGACGCTGTTTCTGCTGGTCAAACTCCTGTTGAGTAAGAATACCCCTCTCTTTCAGTTCTGCTAATTTCAAAAGTTCGTTTGCAATCAATTCGTTATCTTCATCGGTGATGGTTTTTGGTTGCTTAAAGACAATTCCAGATATAATTGCGTGTATCTCTTCTGCCTTATTGGGCGATATCTCTCCACAATCTATTTTTACAAGCGGATTAGATGCGTTTGCGAGAGATATTACAGCATAATAATGATGATGCGTGATTTCTTTCGTATTGTCAATCACTTCTGTCGTTTTCTTGGATGTTGCTCCTCCTATTATAGCACCGGCAGGACCAGCGACAAGACCGCCTACGATGGCACGACCTATGGTGTTTCCAGTATCGCTTTTCGTTATTTCCTCCTTCTTCCCTTCAATAGTTGTAAAAGTGTCATCCTTTATTTCACAGCCTACAACCTGCGAAAATGGAATAATCTGTCCTTCTATGAAAAGATGTTGTGTTTGAGGAAAAACGATAAAAGCATCATTGATGTCAGAGGAACGAAGACTAATTATTCTCTCCGATTTTCCATACTTTGAGGTAAGTCTGCTTAATGCACTATCGTTTTCGTGTTGTTTTTCTGCCAATTCTGCTGCCACGCTTGCCCTCTTTTTCTCTTCGGTATTTAGCGTGATTGTCAAATTTTCTTTGTTCTTATTTTTGTAGTCCAAGTGTCTGGCGATGTAGATTAACCACAGAATAGCAATAACTCCTGCCGCTACAACATAAGGTAAATGCTCTTGGTGGTCCATCAAAAAGAAGGGACTAAAATCGTTATCTGTTGGCTCCAAGAAGAAATCCACAATAGGGACAACAGCAATTAGGATGGAAAGAATGCCACAGATTATCTTCGTCAGACTACTGGCATTCATTCTTCTTAAAACCGCATCGTAGTTCTCGTGGTTTAATTCATTTGCCGGAACTACATAAGAATTACGAATGGCGATTAGAAGAGGGACAAGGATTATAAGGATATTCAAAATCATATTTTTTCGTGCTATCTCTCTCAAAAGAAAAAGGTATTGTTATGTGGTAGTTGTAATAATTCTTAAAATGCCTTCAATTTTGCCGACATTATCTTTATCTGGGGAAATCAAATCAAGGACAATTGAGGGTTCACTCAAAGAATTAGTGAAGATGTTTATTGTTATGTCCTCTGCTGTTTGGTACTCTGTGATTGTATTAGCGGAATTTGCGCCTATGATAGCACCGACACCGCCAAGCAATGCTCCACCAACTGCGGCTCTTCCTAACATACTTCCGGTTGAAGTTCTTGTGTTTGAACTAATGATTTGATTATTGACTGATACAGAATATCCTGTTATTTGCGAGAAGTCATACATTCTTCCTTTGAGAAAAATCTTCTTCAATGGTTCAAAAACCATTACTTGATTATTGATATCTGTTGTATGGCTATGGTTCATTGGGACAGAACGACAGGGAGCATATATTTTTATTGTAGGTTCCCCAAACGCGTCAGTCAATTGGGTCAACGCCATTGTATTTTTGCTTATGTCTTCCTTTATTCTCTTATTGTCGTAAAAAAAATCATATATCCCGTAGATTATGGATACAACAGCAACGATGATAATACCAATGATAACCATATTTGAGCAGATAAACTATATGACTATTCTTATTTATCAAGTTCCTTTATGAGTTTCTTTAAGATAAATGCTTTATCCAAACACCAATTAAAGCCGGTACTCCAATTATCCGGCTCATAATGTTGATTAAGGATGTGCGTTACTATCTTTATCATTCCTCATGCCTTTCCCATGGCGTTAAGGCTTGGGTTCATGCAAAGATAATGAAAATGGGAGAAAAATGATTATTCGAGGATAAAACACCCTACAAACTCACAATTTTGTATTATAGTAAGTTGAAAGAAGACAGCCTCTCTTCCCTAAAACTCTTACTTTTGATACGATTTTCAGCAATTACGACGGGTATGATGTTCTCGGTCAAAACTTCATCTTCGTCCGCAACTATGTCAATACCTTACACAATATCATAGCAGCATAGAAACACACCATTAAGGTAGTTATCGTTTCTACCCTATAACGAAGAATGACGGGCTATACAAACCCGTCATTTCTTTTAGAAGTCAAGCCCATCATAGACCTCCATCAACTCTTCCTGCCGAAGCCCCAAATACCTCCGTGTAATCTGTGGGGAGGCGTGATTGAATAACTCGCTCAACTTGATAAGAGCCATTTCGCTGTTTTCCCCTGCCTGTGCTACAACCCTCCTGCCGAATGTCTTTCTCATTGTATGGGTGGAGAAGTGCTCAATCTTTAACCCGTAGTCCTTTTTAATCTCCTTGAAGAGCACATTGAGGCGTTGGATGGAGAAGACGCAATGTTTCCGGCTGATAAAGCATTTCTCCTCCTTGTCCGTGATATGCAGAGCGTCAAAGCAGTCCTGTATGTGCTTTTGAAATCCCGCGTTGATTTTGACCTTTCTGTGTTTCTTGGTCTTCTTCTCAATGAGTTCAAACCCGTCCCCATCAAGCAGCATTGACCAAGTGAGGGTAAGAAGGTCGCTGACACGAAGCCCGAAAAAACTGCCGCAACCGATAAGCAGGGAGAGCCGATATTTCCCGTCCCTGTAAAGTCGCCGCACAAGGTTCAACATAGTGTCCCATTCCATATAATCGGCGGTCGTATTGCTGTGTAATCTGCTCATTTTTCGTATAGTTTTAGTGATTTGTTCCGTTAGTGAATGTCTTATCTGCTTGTCCCGTTGAACCACTATTGATTTTCAGGGATTTACGATTGAATGCTCACTTTTGTTAGTCGTGGTTATTCGTTATCCCGTATGTCTGCCTGACACGCTGCTCATAATTCGGGCATCTTTCCACTAACCCGTCAATGACCTGTACAAGCCCGTCAATATACACGCCCGTCTCTTCCTGCTTCACGCTGCCATCGGGGTTGATTAAGCGAACATTGAACAAGTCCCACCCTTCATCGTACAGGACCTCAACGCGACCCGTATGGAGATAGCCCTGTACTTGGAAAGAAAGCCCGTTGGAAATGATGCGAGGATTATGGAAGCCCCAAGAGAAGACAATGGGGAGATAGTGGCGGAAGATGTTGAGGATGTAGTTTGCGAGTTCCATTGTTCTTCGGTTTTATGGGGAGGGCTTTGGTTTCACCCTCCCTTGTGGTGAAACTTACGAAAGGACGGCGATGAGGTTCTGCCAACGAAAACTGCGGGCACTTCCTTTGAGAATGTCGTGGTAGTAGCAGCATCCCCAAGTTTCAGGGCTTTCACCCGTTCCTTTCAGGGTGGCGTTGAGGACGGATTTGGCGAGTGTGCCGTGTGCTTCCCTGATGGAGCCGTCCTTCTTTTGGTAGATGAAGTGGCAGACCCCATTTCTCATCTGCCGTTTTGCCTCTTCAATGAGGAGTGCCTTGCTCATACCCATCAGGGGCGAGCCCATAATGGCGGAGATGGTGTTGATATGCTTTGCTACAAGAGCGTTGTTGGTGGAGGTGGTAATGATGGTGTTCATTGTGGTATGATGTTAAGGTGATTAGTCAATGGTGAGATAAGCGAGAGACGGGTTTTCGCGGACATACTTGCTGTGGTTCCAATTCCACCCGTAGAGCATATACATATATTTCAAGGCACGAAATCTGTCGGTTTGATGGGAGCCGAAGCCCTTTACCTTGTTTCCTTCTGCATCCCATACGCCCCAACCGCTGCCCGAAATGCCTACGCTGTATTTCCAATTCTGTCTCATTGTCTGTTGTCCTTTTTGATTACACCACAAAGATAGTACATTTTCAATGAACTACAAAATAAAATATGCACTTTTGATGAACTTTTTTCACTTTTTTTGAATTATTTGGGTTATATTTGACGATTTTACCTATATTTGATGAACCAAAGTACATAATGTATGGAAACCTACTTTTCAAAGAATGCCGGTGTCCTATTGAAACAGAGAAACTTGACCCAACAGGAGTTCTGTGAGAAACTTGGCGTTGGGAAAAGCAATTGGAGCAATGTTGTCAATGCCAATAAACTGGATATGCTTGCCAAAATTGCCCAAGTGCTGGAAATGGACCTGGAAGATGTCATCGGCTTAAAGAAACCGAAGTTCATTTTGAGTGGATTTGTGAAACTCCAAGACGAGATTTATGAAATCCAAAGCAGAGCCGATTTGGAAAAAGTATTGTCGGCGATTGACATCATAGAGCCAGCCAACGAATAACATTACAGACACACCCTGGGTTTAACTGCATAATTTACTCTATATGAACAACAAACAAAAGTTTCAACTCATTCTCGCAGGTATCGCTGCTGCTTTGATTGTTTTTTGGCTTGTCTATCCGGGAAATGCGGTTGGCAGGTTTATGGGCATCCTCTCCAACGCCTTGCTCATTCTCGCTATGCTGCTTTCATATCGGGCAGAGGAGAAGTTGAAGCAAAAGGACGAGGGCAAATAACTACGATATAACCGCCATATAACCTCGCTTCTTTTTCGTTGTCGTATCTCGCTGATATAGAGAGGTATTTTTGGCGAGGCACAAAAACGATATAACCGCCATCTTTCAGGTGTATCACGGGTCAATCCCTCGCTTATCTTTGTTGGAGATAAACGATTTGACCTATGACAACCGAAGAACTGAAACGATTAAGCCCATTGGAACTGATGTTGGCTTGGAACCGCTATTGTGATGCCCATAACCGCGAAGGGGACTGCATCCTGCTCAACGAGGACCGAACTTATTATGAAGCATTCGCAGATGAAGAGGAGGCGATGAAAGAAATCCTCAACAGCGATAGCCCTGACTTCAAACGGAACGAAGGATACTTGATACCCCTATATTATGACAATGGCTCTTACAGGGGGATGGAATGGATACCTGCGGATGAGATTTGGGACCGCGTTTATTTCTGTTCAATGGCAGCCGCCGACTGATATGAGAGGTATGCCGCAAGTATTGTTGAACAATTCGGTCTTTATTTAGGATAAAATGATTATCTTTGTAAAAGTATCGTCTAATTTCAAACACAATTATAAGATGAAAACAAAACTAATCATTTGCTTCTCTTTAATGGGGCTTATGCTTTCCTCCTGCGCTTTTAAGGTATTTCCTGTCTCAACTTTGGAGGACAAGTATAACGCTGAAATGCAAACACCCGAAGAGTTGGTGGCAAAATCACACATCCATATTTTCCTTAACGAAAGCGAGGTACCTTGTGAATATAGCACCATTTCTTTCGTCCGTTATACTCCATTCACAATGCCGATATTTGCCCCTGAAAGGAAGCAGTTGTTGAAGAAGTTCTATAAAAAAGCGGTCCTAAAAGCCAATGAATTGGGCGGGAATGCCATTATTATTGATTGTATGGGTAATTTTAGGGTTATTAACGCCCCCGACCTGAAAGAAGACCCCGATGCTCCCGCTGTTGTTGTTGATAATAAAGGTAAAGTCAATATCCTTACAAGCGCGGTATTAGACAAGTTTGAGGATGGGACCATTTTATCTCTCTCAAAAAAGGAGAAAAACAAGTGTGTAAAAACGCTTGAGGATGAGATTAAGAAAGGTATAGACAAGTGCGCTTCTTTGGACGAGGTTGCCTACATTACAAGAAAGATTGATGCTTGGGGGAACTATCTTTTGTCGGAGGGGATAAAGCCTGCTCGAGTTGATAAGGCATTGAAGGGTTATAGGAATGATTTGAACGATGTTGAGAAAAAGATTTTGAAGAAAATAGATAGGGAAAACAAGAAAAAAGAGAAGGAGATAGAAAAGGAAACAAAGAAAGCCGAAAGGAAAGAAAAGGTGGGAGAGACGATTGACAAATTGAAAGATAAGTTAAGAAAGAACAAGTGATTTGTCTGTATTGCCAACGACAGATAGAGCATTAAAGATAATAGGGCTTCGCTTTTGCCGATGCCCTATTGTTGTTGATTGGGTTGAGGTGGGAGTGGTTGCGGGTTAAATCCGGGAGGTTTCGGCGGTATCTTTGCTTGTTGCTGCTGTTGAACTCGTGTCTGTTGCTTCTGCCGGATAAACTGCATAAACTCTTTAACGATTGACGATACAAATGCGTCAAACATTTTGTCTTGTGGGCTTTTCCGCTGACCCTGTTGCCGATTGAGTTGCTGACCTTCCTGTGCCTGTTCTTCAAGGATGCTCATTCGGTCTAACCATTCTCGCATCATTTGTCCGTCCATTGTCTCGTTTTCCATCTCTTTGCCCTCCATTTAATTGAGTGGGATAGATGCCCAATACCTTCGCATACCTTCGCTTATGTGCTTTGAATGTAATGCGGTCTTCTTTCTTCCTGTGAGTTTGCGGCGTATCTTCTCCTTGGTTTTCTCACTCATTCTTCGTGTTGTTCGTTTCATAATCTGCCTTTCCCTAATAAATAGTTGGTAGGAATAAAAACGCCACAAAATATAGTAGGTAGCCTCTTTTTTGCCGAAAAATGGTTGGACGAGAGATGCAAGCAACTGACCTATAAGGTGGAGACGAGGGTGGGCAGGAGGCAGGAACGAGGGGGGATACAGATGGAGAGGGATATGGGGGTGGGGGTACGCCTCCTTATTATGCCCGATTTTAGACGATTTCAGGGCAGAGAAAACCGCACGAAGAGTTATTGAAATGTGCTTTTCGTGCGTTTATGGGCGAGGGGAACGATACTATTAAGGCGAATAACTTGTCCTTTGTTGAGGTATCGCAAGGGTACCGAAACAACTAATCAGGATATAACACTTACCCTGTTTCACAATGGCGTGCTTTATCTCGATGAGATGGCCCAGTTTCCGCGGAGCCTGCTCGATGCCCTCCGCCAACCGATGGAGGACGGGCGGGTCACCATCTCGCGGGCACGCTACAAAGTCGATTATCCGGCCGATTTCATGTTGATCGCGTCGATGAATCCCTGTCCCTGCGGCTACTTCGGCGACGAGGCCGGCCGCTGCACCTGCTCGCGGGGAGCCGTCGAGGGCTACCTCTCGCGGATATCGGGTCCTTTGATGGATCGGATCGATCTGCAAGTGGCGGTCCGCAGCCTGTCGGCCGTCGAACTGCTGGGGATTTCGTCTTCCGAGGGTAGCGGGCTGCCGCAGGAGGAGCCCAGCGCGGCCATCGCCGCGCGCGTCGCCCGGGCCCGCGCCGTCCAGACGGCACGTTTTGCCGATGAGGCCATCCACACCAACGCGGCGATGAACGCCCGGCTCATCGAGCGTTTCTGCCCGCTGTCCGACGACTGCCGCCGGACGCTCCGGAACATCCTGGACCGGATGGGCCTGTCGGCCCGCGCCTACACCCGTATCCTCAAGGTCGCCCGCACCATCGCCGACCTTGCCGGCGCCCCCGGCATCCAGCCCGCCCATCTGCTGGAGGCCGCCGGCTTCCGCTTCCTCGACCGCCGCCGGATCTTCGATTGAATTTCCGCCGCTGTCCGCCGCTGTTCGCCGCTGTTCGCCGCTGTCCGCCGCTGTCCCTCGCCGGCCTCTCTATCGGCCTCCGACCGACCGGCCACCCGGCCTTCCGACCCTCCCGACCTTCCGACCTCCCGGCCATCCGGCCATCCGGCCTCCCGACCTTCCGACCGGTTGGCGGTATCCCATCCTCAAAAACGGCTCGATTTGAGGATGGAGAGGCGAAAAACGATGTCCCATCCTCAAAAATGGCCTCTAGCGAGGATGGGAAGGCGGAGCGGCGGATGGGTTTTTGCCGAGCGAGCTTTTTTTTCTGCGAACGAGGTAAAAACCCGGAGCCGCCGAGCCCGATGCGTGCGCCCGCTGGAGGCAGTACGCATGGAAAACCTTTTGCTGCGCTTCATCCCTCCCAAAGCGGCTTTGGGCTCCTCCCGTTCATATGGCCACGGGCGGCCATGGCTTTTCCGCCCGTACCGACTCCAGCGGGCGTCCGACAACGACGGGATGCCCGGTCGAGCCGGGCATGACGGCAAACGACGGCGATGGCGAGATGCCCGGTCAAGCCGGATGCGGCGACTGAAGACGGTTTGCCCGGCTCGGGGCGATGCGGAGAATCTCATTGTCTGGCCGCGAGCAGGACGGTTCATCTATGCCATCCTTTTCGCGTCCAGAAAACAGCGGATCCAGCCGAAATCCGGCCGCGACAGGCACCAAGCAGCGCACCCATCCTTCTCGCGTCCACCCCCACGCCGCAGCACAACGGACGAGTCCCGCTCTCCACGCCGCAACACGGCGACGAGATGCCTGGTCATGCTGGGCATGAGGCCTGAGGGAGTCATACTAAGCCGGAAGCACGCCGCAGATGACCCCAGGCGGGAGTGCGATGGGGATAAAGAGCGTCCTGATTATTACGCTTTTTTTTGCGCTGCAACGGACGCAGCTGACGGTCAACGACTTATGTGAAGTGATCCCCCACGAAAATGGGGGGATCACTTTGCGTAACCATTTGAGCCACAAGTGCGTACATTGCAGCAATAATGGCTTTGAACGGAGATGGCAAGGGCGGAGCAGCGGATGGGTTTTGCCGAGCGAGCATTTTTCGCGAGCGAGGTAAAAACCCGGAGCTGCGGAGCCTGCCGCCAGCCGGGACCGCAAGTACCGCAAGCGCCGCAGGAACCGCAAGCATCGCAGTCACTGCAAGCGCCGCAAGTACCGCCGACATCGGAGGCGAAAAAGTGCGCAAAAAAACTGCTGAAAATTTATCGCGTGCGATATATTTTTTATCTTTGCAGCAAATCAATCGAATACAATGAAAAGAATCATCACCTTACTTGTGCTCGTTGCCGCTGTGATGGGCAGTAGTACGCTGGCGCTGGCCCAGAATGAGGCCGCGGCCGGAAAGAATGTCTATCAGTTCTGTGTGAAAGGCGAAAACGGCCAGAACGTGTCGCTGGAAAAGTACGCCGGCAAAGCGCTGCTGATCGTCAACACCGCTACCAAATGCGGCTTCACCCCGCAGTATGAAGAACTGGAGTCGCTTTATCAGGACTACAAGGACAAGGGCTTCGAGATCCTCGACTTCCCCTGCAACCAGTTCGGCGAGCAGGCCCCCGGTACCTATGAGGAGATCCATGCCTTCTGCACCGGCAAGTACAACATCAGCTTCCCGCAGTTCGAGAAAATCGACGTTAACGGCGAAAACGCCGACCCGCTCTTTGTCTACCTCAAGAGCCAGAAAGGCTTCCAGGGATTCAACACCAAGGACCGCATCGGCAAGTTCCTGGACAACCGCTTCCGCAAGCAGGATCCGAATTACGACCAGAATCCGGACATCAAATGGAATTTCACGAAATTCCTCGTCGATAAGGAAGGCAATGTCGTGGAGCGCTTCGAGCCCACCGCCACCGCCGCCGACATCGAGGCCAAACTGAAGGAAATCTTATAGGTATTCCAGGCATCCGGGGTGCTTGCCCTGGACGCCTTTTTGCTTGTAGACGGCCT
>ODAI011874802.1_pt1 | contig 21517 bp, 26 predicted proteins | sample 1539321 | NCBI WGS metagenome assembly ODAI01 (sample SAMN02144231, study PRJEB22623) | gut metagenome | biome: sheep rumen | host: Ovis aries | place: New Zealand | reverse complement strand
GGCCTATGAGCAGGAACTTGACCGGAAGCTGCTGACTGCCGCCCAGAGACGGAGCGGGCTGCACTGGCGCTTCGACATGGACGCCGTGCTGAGAGCGGATGCAGCCACCATGGCCGAGGTCCATTACAAGGCCGTGCGCTCCGGCTGGATGACGCCGGATGAGATCCGGTTCGCCCGGAACATGCCCGCTCTGCCGAAAGGCGTGGGCAAGTGGGCTCTGGTGTCTCAGGATCTGGCCACGCTGGACTATACCGTGAACGACAAGCCGAAGGTCCTGATGCGCGGAGTCAATGAGGAAGGAAGCGGCGACAGCTCCGGAGGATCCGGAGGGCAGACGCAGAGCCAGTCTCAGACGCAGACGGAAACGGAGGGCGGAAATGGAAGCGCTTGAGGCCCTGATCCAGCAGGCGAGGGCGCTCGGAATGCCGAATCCGTCACTGTACCTGTTTCTGCCGCCCGATCAGCGCATCGCAGCACTGAGACGGGACATCGAGGAGATAAAACTGAAGCAGTCCGCAACCACCGGTGAATAACCGGTGTTTATTTATACATTCCATGGCAAATACTCAGGAAAGGAGGGGCTTTATGGCGAAAGTACTGAAATCACTGAGTCTGAAGACGAAAAAGGCCGATGCCGCTGCGGATATCGACCTGATCAATCAGTTCAGCGTGAAGAAACTGAGCCCGGAGGAAGTCTATTGCTTCTCTGTTGCTATGTGTGACAACGACATCGACCGCGAGACGGAGAGATTTACCAATAAGACGCTGGATGCTCTTGCTCCCATGTTTGTGGGCAAGACGGTGATCAGCGATCACAGTTGGAGATCCGGAAACCAGATCGGCAGGATCTATGACACGTTCGTCCAGAGAGCGGCAGAGCAGACGCAGGCGGGAGATCCGCTTAGGCAGCTGATCGGCAAGGTATACATGCTGAACAACGAGGACAACAAGGCTATCATCGATGCGATTGAGGCCGGAATCCTCAAAGAGGTCTCAGTCGGTGTATCGATCAAGAGCCGCACCTGCTCTCTCTGCGGAGAGCGGATGCATATCAACTGGTCATCCTGGAAGATGGAGTGCGAGAAGCACCATATCCTTGGGGAAACATACCCGGATGAGGGATTCTGCTTTTTGAATCTGGATGATCCCAGTGACGCCTACGAACTGAGCTTTGTGGCCGTGCCGGCACAGCGGAATGCCGGAGTTACCAAGGCCGTCAATGACCCGGATGTAGACGAGGCTTTTGATACGCTGCTGTCCTGCCCGGACTTGAGCGAACACAGACGTTTTGGCGAACTGCTGAAGCATATGCAGCAGTCCTCCATGCAGGCCGTTGACCGAGAGGCTCGGAAGAAGATCCTCGAGGAAAACGATAACATCATCAAAATTTTTAAAAAGGAGAATATCTGAAATGAAAAAGACTCTCTACCAGATCAAAGAAGACCTCAACACCCTGAAAAGCGCCATCATGGAAGACGCTAACTGGCTGGCCGAGAAAGCCGCCGATCCCAACACCAAGATGGAGGAGATCGAAGAGAAGCAGGCTCACCGCGACGGCCTCCAGAAGCGCTATGACACTCTGAAGGCAGAGCACGACCGCATGGAAGCTGAGCAGCGTGAAGCTGTTGCCGCAAAGGCGGTTGCCGATGGCCATATGACCGCGGAGCAGAACCTGATCGCTGCCAAGGCTGCGTTCTATCGTGCTGTCTTCGCCGGCAAGCCCATCGACACCAAGTCCTATGAAGGTCTGGGCGCCATCCCTGCGGCAAACGCTGACCTCGGTACCGGCGACAAGCTCCTGCCCACCAACCTGGCCAGAGAGCTCCTGATCGAGCCCTTCGAGATCAACCCGCTGCGCACCATCGCCCGGATCACCAACATCACCGGTCTGGAAGAGCCGAAGCTCGGCTACACTATCGAGGATGCGGATCTGGCCGACGTCACCGATAAGCAGACCGCGAACGAGATCGCGCTGTCCGGCGACACCGTCGCCTACGGCCGTCTGAAGGCCAAGGTCTCCGCGACCATCAAGGACACTGTACTGCATGGCACCGATGTCGATGTTGTGAACGCCGTGGAAGGCGCCCTTCGCTCTGCCCTGGCCAAGCGCGAGAAGCACTTTGCGTTCCTGCCTGCCGCCTCCTGCGCTTCAGACAGCACCCACAAGCATATGTCCTTCTACAACGGCACCATTGCCAGCAACGTGACCACCTATGACATCGCTACGAAGACCGGTGCGACTATGTATGACGCTATCGTGGCCTGCCTCGGTGATCTGGCCGATGACTATGCAGTCAACGCCTCTGTCGTCATGAAGAAGTCCGACTACTACGCCATGGTAAAGGAGCTGGCCAACGACAGCGAGGCACTGTTCGGCGCAAAGCCCGCCTCCATCCTCGGCTATCCTGTCCACTTCTGCGACAAGGCCACCATCCCCGTGGTCGGCGATTTTAGCTTCTACGGCATCAACTACGACATCGGTACCATCTTTGAGACCGATAAGGACGCGAAGAAGGGCGAGTACTACTGGGTGCTCACGGCCTGGGGCGATCAGCAGATCCGTCTGAAGAGCGCCTTCCGTCTGGCCATCGTAAACCCTTAAATGCGGACCTGTCGGGGCTGACGATCGGTTCGCTCACCCTCACTCCGTCCTTCGATCCTGATGTGACGGAGTACACAGCCACAACGAGCAATGCCACCAACAAGGTAACGGCAACTCCTGCGGATGAAACCGCGACGGTCGAGATCCTTGTCGGTGAAACAGAGCTCGAGAACGGCGCCTCTGCCACATGGGCAGCGGGTGAAAATACCGTTACCGTCACGGTCACGGACGGCACCGTGTCCAAGGCCTATACTGTAACCGTCACCAAATCCTGAACGGAGGTGGCGGGATGGTAACGGTAGATAGGTTCAGGAAGTATCTGCGGTTGCCTCCGGATGACACGGAAGATCTGGAAGGGTACCTGCTGGCCGCAAAGGCGAAAGCCAGGTCGGCAGGGATCCCAGACTTCCAGGACAACGCCATGTATGATCAGTTCCTTCTGCAGTTCGCCGGCCTGCTGTATGAGGCCCGGAGCATGGACACCGAGGCAGCGGACCCGGCGAAGGTGCAGATGCTACTGAACAGCTATGTGCTGCCGCTGAGATATTCGGAGGATGACGCATGAGCAAGAGAGCGAATGCCGGAGAGCTCCGGACCATGATTCAGATCAAGCGCCGGGTGGTCGTGACCAACGACAACGGCTTTGATGAGGAGACCTATGAGAACGTCTACAGTGACGGTCAGTATGTCTACTGTAAATGGACCGGAAACCACGGCTCGGAAGTGTTCAGCCGGGACAGCTACGCAGAACGCCGGACGGCCACGGCGACGATGAGATATTCGGAGCTGGCCGATGACGGCAAACTGGTGGTGTTCCTCTATGGGGATCCCGATCCCTGGGAGGTTGTCAACGTGGACAATGTCGGGCAGCGGAATCAATGGCTGGAGCTCTCTCTGCAAAAACGAATCCCGGCCAGATAGGAGGCACAGAGATGTCGATCAGAACCTTTCTGGAATCAGCTGTCGATGTGCCGGTGAAGCGTCCGGATTACAAGGGTGATGCCACTCAGTACATCACCTACCACATGCTCGGCCAAACCGGCACGATCTACGCCGAGAGCACCGAGGCAGAAACCGGAACGGAGTTCTGGATCAGCATCTGGTCCAAAACGGACTACACCCAGTTGCTTCACGATGTGAAGTGGGCGTTTCTGAATGCCCACTGGCGCGTGACGGTGGAGGCAGAGTATTTCGACAGCGATTCCGGCTATTACCGGGTGATTCTGGACGTGGCCTGTGTCGGGGAAAGGTTCGGGTGACGCCTGTGGCCGATCTGACTTTCACCGGCACGGCAGAGTTGAATGATGCATTTACCCGGATTCATGATATCCCGTGGGACGTGACAGAACGGGCCTTGGACTCCATGGCCCAGGTTGCTGCCAGGGAGATCCAGAGTACCGGAGAGTACATGGGTGTCAGGGATGAGGAAAGCGACGTCCACATTCTGGACAACATCACCACCAAGAAGGCCACGAAAACCGATGACGGAGGCCGGGAGAAGATCACCTTTGACGGAACCCGCCATCGTGGCCGGACAACCACACGGAATGCAGAAATCGCATTCGTCAACGAGTACGGCAAGCGCGGTCAGGACGCCAGACCGTTTATGAAGACCGCACTCAGCCAGAACGAAGCCCTGATCTCAGAACCCGGCGTCACGATCATAGGGGACTGGATCGAGGAGAATTTCAAGAATTAGGGAGGAATACCTCATGGCCAAGTATGACCTGCGCTATATCCAGTGCGCAAAATACGTCAACACGGACGGAGTCATCAGCTTTACCGACAGGCAGAGAGTCGGTGACTCCATGACGGCCAACATCGAGCTTCGCTTTGCTGAGGGCCGTCTGTACGCAGAATCCACGCTTGCCGAGTACATCCGCAAATGCACCGGCGGCACCATTTCCCTCGGCGTGAAGTACATCAAGGAGAGCGCCCAGAAGCTTATGTTCGGCCTGACGGAAAAAACCAGGTCGATTACGCCGACCGGAGGCACCGCCACCAGCGTGAAGTCCCTCGTGACCAAGCGCAACACCGTCGGCAATTATGTTGGCATCTCCTTCTACACTCCGGCTCTGTACGAGGGTGTGGAGAAGTACGACTGCATCTTTGTCGGCAAGTGCATGTTCGGCGAACCGAGCGAGACCAACCAGACCGCCGGTGAGAACATTCAGTTCCAGACGCCTGTCACCAACGGTGAATTCCTGGCGGATGACAGCGATGACGGCCAGATCAAGGAAGTCTGCACGGTGGACTCCGAAGCGCTGGCCAAAGCATGGTGCGATGCCGTGCTGAACGTAGCTTAATGAAAGGAAACCAGAACAATGATTACCAGTATCAAGCTTGAGGAAAAGACCATCGAACTGGATGGAAAGACCTATGTGCTCCACGTCAACATGTCCGTGCTCGACCGGATTCAGGAAGCCTGCGGCGGCGAGATCACGGCAATGCTGACCAAGACGGTCTTTGAGTCGAACGTCATCACCATGACGGCCATGCTCAACGACTGGGCAGAGGATCAGGGCTGGGAAGAGAACTGGACGGAAAAGAAGGTCAAGAAGTGCTTCAATTCCGCCATGATGCGCATGCTGGATGTTACCGGCATGTTCTTCCGTGCGATTCGGCCCGATCAGCCGGACAACGGTCCGAAAACCGAAGACGGAAAACCCGACGAAGACTCGGGAAACTGACGGACCGGGCGGATCAATCCTCACAGATTGATTTCGCCCGGTATCTCAGCATATGGATGTTTGACTGCAGACAGGATGAGCGGACGTTCTGGAAGACCATGAATCCAAGACGGCTGCACGCCCTGTTTAATTCATATTTCAAGCCGGCAAAGAAGACGGTCGAGAAGCTGGAAACCCCAAACGCGAAGCCTACCAGGTTTGTAGATCTTGACGTCCCTGCCGGAAACCAGAAAAGCCTTGCGCAATACTTCATGGGAAGGTGATGCACCGTGGCTGGAAGCTCCAGAAAAGTAAATGTTGAGGTCGCCCTGTCCGGCGAAGCGAAGTACAAACAGGCGATCACGGAGCTGAATGCGGCGAACAAGACCATGGGCGCCGAGCTCAAACGTCTCTCCGCAGAGTATAAAGGCAACACGGACAGCATGGATTTTCTCACCCAGAAGGGCGAGACACTTCAGAGCATGCTGGACCACCAGAAGGAAAAAGTCGAGCAGCTGCGCGAGGCTGTCAAGTGGTCGGCGCAGGAATACGGAGAGGCCAGCACCAAGACACAGAGCTATGCAGCCCAGCTGGCCAACGCTGAAACCTCGGTCATCAACCTGGAACAGGCCATTCAGGAAAACAACAAGGCCATGCAGCAGCAGGCCCACAGCACCGAAGAATACGATCAGGCTCTGAAGGTGCTGTATTCCGAACTGGCCGAGATCGACTCGGAGATCAGGGCCCAGGGCGAGAGCGTGGAAAACCTCGGCGCCAAGCACGAAACCCTGACGGCAATTCTGGAAGAGCAGGAACAGAAATACCGGACGCTCTGCGATGCTCTGAAGGAGGCCGAAGAATCCGGAACGGCCACTCAGGAAGAAATCAACGATCTGAAGATTAAGGTCAATGAAGCGGCAACGGCCTATAACAACACCTCTGCTGCCATCAAAGAAAATGAGGCCGCGCTTCAGGACCATGTCGGAGCGGTCCAGGATGAAAAGGAAAGCCTGACCGGGATCGGCGATGTCCTGAGCGACATGACGGACAAGATCGGCGTGAAGCTGCCAGACGGAGCAACCAAGGCTCTGAACGGCCTGAAGGGATTCTCTGCCGGCACGGTTGCCGCCATGGCCACGGCTGCAGCTGGCATTGCCGCCTGCGTCAAGGCGGTCACGGAGCTCCACAACCTGGCGGTGCAGTATGCCGCCGAGGCGGATGACATCATCACCAAGAGCGCCATCACCGGCCTCTCCACAACGCTGCTGCAGGAATTGCAGTATGCCGAGCCATTGATCGATGTGAGCGTGGAGACCATCACCGGGTCCATGACGAAGCTCACCAAGAACATTGCGGATGCCGCGGGCGGAAATGAAAGCCTGGCGGCATCGTTCGACAGGCTCGGTGTGAGCGTCACAAACAGTGATGGTTCGCTCCGTTCGGTTCAGGAAGTCTTCTTTGAACTGATTGACGCTCTGGGGGAGGTTGGGAACGAGACAGAAAGAAACGCCCTGGCCATGGAGCTGTTTGGTAAGAGCGCCACGGAGCTGAACCCGCTGATCCAGCAGGGCAGTGAAGTGCTGCAGGAATATGCAGAGGAGGCCCATGAGCTTTACGTTCTGACAGATCAGCAGGTCGCCGCACTCGGTTCTCTGGACGATCAGGTCCAGAAGAACACGTTGTCGTGGGAAGGGCTGAAGAAACAGATCGCAGCAGAGTTCGCACCAGCATCCGAAGAAGCTCTGAAGAATTTCGGCGAGCTGGTGAAGAACGCCGGAAAAGCCCTGATCGACTCCGGCATCATCAAAGGCGTGGGTGAAATCTTTGCCGCTCTGTCAAATATGATTAACCCGCTGTCTGAACTGCTGGGAGCGGCTGACAGCGCACCAGGGCGGCTCGGACCAGTGTATGAAGTGCTACACGGCATCGCCGGCGTGGTGGCGTGGATCGCGGACGCAGCTGATGCGGTTATCGGCCTGCTGACACTGGACTTTTCCAGAGTCGGCGTCGCCATGGGCTACGGCAAGAGCAGCGGCAACTACAGCAATATGCAGAAGTGGATGGGCTACGGTGACACGACCGGAAATTACTACAATTCCCAGACTGGCATGTGGGAAGGAAACTACGGCCGGAATGCCGGAGGTACTGACAACTGGCGAGGCGGTCTGACGTGGGTCGGCGAGTCCGGCCCGGAGCTGGTCTCCCTTCCAAAGGGATCTCAGATCACCAATGCCCAGGACAGCAAAAACATGATGGGCGGAAACACCTTCTATGTCACCATTGATGCAAAAAATGTCAAGGAGTTTAACGACATTGTGAGAATGTGCCAGCGGGCACAGGCCGAAGAAAGAATGGGGTGAGTGAATGGCTGTCGCATATCAAACTCTAAACGTCACAAAGCGAGGGTATGTCAGCATTGCAAACCCAGATACTCACTACAATGTGAGTCCGACCGGATCTTATCGGATCGTGCTGACACCAGCTGATCAGAAAACCAGAATGTACTTCGGTCTGGAAAACTTTCCGACAGCGATCCGCAGAAAGAAGATCACAGCGATTGATTTTACCGCGAGAGTCCAATCGGCTGGAGACAGTTATAGCTATCCGATCTTTTATGTGCATGCCGGCAAGGCTGATTTCAATGCATCGACTATAACCTGGAATAACATGCCGGCGATGAACTCGGATTGGATTTCCGGTCTCGGTTCTATGGGCACGAGTTGGCAGAATATTACTGCAAAAACTAAACCCGACACAGGAGGCAGCGATTATCTCGAAAGGCTCATAGATGTACTCCATACCCATGTATTCGTGATCGATTATGTGAACAGATGGAGTGCAGACTATTACAACCTGATTCCTGCTGCGAACGCTTCCGGAAGCAACGCCATGGTAAGGGTGACCTATGACCCGGACGTCAATGTCGTTGGCCAGGTTGTTATGAAGACAAAACCCGGTTCCGGGCAAATGCCGACCAAGGAAGCTACCTTCGTCTGGGACCACGAAGTGTCCGGAGGTCGATGCGCAGACGAATATTTCACACAGGTATCTGCAGTCTTCAAATACAAAGTCAGAACTGCGTCGGAATGGACGACGGTCAACATCTCCGGCGATACAAAGACATATTCCATCCCAGCAAATACGTTGCCTACGGCCTCGACGATTGATTGGGAGCTGACAACCACTGACGAAGATGGCACTGCATCATCCACATCCGGATACTTCACGACCTGCACACCGACGCTAACTCTGACGAACTATCCGTCAGGCAGCAATTTCGATACCAGAAATACGACCGTCATTGAATGGACGCTTAAGTACAGCAGTGAGGACTATCCGCAGGCCAGTGCATCTTTCTTCTGGAGAAAGAGCACAGATTCCGAATGGAACGAGATTCCTGTGTCACCTGGTTCTGCCAAGCAGATGACGATTCCAGCAAACACATTCCCGACTGCCTGCACGGTCCAGTTCTACCTCGCGTCCACAGACTCCGGCGGACATACAGCACAGACTGCCGTTCGAACCTTCACGACGGTTACGACAACGATCAAGCCGTCGGTGTATCCGGACGGCAACAACACGGACCCGTCACAGCCGATTTTGTTCGAGTGGTACTACAACTGCGTCTTTGAGGATTACGACCAGAGTCAGGCGCTGTTCCAGTGGAGACGGACAACGGACCCAGACTGGAACACGATCACGATCACCGGGAACGTTAAAAGCTACCAGATCCCGGCAAACACCTTCAGCACGAATGCCACAATCCAGTGGCGCGTGATCGGCACCGACTCCGGTGGGCATGAGAGCCAGACGAATGCGCTGACCTTCAAGACCCTTACAACGCAGATCACTCCACAGGACTGCCCAACGAGCGGCTATGTGGATCCTCGGAATGAGATCACATTCAAGTGGTACTATTCCAACCCGGCATCCGGAGACTTCCCGCAGGCATCGGCGACATTCTTCTGGAAGACTGCCGAGGATGCGGATTACACGCAGATCAGCATTTCCGGAAACACAAAGCAGGTGACCTTCGCCGCCGGACAGATCCCGGTGGCCACGACGATCTCGTGGTACATCACCGGAACGGATACCGGCGGAACCACGTCAACCACGGCAGTGTTCGAGTTCTCCACGGCGGCAAGCACGGCTTTTGCCTTCTGCGTGGCTCCGTCCGGAAGAATGGAAGACGGCACCAAGCCGATCACATTCACCTGGACACTTACCAATGAAGACGGCTCAGATCCGACCAGGGTTATTCTGAGCTGGAAGTACGACACAGACGCTTCAACCGAGTGGAAGACCATCATTGACACGACCGATCCGCTCACAAGCTATGAGGTTCCGGAGAACTACTTCGGCGCCGGCGTCATTGAGTGGCGCATCTGCGCATACAACAGGGATGAGGTCGCAGGACCGATCAATCAGGTTTCATTCGTCTGCCTGCTGGCCCCTGATAATCCTGCCGGCCTGTCAGCAACGCCGGTGCCAAGGACGCTAATCAGCTGGCAGTCCAGAGGCCAGGAAGCCTATGAAATCACCATTGACGGCGTGATCGTAAAGAAGGAATTCGGCAAGGGCGTCTACAAATATCAGCAGCAGGAGCCGTTGCCGGACGGTGAGCATGTGATTTCCGTCCGAATTCAGGGACTGTACGGCCTGTGGTCGAATTACTCCACCACATCCATTTACGTTGAGAATCAGCCTTCAACAGACATTTTGCTGGATGGCCTTTTTGACTTGGATGCGGTTCTGGCGTGGTCCTATCAGCAGAGCGTCGAGAATGCCGACGCCCACGTCTACCGAGATGGAAAGCGGATCGCCGACGTAGGTGACGATCTGTTCTACCGTGATCGCCTTGTCCTTGGTGAACACAGCTACTATGTTGAGCTGTGGGCGGAAGACGGGAACTATTCCAGATCCAATGTTGTCTCAGGCGTGATGCAGACGGATTCCAGCTGGATTTGCCCGCTCTCCGGTGGAGACTGGGTGCATCTGAATCTGAGCGAAAACAGTGACAGGGAGCGTAATTTCAGCTGGTCACGGAATTTTGCTCTGCAGCACGTTCTCGGTGCGTCATATCCGATCATTGAGATCGGGGAACACGAGGACATGATCGGGAGTTACGACTGTGCTTTCAGCGATGAGGCAGCGGCAAAACCGTTTGAGACCCTTCGCGGTCAGGCGGTCATCCTGAAATCCAAATCCGGAGGCGTCGTTGTCGGCGCCCTGATCTCATACAACAAGAAGGTGAAAGAGTTCTATATCTCCATCACCTTCTCGCTGCAGCAGATCCATGTGGAGGGACTGACATGATCAGACAGATTCAGTTCCGATACAAGATTCTTCGAAACGGAGCTGATCTTTGCGAAATCCATCCGGCCAACGGCGTCGGGGGGAACATCACCATGAACGACTCTGGCGAAATCAAGACCATGTTCATGGGAACGTTTATTGACCCTGGTGACACTGTGGACTGGCTGACAGATCAGATCCGTCCAGAACTTGTGATTGACGGGAAGACCTATCCACTCGGGATATTTCTTCCCGCCAACATTATCTTCAACAAGGGAGACACAACCGGCACGGTTACCATCACGGCCTATGACCGCTGCTGGATGGTCCAGACCAGATGCACGGAGGTGCCAAGGTACTTCACGGCTGAAACGAACTATCTGACAGCTGTCGGATCTCTGCTCACAGAAGCCGGCATTGCCGCAATCGCAGAGACAAAGACAGACCATGTGCTGACGGAGGCAAGGGAAGACTGGAACATCGGAACGCCGAACCTTGCCATTGTGAATGAGCTGCTTGCTGAGATCAACTACAAACAGCTCTGGTTCGATTCGGAAGGTGTGGCCAGGCTGGAGCCGGTCAGACAGCCAACGGCAGAGAATATCCAGCACTATCTGACAGACGAAAGCATAGAAAGCCTGATGTTCCCGGAGTTTTCCAGCCAGACAGATATCTTCTCTGCACCGAACGTCTTTTTGTGCGTCTGCTCCAATGCAGACAAGAATGCCCCGATGTACGCGATTGCGGAGAATACGAATCCGCAGTCCCCTCTGTCGATTGTCAGAAGGGGACGCCGGATCACTCAGCTGGTCAATGTGAACAATATTGCTTCCCAGGGGGAGCTGCAGGCATATGCCTCCCGGCTCCTGACGGACAGCATGATGCGTGGAGAGATCATCGATGTTGAAACGTGCCTGCTGCCCGGGTTCGGTGTCGGTGATGTGGTTGCTCTGAAGTATGGTGACCTCATGACCCTGTGTGTTGAACGTGGATGGACAATGGACCTAAACATCGGCGGCAGAATGCATCACACGATGGAAAGAGTGGTGTTCCATGCAGAATAATCCTTTCGTCAAGCAGAAACAGGCCGCACCAAGCTCGGAGTTCATGCTTGCGACTGTCGACACGATCCCGGACGAATACACGGTCACCCTGATTCTTGACGGAATGACGGAAGCACTCCAGAAGCCGTACAAGGTATTGAGCAGTGCCTGGCCACTTGATACCGGATACCGAGTCATCGTCATGAAGCTCTCCGGAACCTATGTCGTGATCGGGAAAATAGGCGCGGCGGATGAAGGCGGCGGAGGCGGAGGAACCTATGTTCTGCCGGTCGCCACAGATACGCGGCTCGGCGGTATCAAAGTCGGAAACAATCTGTCCATCGATCAGTACGGCGTCCTGTCTGCTGATGCTGAATCGTATGAACTTCCGACAGCAACAGCTCTGAGGCTTGGCGGCATCAAGGTCGGCAACGGTCTGACTGTTCAGGAAGACGGTACACTGTCCGCCACAGGAGGCGGAGGCAGCGGATACGTTCTGCCGCCGGCCACGACCGGTTCGCTCGGTGGCGTCATCGTGGGGTCGGGACTATCTGTCGACTCCAATGGAGTGCTGTCGGCAAGCGGCGGATCAGGAGGTGAGTCAACCGTGGTAACAACCGATGTGGTATCGAGAAACACAGCCATTTCTTTATCTCAGATTGTATCATCCGAGATTGCTGTTGTTGGAAAGAGAGCGTCACTCCATGTGGTGTTCAAACCCGGTGATAACCACAGCACAGATTCTGCCGTTGGTATTGCTGGATATGTGAACAGCGGGTACAGGCCAGCTGTAGATTCGTTTGTGATCTTTAATTACAAGAGAGAAAGCTACGGAAATACAGAAGGTTATATCTGGGTGCGAAAAGACGGGGAAATCTCGTTCCGGGGGAAATGCTCATACAATGAAAACATAGAATTCAGTATTGACTATTTTCTGCCGTAACTACGCCATACCGGAATTTTATTACGCCTTGGAGTAAGGGCTATTCAAAACTTATTACGCCATGTGGTATGATGCGTTGCGCTGATGCCACATAGAAATCATTCTTAGGAGGGATCAGCATGGAGTACAACAGAATCCCGATTGTATTCACTGGCCGGAAGGGCACGGCCCCGCCGATCAGCTATCAGTACGACAAAAAGCAGGTCGGCGTGATGGAAGGGATCTTCGGCCTGCCGGATGTGTTCACGGTGGACTTCTGCAACGATGGAGACACTGTGACCAAGCCGGTCATCTGCACGCCGGAATCGATCAATATTCCGGATGAATATCTTATCACCGGGAGAACCATCATCGGGTATTTCTGGCTTAGCGGGCCGAACGGATCCGCACAGACCAGATACGATTTCGAGATTCCAGTGAGGAAACGTCCGGCAAGGTCCGAGGTTGAGCCGACGCCTGAGGAGCAGAGCGTCATCGATCAGCTGATCGAGCAGCTGAATGTTGGCGTCAATCGGGCCGAGACGGCTGCGGATGAAGCGGAACAGCACGAAGCGGACGCCGGGGCCGACGCCCTGAAGGCTGAGGGCTACGCTACCGGTACCCAGGGCGGGGAGCCTGTCACGGATGAATCCCCGTACTACCACAACAACGCATCATATTTCGCCGGTCAGGCTGGTGCATCCGCGACGGCGGCGGGCAAAGCCAAGGACGCAGCCGAGACCGCGCAGGGCAAGGCCGAAGACGCCGAAGCCGGAGCGAGAGAGGCAAAGGACGACGCACAGGAGATTGTTGACGGAGCGGTGGCCACCGTGAACCGGGCAAGGGACGCCGCCGTGCAGACTGTACGGGAAGAGGGCGAGTCGCAGACTGCCGCAGCCCGCCGGCAGGCGGAAGCCGCGGCAAGGTCGGCAAGCGCAGCAGCCGAGTCGGCAGATGACGCAGCCGCGGCGAAAAAGGCATCTGAAAACGCTCAGCGTGCTGCCGAGACCGCTCAGGAAAAAGCGGAGACTGCCCAAGGCGCCGCGGAGGATGCCCAGGAGGCGGCAGAAACAGCACAGGAACTGTCCGAACGGGCACAGGCGGCTGCGGAAGAGGCGGCGAGACAGGCCGGTGAGCGAGTCGGCATGATCCACGATATCGACAATCAGAAATACTATTCCGTTTCTCAGGAAGTCCGCAACGGATTTCTGGTGGAAACCTTTACGGAGGTGCAGAATCCATGAGCGATATTACCAGAACCAGGCCGAATGCCGATCAGTTTGACCGCCTAATCGAAAATGTGAAGGCCGTGGCGGATGCGGTCTACGCAGAGAGCGACATGAGCTTTCTGGCCATGCTGGATGAGAGCAACTACAAGACCACGATGAAGAAGTGGTTCACTGCCCATGGCGCCGCCGCCATGACGGACCTGACGGCCCTCTGCGACAAGTGGTACACCCTGACCCGGACGGGTTTCTACGGCGGCGTCCGCTTCAATCTCCCGGTTGACGGTGAGAGCATGAGCTCAGACGGCACCAGAACCGGCGACTGCGTGGGCAAGACCTGCGTCCCCTCCACGGAGACGGTGGCGGGGCAGGATGACTTCGCCGGGATTCCGCTCTTCGCCCCGATGGACTGCAACGTCTATCTGGATGAGGACGGCAAACCGCACATCACGGCCATTGACGGCATTGCCGGAGGCTTTGAGCGGTACAACGAGAGCCGGATCGTCGGCGTCCTGCAGATGACCGGCTGGGTGAAGTTCGTGGACGATTCCTCCGGATGGGGCATCGACTACACCGACAACATCGGGATGCCGGGATTCCATCCTCTGCCGGAAGCGGTGGATCTGGACGGCACGGTCCGGACCTGGGTGGTTCACGGCAAGTACGGATTCGGTGATAACTGGTCCTGCTGCAGCGGCGTGAAGACGAAGGTCTGGAACGTCAGCTACAACAGCCAGCTCACCGGCGTACACAATCAGTGGGGCAACCGGTACTGTGGCGGAACGAGCGCGGATGACGCCTTCATGAAGATCATGCTGTGGCTGAAGTACGCGCAGCTGGATTCCGACCGGGTCATGCACGGCTGCAACAACTACAACTATGAGTATCAGCCCGCCATGGCTGAGACCGGCGTGGAGCGAATCCTCCTCACCACGGCGCAGGCGGCGAACTTCGTCGTCGGGTCTGCGGTGGTCCTGGCGGCGTCCAAACGTGCGCAGGTCAATATCGTTGACCGGGCGAAGATCACCAAGATCGAGAACGTGGAGATCGACGGCACGACCTACGGGGCCATCTATGTGGACAACGGCGGCGTCACCTTCGGCACCACCACGGAGCTGTGGCTCTCCACCATCGAGTGGTGGACCGGCAGCACCGACAACGTTCTGGGCAATGACGGCGGCATCAATCCGGCTTCGGACAAGTACCCGGTCAAGATCCAGGGCATCGAATACATGGTCGGCTGCTATGAGGTCATGGGCGACACCATTCTCAGCTTCGCGGAAATCGGCGGCGAAAAGGTGCAAGTCGCGAACGTCTGCCGGGACGCCACAAAGCTGGCAACCTCGGTGACGGCGGACTACATCACCGCCGGGTACGGTGTGCCGAGACCGGCAACTGCCGGATGGACCTGGGCCAAACGGATGGGCTTTGACAGCAACCTTCCGGAAGTCCTGATCCCGTCCGTGAACGGAGCCAGTTCCTCCACCGGAACCAGAGACGGCTTCTACGAGAAAGAGGACACGGCCACCGGCCTCAGAGAGTGGCGGCGCTTCGGCGGCCTGAACTCCGGTTTGCCGGACGCCGGCCTCTCGTGCGGGCGCGGTACCGACGGGCTCGGGACCGCGTACTGGGACGTCGGCGGGCGCCTTTCCGTAACCGGAAACAGGGGTGAATTTCAGGCGGCCGCCTAAGCGGACGACTGAAAGAGGGGGCAACGCCCCCTAACCAAAACCGGCGTCAGCCGGTCGCGAAAATTTGACAAAATCCGGCCTTCGGGCCGGTGGGGATTGATCATGCATCCGCTGGTGGCCTGTGGTGGCTGCGCTTCGGCAACCTGAACAACGGTTTGACGAACGCCGGCCTCTCGTGCGGGAACGGTAAGCAATTGCCCCTTCGCGCGGCGACGTGCGATTGAACTCCGAATAACGGGGGAACCCTAAACCTCGAAAGAGGCAAGGCAATCCCGTGGCGTCAACTGCAGAGCAGAACGCCCGAACGACTGACAAGGAGCATCTCTCTGAGATGATGATACAGTCTACTCCCTGCGGAAACACAGGGTACTGAGGAACAACGGGCTCGGGAACGCGAACTGGAACATCGGCGGGCGCATTTATGGATTGAGTGACACACAAAAAGGGGCGGAAGCCCCACGCATGGTCAGTTCCTCGCTGCGGCGAAAATGTGTCGTACCGGCACCTGGACAGCTCTGAGATTTGAAGCTGCTCCTGTCGGACGGGAAACCGCCCGGTAAATCCCGCGAGGGACTGGGCGAGCAGGGAGCGAAGCCTGCTCGCGGGCTTAGTAGAACAAAGCCGAAAGGCCCTGAGATTCAAAAAGACTGAGCCGTCAGGAGAGGACGATATGAAAACATACTGCAGAAATATCGACCCTTCTGATGTAAAAACCATCGAACCCTTTGTGTGGGACTGCATCAGGCCCAAGCTGAAGCGGAAGGACTACAGCGATTTCGTTTCACGGTACTGCGGACTCACGGACCGGGAGATCCGGGAAAACGCCCGGCATGGATACGGACTTTATCCGGACATGAAACGGGCGGTGCGGAACATCTCCCGGGACATCTCCCTCCGGATCCGGCAGAAGGATCTGCATCTGGATCCGATCCGGTATTCCACACGCACGGACGGACTGAGCAAGAAGACCAGGGTCATCGGCGTCGAGAGCGTCATGCAGCAGATCATGGAACATGTGGCCGTCGGCTGCATGAAGGAGCTGTGGGACGCGAAGTATGAGTATCACCAGTACGCCAGCATCAAGGGCCGTGGCCAGCTGAAGGGCGTGAAGGCCATCCAGAAATGGACGAAGAAGGGCAAGACGAAGTATTTCGTCAAGCTTGACGTCCGGAAATGCTTTCAGAGCCTGAAGCGGGAGATGGCCATGCGCTGGCTGCGGCGGGACATCGGAAAGAATGCCATGCTGCTGTGGTTTGTGGACGCTCTTTTGCAGATGCACGGTGACGGCCTGGTGATCGGCAGTCTTCTCAGTCAGTTTCTCTGCAACTATTTTCTGTCCTACGCCTACCGGTATGTCATGAGCCTGTGCAAGGAGCGGCGAGGCAAGCGGATGAAGCTTGTGAGCTGCGCCCTGTTCTACATGGATGACATTCTGCTCACCGGCGTGGACCGTCGCAATCTGGTGATGGCTGTCCGGAAGATGATCAAATTCATGCTGAAGGAATTCGGCCTCACGGTGAAACCGGACTGGCACGTCCGGAAGCACACAGACTGCGGCATCGACATGATGGGCTATGTGGTCACGGCAAAAGGCCGGATCAAGATCAGACCGAGGGTGTTCATCCGGGCAAGGCGGGCGTTCGTCCGCTCGGCCAGGGGGGACAATCGGCTGAAGATGCAGACCAGAGTGTCGGCCTATTACGGATTCTTCAAGGCGGCGAGGATCCACCACTTTGAGACCGTGAAGGAGAAGGGAGCCGAAAAGGGAACGGTGATACAGATTTTGGAGATCCAGAAAAAGGCATCAAGCATCATTTCAAACGAAGCGAGGAGGAATTTGTCATGCGCAGCGTGAGCACATCCGCAGAGAAGCAGCGGGACATTGAGATCCTTCCCGGAAAAGAGGTCACGCAGATCTATCTCCGGACGGATCACAAGGAAGTGGAAGACACCGAAGAGGGAATGACCGGCACCCACTGGGAGTGCGAGGAGGCGTTCATGGCCTGCTCGACGGATGAGGCCCCGACGGCAGAGGAAATCGAGGAGGCCTTTGAAGACTGGTTCGACTATGCCGCCGAGTGGACGGCCCCGAAGCAGAAAAGCCTTGCCCAGCTACAGGCGGACATCGAGTACATCGCCGCTATGACCGGCGTGGAACTGGAGGCGTAATCATGGCCATGCACAGCAAAAACTATCTGATGGTGAAGCGGAACTATGAGAAGGGCCTTTGGACCAAAGAGCAGGTCTACGCCCTGGTCGGCGTTCCGAAGACCGGAATCACCGAGGCGGAATATGAGCAGATCACCGGCGAACCGTACGTGCCGGAGAACTGATCGCTGAGAGAGGAAGCCAGAACATGACAGACCTACAGATTTTTGAATCTCTCTGCGACATCATTGCCCGGCAGGCGGCGGTTATCAAGGAGCTTGTCACCCAGATCCAGGAAGTGGACGCCCTTTCCGACGAAACAGCAGACAAGCTGTACATGCTGGAAACGGACTATGATGCGGCAATCGGAGATTCCGACAGACCGTGAAAGAATCGAATATCAATATCTGACCCGTTCCGGAGTGGAGCGGGTCTTCTTTATGGAGGTGGCCGTCATGGAATGGCTTGCTACTGCGGCGGATGTCGCAAAGGACGTGATGGGAATCGTGGCGTTTCTCGCCCTGGTCCTGAAACCGGTCCGGGAATTTCTCTTCGGGACCAAAGCATTGAAGAAAGCGGAGCAGTGCATGCTCCGCTCGGACATGCTGCGAACGTACTACCGGCACCGGGAGGAAGACACCATCCGGCAGTATGAGAAGGAAAACTTTCTGATGGAATACGCCGCATACAAGGCTCTTGGCGGAAACAGCTTCATCGACGATGTGAAAGACGAAGTACGGAAATGGGACGTAATCACATGACGGAGGTGTGACATGAATCTGGCACAGTTCGCAATTCCGATGGCCTGCGAGGTCCCTGTGGGCGCCTTCGCGGTCTGGCAGATTCCGGAACTCGGCGTGTCGGTTCCACTCTACAAGGGACAGGGCGCGGTGGCCCAGAAGCAGGTGGACGCCGAGAACAGCGCAAGCTACATGCCCTACGGCTGCGGCCACATCATCGCGGACCATGCCGAGAGCTTGAGCAACAACGGCAAGGGAAGATGGGAGATCGGACGGCTGCGCCCGGACGACATGGCCTTCCTGATCCGGCCGAACCGCAGTACGGAAGCCTACCGCTGCGTACAGGTGGCCAGGGTGGATGTTCACCGCAGCTGCTACACGCTGGACGGGATCGGGATGTACCCGCACTCGGTCACGGATATTGTCTGCGCCTGCTGCACGGACAACGGCCCGACGGAGAACTACTGGGCGCTGTTCAAACGCCAGGGGGTCATGCCATGACGGAGAAAACAGCGGTGATCATCATCACGGTCGGACTCTTCGTTCTGCTGGCCTTGATGCTGTATGCATGCTGTGTCGTGGCTGCGAAGGACGAAGAGCGCATGAGAAATCGGAAGAAAGATGACTGGAGGTGGGAGGAATGACTCGGAAGCAGACCATTTACACGATCCTCCGGAACGCCGGTCTGAGCGAGGCGGGCGCCATCGGCATGATGGGCAACTGGGCCTGCGAGTCCGGCCTGGAACCCTGGCGACTGCAGAACGACTTCGACCCGTTCCGGACGACCTCGAAGAACTACGTGGCCAGAGCGACCAGCGGCGCCATGAGCAAAGAAGAGTTCTGCCGGGCAGTCGGATTTGGACTGGCCCAGTGGACGCTGCCCTATCGGAAAGATAAGCTATGGACGTTCTGGAAGCGCTACGGCACGGCGCTTGACAGTGAGATCATGCAGACACACTTCGCGCTGACGGAGCTGAAGACGGAAGGGGAGTATGCCGGCCTCTTCCGGATGCTGAAGACTTCCACCAACCTGACGGCCTGCTGCGACGCCATCTGCGAGAGCTACGAGCGGCCGGAAGTGAACAACTACAAGGACCGGAGGGACGCGGCAGAGAGCCTGCTGCGGGAATTCTCCGGATTCGTGGTAGATCCGGCTGCGCTGGTGGAGTACGTCCCTGCCCAGGAGAGCGGGGGCACGGCGTCTGCCGTCACGCCCGTGACCACGACACCGGCGATTATGCCGACGCACGAATACTGGCCTCCGAGGGTCATCTGCGAGGGCATGAAAGGCCCGGACGTGGAAGTGCTGTGCGCTCTGCTGAAGGCGCAGGAGTGCGGTGTGAACTACATCGACTCGAACTTCGGCTCGTTCCTGACGGAGCGGGTCAAGGCATACCAGACCGAGCACGGTCTGAAAGCGGACGGTATTGTCGGCCCACTCACCTGGGCGGCATTGCTGAAAATTACCAAAACCTGAGAAAGGAGAAAAACCATGGGCGAAAACATCCAGTTTGCATTTGTGACGAAAGACGGCACCGAACACCGCCTCAACGTCCAGGCGACCACGATCTTTCAGGCGACGTTTGAGATCCTTGAGAGCATCGCGGTCGGAGATCTAACGGTGGATCCCAAAGACATCGTGAAGATCATCGACATCCCCGGCTGAGAAAGGAGAAGGAAATGGATATCATTGAGAATCTCGGGATTGAAGTATTCCCCGCAATCGTCGTGATCTGCCTTCTGATCGGCTTCGCGTGCAAGGCATCCCCGCTGGATGACCGCTGGATCCCGATTGTGTGCGGATTCTTCGGCGGCATCCTCGGCATTGTGTCGATGATGGTCTCGGAAGCATTCCCGACGAAGGACCCGATCCTCGCTGTTGCGGTGGGCATCATGTCCGGCCTCGCCGCAACCGGACTGCATCAGGCAGTGTGGCAGTGGCTGAAAAAGAAATACGCCCCTGACATCCCGGAAGACGAACCTCCGGATGACGACACGAACGCATACACCGGCCTGCATTAACTGACAAATATCGAGAGCCCCTATCATTTTGCCAACACCGGCAGAATGGTAGGGGCTCTTTTGCTGTTTCTGAGCCAAATTGGCCTTGGATTTGGCTTCCATTGGTTTTCAGCGGTCAGGGGGATGCTGGGATATAGGTTTGGGCCGAAAAACGTAAGGAACGTCGTTCCCGTGGCCGCTGCGGGCTATTCAGGGGCGTTCGTTATGTTCAGGTAGCGATAAACCGTCATCCTGACGGAATCGAAGGAGTTTCCTCCACCGATGCACATGGCTACGTCAGCCCATTTCATTCCGGCAAGATATCGGAGAGAGAAGATGATCTTGGTACGATTGTCCTCTATAGTATCGATCCATTCCCGGATGGGGGCTTCCGACTTTTTGACGATCCGCTCAAGTCTGGCTACATCCTCCAGCTGGCCCTCGAGGATGATAGACAGGTTCTCCGTTCGTCTGGCCGCTTCGTGTGCGTGTGGCATGCCGTCATACTGAGACGCGCCGAGGATTCTCGCCTGCATGTTCGAAAGGGACTCCTTGGCCTCTTGGAGCTGGGTAAGCATGTCCAGGTGCCCGTTCAGCTCAGCAAGCGTCATGTGTCTATCCTCCTCTCAGGTGTATTATACAGCGCGGACGCAAGCCGGGCAAGGTTAACGTCCGGTGCTCCCGAATCCGGCATCTCCACGGTCGGTCTGATCGAGGCTGTCCACCACGACCATCTCCGGAGCGAGGTAGGGCTGGATAATAATCTGAGCGATCTTGTCGCCGACCTCGAAGATCTTGTCATGCCTGCCGAAGTTGTAGAGCTTGACGGCAATGCTGCCCGTATAACCTTCATCGATGATACCTCCGCAGGAAACCACGCTGTCTTTGACGTTCAGTCCGGACTTCGATTCGATATGTCCAAAGCATCCGGCGGGGATCTCGATGTGGACGCCGGTGTCGAAGGTGTGGTGGCTTCCCGGCCAGAGGACAAACTTCTCACGGGTGCGGAGGTCAAGACCGGCGTCGGTCGGGTGTGCGCGTTCGGGCATGTATGCTCCTTCTTCCAGTACAATCTTCATCTTTTTCTCAAACTCCTTGAAATGTGTCAATCTGCACGGCCCACCGCGGACGAAGCAGCCACCGTATATTATTCCTCTGCACTCCTGATGAATGAAAGGGT
>ODAI010806043.1_pt1 | contig 21518 bp, 29 predicted proteins | sample 1539321 | NCBI WGS metagenome assembly ODAI01 (sample SAMN02144231, study PRJEB22623) | gut metagenome | biome: sheep rumen | host: Ovis aries | place: New Zealand | reverse complement strand
TTAAAGAGGAGGAAAATATGTATTATCTAAGAAATTATACAAATACCAAATGTGAGTTAGAAATGGCAAAAACAAGACTAAACTTACTTATGGACAGAAAAGAGCGATTATATTGTAAATACTTTCCTTTGACACCACAATTAAAAGACACTGTTGTTGATGGTGGAGAACAAAATAAAGACAAAATGGCTGAGTATTTAAGTGAGTTACACGATGTTGATATTGGAACTGGTAAAAGCTTAGCTCAAGAATTAAAAGAGGAGCAACAAAATGTAGAAAAATTACAAGGCTATTTAAACAATATGAATAATACACTAAGTAAAATGATCGGTATTGAATATCAGCTATTTTATGAAATTGTATATAAAGGTGTGAAAATTACTAAAGCTGTAGAGAATGTAGCAAGTGCTAATAATGTAGAAACACAAACTGTTTGGAAAAATCATTATAGAAAAATAAGTTATTATATTAAAAGAATTCAGAATTTTGTGAAAATACAATAAAAAATTTAAAGAATTTTGTGAATATACAGTGAAAATACAGTAATTTGTATGCTAAGATTTAAACTAGGAAAAAAGAGGTACAGAAAATGTATCTCTTTTATTAGTTTGGAGGTAAATAATGCAATATAGTAATGTTTTCTATCAAGAACATTTAGCTAGTATTGGTGGAGTCGAGACCTTTTTATATGAATTAGCACGTAAATATAAAAATAGAGATTTAACTATTATTTATAGTAGCGGAGATGAACAACAAATAAAAAGATTAAAAAAATATGTTAGATGTATAAAATTTAACGGAGAGCCTATCGAATGTGATAAGGCTTTTTTTAATTATTCGGTAAAGATTATAGATTATATAAAAGCTAAAGAATATATACAAATAGTACACGCTGACTTTAAAGACAAATCGTTAAAAGATTATAAACCAATATTAAGTAAAAAAATACAAAAGTATTATGCTGTTAGCCAAAATAATGCTAAAAGTTTTAAAGATCTAACTGGTAATGATATTGGAATAGCATATAATCCAATTGTAATTGACAAAGAGCCTAGATTAATGAGATTAATTGCACCACAGCGATTATCAAAAGAAAAAGGCGGTAAAAGATTAGAAAAGTTAGTAACTGAGCTAGACAAAGCTGGTATATTTTATGAACTTACTATATTTAGCAATGATAAATTGGGTATAAACAGTCCTAATATAATATACAAACAACCTACACTAGATATAAGAAAATATATAGCTAATAGTGATTATTTAGTTTTATTAAGTGATACAGAGGGATTTAGTTATGGATTATATGAGAGTTTAAGTTTAGGCGTACCTGTTATTGTAACTAAACTACCAGTATTAGATGAAATAGGAATTAATAAAGATAACGGTTTTATACTTGAATTTGATATGAGTAATTTAGATGTTGAGGCAATATATAAAAAAACTGGAAAGTTTAAATTTGAATATGAACAAAAGCAAGATATATGGGGAGATTTGCTAACTAATAAAAAATCTACATACGAGGAGGAGTTAGATATGAAATATAAAGTTGAGGCATTAGATACATACGAAAAATACAGAGTAACAGATGTTGATTTAGGATATATACCTAAAGCAGGAGAAACATTTATTGTTGATAAGGAAAGACTAGATGTGTTACTTGGAGCAAATTCAAAAGGAAGAGTCTATGTTAAAGTCATAGAAGAAATCAAACCAAATAAAAATGGAGGTAAAGCTAATGGTAAACGTAATCAAAGTAAAACCAAATGATAAAGGGGAAATATTTATAACTCTTTATGGAACAAAATATCAAATAGTAGTAGATAAACCAGCAAAGGCTACTAAAAAAGAAAATAAATAGTATTGACTGGAGGTGTTAGCTATGAGCTCAGGAAACCCAAATGGTAGCCCTCAAAATTTAATACCGTTTAATAAAATGGATAAAGATAAAGCTAGAGAAATACACGCTAAGGGTGGTAAAGCGAGTGGAGAGTCTAAAAGAGCTAGAAAAAGCCTAAAAGAAGAATTGATATTGCTATTGAGTCAAGGCGATACACAAAAACAATTAAGTATATCTTTAATTGCAAAAGCATTTAGTGGAGATGTTAGAGCTTTTGAGGTTATCCGTGATACAATAGGGGAAAAACCAGTAGAAAAACAAGAGGTAAAACAAGTCGATACAGATTGGTTTATAGATGGCTAGAAAATTAAATCCTGCTATATTTAATAATTGGGTATATCAAGGTATAGATGACTACTCACATCGTATAGAGGTTTATATGGGTGGAGCTGGTAGTGGTAAGTCTTATGGTGCAACTCAAAAAGTGTTATTAAAAGCACTAAAATATAAACGTACTGTATTAGTAATTAGAAAAATACAACGTACAATTAAGCACTCAATTTGGGCGTTATTTATGACGCATTTACGTAATAGTGGGTATTATGAACAATGTAGAATTAATCGAAGTGATTTTGAAATAGAGCTACCAAATCGGTAGCTTATTTATTTTTAAAGGCTTAGATGATGAGGAAAAGATTAAATCTATTGATGGTATCACAGATATAGTTGTGGAAGAGGCAACAGAGCTAACAGAAGACGAGTTTACACAGTTAAACTTACGTTTGAGAGCTTTAGTTGAGTTTCCACAAATATATTTGATGTTTAACCCTATCTCTAAAAAGAATTGGGTTTATAATTATTTCTTTGTTGGAGAGATACCTTTAAATGTAAAAGTAATTAAAACTACTTATAAAGATAACAAGTTTTTAAGTGCTGAATACATTGAAGAACTTGAAAGATTACAATTTCGTAATCCAGCCTATTATCGTATTTACACTTTAGGAGAGTTTGCTACACTAGATAAATTAGTATTTCCAACTTATACAGTAAAACTGATAAGTAAAAAAGAAATAGAGGGCTTAGCAGTTTGGACTGGACTTGATTTTGGGTATGTTAATGACCCATCGGCAATAGTTCACGGTGCTATTGATACTGTAAAGAAGAAAATATATGTAATGCTTGAGTATGTGCGTAAAGGTATGCTTAATGATGAAATTGCTGAAACAATGATAGATTTAGGGTTATCAAAAGATAAATCTTATGGAGATAGTGCTGAACCTAAAAGTATAGCTGAAATCAAATTAAAAGGCGTAAATATTGAGGCAACAGAAAAAGGTAAAGACAGTATTATACACGGTATTCAATGGATACAACAATATGAACTAATAGTAGATGAGCGTTGTTATAAAGTAATTGAAGAACTTGAAAACTATACTTGGAAAAAAGATAAAAAAACTGGAGAATATATAAACGAACCAGTTGACACATTTAATCATACAATAGACGCTATACGTTATGGATTAAATAAATATATTAAAGGAACAAAAACACCTAAGGTTGTTCAAAAGCCTTACGGTTTATAGGAGGTGCAAAAATGTATACTTTACCTGAAAATACAAAAATTGATAATCAAGTACTTAATGATGTTATAGATTATAACGAAAAATTTAAAGCTCGTTATGATCATCTTGAGTATTATTATTTAGGAAAACACGATATACTAGAACGTCAAAAAGAAGAGAGACTAAGTAATAATAAAGTGATGATAAATCACGCAAAATATATTACTGATACTAATGTTGGATATTTGCTTGGTAATCCTGTTGACTACCAAGTAGGTACTGATAATGAGGGAAATCCATTATATGAAATTCAGCCAATATTAGATGAGTATAAGAAACAAACTATAAATGATTTAGACACGGAAATAGCCAAAGACGTGTCTATTTTTGGCTCACAATACGAGTATATTTATGCCAATAAAAACGCTGAGCCTCGTAGTTGTGAAATAGATAATAGAAATGCTATTATAGTTTATGATGATACTGTCGAACACAAAAAATTATTTGGTTTGATATATACACCAGTATATGAGGGAGAAATATTCCAATATTGGGACATTATCTATATTGATAAAAAAGAGGAAATACATTATAAAAGCTATGATAAAACATTAGATAAAGTTGGAGAGTCAAAGCCTCACGCTTTTGGAGATGTACCACTTATTTGTTATAAAAATAATCCTGAAATGCTTGGAGATTTTGAGCCAGTAATAAGTCTAATAGACGCATATAATTTATTACAAAGTGATAGAGTCAACGATAAAGAACAACTAGTTGACGCTATTCTTTGTTTATATGGCATAGACTTTGATACTGAACAAGCTGAACAGTTAAAAGAAAGTCGTATGTTGGCTGGTATCCCAACTGATGGTAAAGTTGAATATCTAGTTAAAACCCTACAAGAGGGAGATGTTGATATTTTACGACAAAATCTTGAAAAAGACATACATAAAATAAGTATGACTCCTAATATGAGTGATGAGAATTTTGTTGGTAATTCAAGTGGCGTTGCCATTAGATATAAATTATTAGCGTTTGAGCAAAACATTAAAAATAAAGAGCGTTATATGGAAAAAGGACTAATGGAGCGTTTCAAATTATATAATAATTTCTTAATTACTTGTAGTAAAATGAGCGAAGTACCAATAGAAGAAGTTGACACAGTATTTAAACGTAACTTACCAAGTAATGACTTCGAAATAAGTCAGATGATTAATAATTTAGCTGACTATGTAGACGCTGAAACATTAATATCTCAGCTATCTTTTATTAAAGACGCTAGCGAGATTGTTGAATTAAAGAAAAAAGAAGATGAGGACAAACCTACATACGATGTAACTTTTGCTGGTAATGAAATAAAAGACGCTAATAATATTTAGGAGGTGTTAGTCAATGGCTAAATCTTCTAATTATTGGGATAAAAGGGCATTAGATAGATATAATATAACAGAATTAAAAACTAAAAAAGCTACCGAAAGAATGAAAAAAATATACAGACAAGCATATTACAATGTTAACAAAGAACTTGAAAGTGTATATAAAAATTATTCTGATAGTACAGGATTAGATATACAAAAATTAAAAGAATTATTAACTAAATCAGAAACCGAAAAAACATTTAATGAATTAAAAAAACAAGGTTTAGATAAATATGTTCAAGAAAATTACAAGGCTAGAATAAATAGATTGGAACAAATAAAAGCTCAAATATATGGTAAGGCTAAAATGGTGTATAGCAAGGAAGAGTTAGAACAAACTATGTTATATGACTCTGTATTAAATGATAATTATTATAAAACTATTTATGATACTCAAATGGGGACAGGGTACAATTTTAGCTTTAGCAGAATAGACAACAATACTATGAACTCATTACTAACTGAAAAGTGGAGTGGTAAAAACTACTCTCAAAGAATATGGAAAAATACAGATATTCTAGCTGAAAGGTTATCAACGGTCGTTGGTGCTGGTTTAATGAGTGGTCAAAGTATAGAAAAGATATCAAGACAAATAAGGAAAGAATTTGATGTCGCAAAATATTACTCTGATAGATTAGCAAGAACTGAAAGTAATTATTTTCATAACCAAGCTGATATGCTAGCATATCAAGAAATGGGTGTTGATAAATATGTTTTTGTAGCTACTCTTGATAGTAGAACTTCTGAAATATGTCAAAGTATGGATAATAAGAAGTTTGATTATGATAAAATCGAAGTTGGAGTTAATTATCCACCTTTACACCCAAATTGCAGAAGTACAACAAGAGGTTATTTGGGAGAAGAGGCTGAGCGAATATTAAAACGTAGATCTAGAAATCCTATAACAGGCAAAACAGAAACCGTGGATAATATACCTTATAATGAATGGTTAAAAAGGAATAATATGGTTGATAATAGATATGGTATTGCTAGAAGTATCTATAATATCAAATATAATATGAATTCATTAGGAGCATTAGATAAAAATTTAGTAGAAATTAATGTTAAACAATTAAACAAGTTATTAAATAAATATCCAAAAGTTGCCGAATTTGTTAAAGATAAAGGACTAATTTTTGGTGGAAAAAATACTAAAGCAATAGCAATTACAAGTCACGGTTATGATATGACAAGGATAGGTATTCATTTATCTAATGAATATTATAAAAACGAAAGAACCTATACAAATATTATAAAAAATGCTATAAAAACAAAACAATTTATGCCTTGTAGTGAAAATAACATTAAAAAATATGCTTTAAATCACGAATTTGGACATTTAGTTGAAACTCATTTGATAAACGAGTATAATATACATAACCCTAAAGAATACGAAGCTTTTAAATTTAAAATAGAAAATGCAAAAACAAAATATGAGGTAAGAAAAGCTTTTAAAGATTACGAGGGTAAAATATGCGATAATATAGCTCAAGATATTTACGGAATTGCGTTAAAGAACAATAAAGATTTTAAGTTAAATGATAATTTATCAAAGTATGGTAAAGAGAGCAGTAGTGAGTTTTTTGCTGAATGTTTTGCAAATATGACGAGTGGAAAACCTAACGAATTAGGTAGAGCTATGGAGGAATATTTAAAAGGAGTGATGTAAGTGTTATTACCTAAACCTTATTTCTTAAGTAACAAAGAATGGTATATCGAGAACACAGATATACCGAGCTTTTTAGTAAAGGGAGCAAAAAAGAAAAGACAATACACATTAACCGATAAGGCTCCAAAAAAAGCTATAGAAAGTTATAATAAATATTATAAAATGATAGAAAATGAAGACGCCGAGTAAAGGCGTCTTTTTACATATACTGCGGGATAATATCAATGGCAGATGGCTAGGCTCATATCCTAGAGGTTGTAAGTTCGAGTCTTACTCCCGCACCCAAATTATATGGCAGGTTGGATAAGTGGTTAAATCACGTGCCTTTCACGTACGAGACAACAGTTCGACTCTGTTACCTGCTACCAATATTATTACGAAATAGTGAAATGGTATCACAACGGGTTTTGGCTCCGTTATTCTTAGTTCGAGTCTAAGTTTCGTAACCAATAAAAGCAATACTCTTGGTGCTTACTGAAATCCGTAAGTTATGATGGGGAAACCAAAACAGCCAAGGAGGTGTAAGCTTTTCTGTTTCTGTAAAAGACATTTAGTAATTATACTAAGTGTCTTTTTTATGCCTATAAATCGGTGCAAACCGTTTATATAGATTAGCCGAGGGGCGTTAAACCGAAAGGAGAGTTATTTATGGACGATAACAAAACTAATACTCAAGGTACGCAGACACCAAACGTACCTACTAACGAGGACAAAGGTGGTAAAACTTTCACTCAAAAAGACGTCGATATAATAATTAGTCAACGTTTATCAGAAGAAAAGGCTAAAAGTGAGCAAGCAATAAAGGACGCAATAGCTGAATATGATAGACAGGCTAAATTGACGGAAGAGGAAAGACAAAAAGAGGCTAAAAGTAAATATGAGGCTCAACTTAAAGCACGTGAGGAAGAAATTACTTTGCGTGAAAGACGTTTAGAGGCTCAAGAGTTACTACAAGCCCAAAATATTCCTATTGATTTAGTAGATTTTGTTGTGGATTTAGACGCAAAAAAGACTAAAGATAATATCGAAAAACTAGCAAAAACTTACAATAAATCAGTAGAGACTGGGGTTACAGACAAATTAAAAGGTAATCCACCAACTGACTTTTCTAATAACAATAATCAAACTGGCGACAAACCTAAATACACAGGTACAGTCGCTTTTTAAATTGCTAAAAATAAATTTATAAGGAGAGTGATTTTGTTATGGCAAGAACAAATGCAAGAGACATTTATATTAATGACAATGACAAAGATAAGTTAGCCGAGATATACGGCGGTGTAATTGAGGCAGTACAAAAAGGTGCTATCTCAGAACAAATAAAAAATAAAAATTATTCAGGAGACCCAACAAGTGGTTCTGTTGAAATTAGTCGTTTTGTAAACGCACAAGTAAAAGACCAAGGTACAGCAAGAGCAAACGCTAAAGGAGATAAAGCTATAAATAAACCAGTTACAGTTAATGTTGATACTGATAAAGAAATTGTGGAAGAGTTTAACAAAACTGACTTAAGACTACACGGAGTTACTGGTATCGCTGAAAAGAGAAAAGGTAACCATATCAAACGTATGCAAGCATACCTTGATAGAGAATTTTTTGGTTGTGCTGAGTCTGAGGGAACTGAGTTCGAAATGACTGGAGATACAATAATTGAAAAATTAGAAAGTTTGATTTTAGATGTTGAAGAAACAGACAACGAGTTTGTAGATGGAGTTGACAGAGACTTATTAGTTTTAACTGTTAAACCGGAAATATACTCTAAAGTTCAAAACTACATCAATGAAGTAACAAACTCTTTAACTGGAGTAACTGACAAAATATTTAATAACGTACGTATTTTCTCTAACCACAGACAAACTAAAGACGCTATCTGTATGATAGACGGTGCTGTTGCTCAACCAGTTGTTACAGACGAATACGATTTAGAGAAAATCAATCTATCTAACAACTATGGATTGGAATTATTCTTCTCTAAAGGAACAAAGGCTATTATGCCTGATTTGATTAAATACGCTAATCTATCAAGTGAAAGCGTTTAGAATTATTAGAAAAGTTAAAAGTCTCTACAAAAGAGGAGGTGTATTATGGACGAAATAATCGCTAAGATAAAAGAATATTTAAGTATAATAAATGAAGATTTTGAAAGCCTTGACGAGAACTTAGTTAACTTTGTTATCGGCGAGGTATTAGATAGGGTGCAATTATACCTAGGTAGCGATACTATACCATCTAAATTAGACCGTATACTCGCTAATATTGTTAATACTGGTTTAAAGAAATCATTGGCTAATAAGTCAAGTGAAAGTACTGACAAAGCTATTACATCTATTAGCGATAACGGACAGTCTATATCATACGCCAACGAAGTTACGAAGTATTTTACAACCGCTAGCGACGAAGAGTTGTTTAGCGGTTTTACTACGTTACTTAGTAGATATAGGAGGGTAAAAGTTGTATATCCCGCAAAAAATGAAGAATAAAGTTGCTGAAATATTTTACGATAAAACAATATCAATAATGGAGACACAAACCACTATTGACGCTGAGGGTGGAGTAAAATATAACGGCATACAAGAAATGGGTACATTCCAAGGTAATGTAAATTTTTCACAATGTAAAAAAATACAGGAAGAATACGGACTTGATTACGAAGTTGAAATAAGTGTAACAACCTCCCAAGACGTAGATGTTAATATAAATGATATTATTAAATATCAAGAGATTACATACAACGTTACAGATTTGTTCAAGTTTGATAGTCATATTCTTTTGGTAGGTAAAAAATGGCGACAGTAACCATTAAAAATTTAGACCGTCTCAATAAAAAACTTGATAAATTAAGTGATGTTGATCTAACTAATATTATAAAAAAAGCTACCATATTTGTGCAAGGACAAGCTAAAAACCTAGCTCCTGTTGATACAGGACAACTAAGGTCGAGTATTCATACCGAAGTAAAGAAAAATGGTAAGGAGATTATTGGTAGAGTATACACAAATAACGACCACGCTGTTTATGTTGAATTTGGTACAGGTCAAAGAGGTGCTGGTTCTAATATAGATAGACCATTTCCTGTTACATATAGACCAGACTGGGTAGGAATGATAGCTCAGCCTTATTTGTATCCAGCAATAAAGGGTAGTGAGAAATATATTAACTATTTATTGGGTCAAGGATTACAAGATAAAATCAATCAAATTGGAGGTATAAGATAATGTATTTACCAAAACAAGATGTATACGAAATTTTACAAAGCTTAGGATATACCGTAACACAAACGCAACAGACCATATTCAATACATTACCAACAATTGTATTTAGAGTTAGTGATAATTCAATTGAAACAGATTTGAATAATGAAATCGCATATCAAAATATAGAAGTAATTATTGATATATGGGCTGATACAAGCGTTGAGGCTAGTAGAGTATTATCAGAAGTTGAAGAAATACTACGAAATCAATTATGGAAAATGACATATAGTGCAGATGTTCCCAATACAGGGGACATTTTTCATATTGTGTCAAGATTTTCTAAAAAAATGTAAAAGGAGGACTTAATTATGTCTAATAATATAAGAGCAATAGGAACTTCTCTAAAAAAGATAAAAAGTGGAAGTGAAGTGGCTGACTGGACGATTGGTTCTTTAACTTCAATAGGAGAGATTGGAGCCGAAATATCTGAAATTGATATTACAACTTTAGACTCTCCTGATGGAGCAAAAGAATATATGTCAGGAGATATAGACGCTGGCGAATGTGCAATAGCAGGATATATCAAAAAAGCTGACGATGAAAATACAGTAACAAAAATGATGGCTTTAATTCAAAGCGGGTCAACAGAAGCTTGGGAAGTTACATTCCCTAGTGGTGCAAAATGGGAATTCAACGCATTCGTTAAATCATTTAAAACAACTGAGGAAACACCTGACGGTTTAATCGGTTTTAGTGGTTCTTTAAGAATAAGTGGAATGCCTACTTATACACCAAGAACAGCAAGTGTTTAATAACGAGAGGGGAACTGGTAATACTAGTTCCCCTCTTTTTTTATAGGAGGATTTATTATGAGATTAAATTTAAAATTTAATGCTACAAAGGTAGACGAAATCGAACAAGTTAAAAAATTACCAATTGAAAATTGTATAGGAGATACATCAATAAGCTCATTAGTATTGTTTTTACAAAAAGGACTGATTGACGATAACGAACAATGGGGAGTAAGCAAAACAGTAGCTATTGAAACTATTGACAGATTTCTTGAAGAAGAAGACAAAGACGAATTAGTGTTCCAAATAATAGAGGCATTAATTAATGGGGGTTTCTTGTCAAGGGAGCTGGACGTGGAGAAATTGAGAACAGCGAGCAAGAAACATCAAGAGAAAATGCAACAAGTTTTGAACGAAGTATAAAAAAATATGAACTGTTTGGGGATATGTGGCGTGATTTAGAAGAGGAGGCTATTTCAATAGGATTAGACCTCCATTATTTTTGGTCATTAGATGTTAAACAATATGCTAAACACGTGAGAGTATATAACCAAAATAAAAAAGAAAGATACAGAGAAAAAGATTTTATGAACTATATGTTAGGTAAATATATCTCATTTGCAGTAAATGAACCTAGCAAGTACCCCAATAAGCCATTTATGGCTGAGGAAGAAAAGCACACCGATATGACAGAAAGTGAAATGGAAAGGCAAGCCAAAATAAATACGGTTTTGTTAGGAGGTGTGATAAATGACACTAGAAGAATTGGAAGTCTTGATAACAGCTAATACGACTCAATTACAAAGAGAAATTAGTAACACCCGAAAGCAAATTCAAGGTATCAGTAATACCGCAACTGCGACAAGTAGTGGTATAGCAGGAGCTGTAATGAAAGGAACCATTGCAACTAAATTATTAAGTGTTGGAATATCTGCTATAACCTCAAATTTAGATGGTGCTATAAGTAGATTAGATACCTTAAATAATTATCCTAGAGTAATGTCAAATTTAGGGATAAGTAGTGAAGACGCTGAGGAGTCTTTAGCGAGGTTAAGCGATAAATTAGTTGGTTTACCGACTACACTAGATGACGCAGTCGGCTCAGTGCAAAGATTTACAAGTGCTAATGGAAATGTAAAAGCGAGTACAGAGATGTTCTTAGCTTTAAATAATGCTATTTTAAGTGGTGGAGCTAGTACTCAAATGCAATCTAGTGCTTTAGAACAATTAAGTCAAGCCTACGCTAAGGGTAAACCCGATATGATGGAATGGCGTACGGCTATGTCAGCTATGCCTGCTCAGTTAAAACAAGTTGCCATAGCTATGGGATATGCAAGTGCTGACCAGTTAGGAGACGCACTTCGTAGCGGTACTGTATCTATGAATGACTTTATGAAAAAAATAACTGAGTTGAACAGAAATGGAGCTAATGGTTTCCAAAGTTTTGAAGAACAAGCACGTAACAGTACAGGTGGTGTGGCTACATCTATGACTAATGTTAAAACTGCTATTACTAGAGGTTTAGCAGATATAATGAACGCTATTGGTCAAAGTAATATAGCAGGTTTCTTTCAAGGAATAGCAAGAGCTATAAACTCAGTAGTTCCATACATTGTACGATTTGTTAAGGTATGTGTAGCTGGGGTAAGTGCTGTAGCTGGACTATTTGGTAAAAAAGTATCAGCTCAAGCGGATACTACAGCTGAGTCAGTAAGTGATGTAGGTACAAGTGCTGTTAATACTTCTAAGGATATGGATAAAGCAACAGGTTCAGCTAATAAGCTAAAAAAAGCGTTAAATGGACTTGCTACATTCGATGAAATGAATGTACTAAAAGAGGCTGACGATAGCTCATCAGGTGGGGGCGGAGGCGGTAGCTCAGGTGGAGCTGGAGACCTAGGAGACCTTAGCGGGTTAGACTGGGACATTACCGACTCTGTTGATGAAGATGTTATTTCGTTAGATGGACTTCAAAATAAACTGGAAGAAATATTTGGAATTATGAAAGAGGGATTTTTCGCTGGTTTTGGTGGTGCGTCATTTGATGGAATAATAGACCATCTTATGGGAATAAAAGACTCGTTAATTGACATTTGGACAGACCCAAGTGTTATAGGCTCAATAAGTCAATGGATAGAAACTGTAACATATTCATTTGGTCAAGTTGTGGGCTCAGTTGCGAGAATTGGAACTAACGTCGCAGAGGTATATGTTGGTAGTATAGATACATATTTAAGTCAAAATAAAGATAGAGTTATCGATTTTATTTCAACTATGTTTGATATCTCAAGCGAAGATATTGCTTTAACTGGTAATTTTTATCAGGCAATGGCAGAAATATCAGACGCTTTAAACAGTGAGGACGCTAAACAAATTGGAGCTGACATTATAGCTATGGTATATAACCCATTAATGAGTGCCTCAACGGTATTAGCTAACTTCTCAAAAGATTTTAAAAAATTAATGTATCAACCAATTATAGATAACACGGGTAAGATACAGAAAGCTATAACAAATACAATGACTCCAATTAAGAAATTAACAAGTACAATATCATCATTATTTACAACTGTCGGAGATAAGGTTAAATCAATCTACGATAATGCAGTAGCTCCAGTTTTAGATAATATAACAAGAGGTGTAAGTGATACTTTTGGAAAGTTCCTCGATGTATATAACGAATATATTGCACCAGTTATTGATAATATTATTGGCTATGTTGAGGAGTTAGTTAACGATCATATTAAACCATATATGGACGAAGTAGAGAGCTTAATTCATTCTATATCAGACGGAATTAATGCTTTCTATAGTAATGTTCTAAAACCTATTATTGACTGGGTTATTGCTAATCTTATACCAAAACTTGCACCAATTATGGATAATTTATATAAAACAATTACCAAGGTTGTAGGTGGAATAGTAGACGCTTGTAAAGGAGTACTTGAAACTCTTAAAGGTGTAATTAACTTTATAGTTGGAGTTTTTTCAGGCGATTGGAATAAAGCTTGGGAAGGTATTAAACAAGTTTTTCACGGAATTTGGACATTTATGGATAGCATTGTTACGACAGTTACAAATGCTATATATGGAACGATAGTACATATATTTGAAGTAATAAAATTATTTGTTTTATTACACGTTGAGAATATAAAAGAGGGAGTTATTAATAAATTTACTGCTATCAAAGATGGAGTAGCTAATATATTTGGAAATATTAAAGACAAAGCAATTGAAATATGGGATAACATCAAGAGTAAAATTCAAGAAAAAGTCGAAAGTATTAAAAATGGTATTGCTGAGAAGTTTTCTACTGCTTATAACACAATAAAGGAAAAATTCGAGGGAATAAAAACATTCTTCGAGGGAATATGGGAAAGAGTCAAAGATACATTTAGTGAACTTGGTACTAAGATTGGAGATAGTATTACAAATACTGTTAAAGCAGGAATAAATGGAGTTATAACTCAAGTTGAAAATGTTGTAAATGGTGCAATAAGAGTAATAAATAATGCTATTGACTTAGTTAATAAAGTTCCTCGGAGTAAGTGTTGGACACGTTGGCGAGGTTCACTTAAATAGACTTGCTCGTGGTGGTATTGTTGATAAACCAATGATAGCCGAAATTGGAGAGGCAGGAAAAGAAGTTGTAATGCCACTTGAACGTAACACTGGTTGGATAGATAAATTAGCTGAAAGAATAAACAATACTAATAGCGATGGACAACCATTACAAGTTATAGTAAAAGTTGGAGAAGACACTCTATTAGATAAACTAATAAGTGGTGCAAGAGATAAATCATTTGAAACTAACGGAGAGGTGGTGTTTGCTTTATGATTTACACAGGAGATTTAGTCAAAATTAACAATACGACAATACCTTGTGTTGTGAATTACAAAATTGGTCGTGCTAAATTATGGAAGAACGCCGACCGTAATATGAATGGAGACGTTATAGCTACTTTAATTGGTATATTTCCCAAAATAACAATGAAAGTTGGAGTGTTAACGCAAGAACAAATGGCAAATCTTACACAATTACTTGATAGTGATTATTTTACAGTTACGTGGTTTGATGTAAGAATACAACAAACTATAAGTACGCAGTATTATGCTAGTGATTATGATGTCGAGTTAGATAATAAAGATAAAGGTAGATATAAGCCTTTTGATGTTAATCTAGTTCCAGTATCAGCAAGGAGGTATTAAATATGATACCTGTAAGTAACGATTTTAAACAAGCTATGAAACAACCGGTAAAAGAGCTACAAGCGTATATTACTGGTAACAATATTGATATTCGTAGTGATAATGATTTAATACAATTTAAAATAAGTTGTGACGCTGGTATGTGTAAAACAGCTATGCGAAAATTAGAGGCAAAAATAATTGGTAGCCATAATTTATTGGGTCAATGGGTACACGTTGGGTTTGGCGTCAAGCTACCCAACGGTTCTTTTGAATATGTGGATTATGGTTCATTTTTGGTAACTGAGATTACTACTGTAAAAGATACAGGAATAACAACTATTATTGGATATGACCGTATGATACGAACTATGATTAAATACATACCACTTGAGATCACATATCCAATAGGTTTATATGATTATACAGTTGCACTTTGTAATATTTGTGGATTATCAGTGGTAAATAATTCATTTGACGTACATAATGATTGGCAAATAACCCAAGAACTATGGGAGAATATAGACGGTATTACTTATCGTGATATATTACAAGAAATAGCACAGGTTACTTGTAGTACAGTCATTATAACAAATGATGATAGAATTTACTTTAAACCGATAACTAATACTAATGAAGAGCTAACTTATGATAATATGATGAAACTTAAATTGGAGCCAGTTTATGGAGAAATAAATAGTGTTGTATTATCTCGTACTCCAGCTGAGGATAACATCTATATGAGAGATGAGGCTAGCATAACACAAAATGGATTAACTGAGTGGAAAATAGAAAACAACGAAATAATAGACAAAGACCGTGATAATGCTATGACACCAATTTATAATGCTATGCACGGTATAAGTTATTATCCATTTGAAACTACAACAGAGGGCTTAGGTTGGTATGAGATAGCTGACAATTTTGATATTATAAATGATTTGGGAGAGATATTTAATACCACTATTTTTAATTTTTCTATTACTATTGATGGTGGAATTAAGGAAGTTTTAAAAACTGTTGCAGAAACCAAAACTAAAACTCAATATCAGTATGCTACTACAATAGCTAAAAGAGTAAAAAATACAGAAATAATAGTTAATAAGCAAGAACAATATATCGAGGAATTAGTTACTGATATGTATAACGAAGATGGTATTATTCACGAAAACTTTACAAGAGTTTATCAAGATATTAATAATATCATAAATTCGGTACAAAGTAGCGGAGGTAACAACATAATAAAAAATAGTGTTATGTTTGCTTTTGATAATGAGGGTAATCCTAATGATTGGGAAACAAGTGGTAATGGTACTCTACTAATCAGTGCAAGTGCTGAGGCTATGGCAAGTGGTGGATTGAGTGGTCACGTATTCGTTTTAAACAATAAGACTGTTAAACAAACCATAAGAGTTAAAGCTAATAGTGACTCAGATACAGATAAGATTTATTATACATTCAGCACTCGTATTAAAAAGAATACTACTGGTAGCTGTTATGTTAAAATATATAATTCACAAGAGGAGCACATAATTTCAATACCAATTGGGGAAAGTGCTTATTATAAAGAATATAGCTTACCTGCTTTATTACCTAAAGAAAATTACTACATTGTAGAATTTTACGGAAGTAGTGACAGTGACGCAACATTTACGGACAATATGTTAGCACTCGGAGAATATAAGACACAATGGCAACAAGCCAGCGGAGAGGTTATGAATACGCAAGTAAATATAAATCTTGATGGAGTTTTAGTTAAGTCAAGTGTATATCTTGGAGATTACACTGTAATGTCTCCATTAGAATTTGCAGGTTATTCTAACATCAACGGAGTACTAACAAAGGTATTCAGTTTAAATAAAGACACAACAGAAGTTGAAAAGTTGAAAGCAAGGAAAAGCATAAGTATGCCTCCGATTAAGATTGTACCAGTAACGACTGGTAATTTACAAGGTTGGGCATTTGTGCCTAGTACAGAATAGGAGGTGCTGATTTATGGGAAGTTGTAGTGGAAATGGCTCAAGAGGACATCATAGTTTTACCTTAAATGTTTGGGAGTCTTATGTGTCTGATGGAGCCAGCAATTATAGTACTGTCAATTGGGAATTAATTTTGTCGCCAATTCAGGCAGGATATAACTGGAGTTACTCAAGTAATGTTCCAGTCACTTGGGGAGTTAATATTGCTGGTAATAATTATAGTGGAAACATTATGTCTTATGATGGTTCGTCAACAGTAGCAGTAGCAAGTGGTTCAGTTAATGTAGGACACAACAGCGATGGCTCAAAATCTATTGATTTTAACTTTTCTATAACAGAACAGATTAGTGCCTCATACCTCACAGGTAATGCAAGTGGTAGTGGTAGTATGCCATTATCTAATATTCCAAGATATGCTAACATTACAAGTTTTAGTGTTTCTAGACGCGATGAAACAAGCGTACAATTTAGCTGGAGTGCTGACGCTAGTTGTGATTGGGCGTGGTATTCTAGAAATGGAGGAACTAGTTGGCATAATTTACCAACTAATGGAGTTGTTTCAGGATTATCTGCTAACACAACATATAACTTCAAATTAAGAGTTAGACGTGCTGATAGCCAATTAACAACAGATAGCGGAACAATACAAAAAACGACTTATGATTATCCAAAACCTACTAGTGTAAGTAGTGGATCAATAGGAGATGGTTTTACAGTTGGCGTAGATAATCCATTAGGTAGAGAATATACTTTGGAATTAATAAGCAACGTTAACGGAGCAATATTAAATACTTATGTTGGTACTTATAATGGTAATCTTACAGGATTTTGGGACAGCGACACAGTTGATAAAATGTACCAATCTATACCAAATAATAACAATGGAACATATTTTGCAAAAATTACTTACGGAAGTGTTGTAAAAACATTAGGTAACGGCACATATGAAACAAAAACAAGTGAATGTAGTCCACAATTTAGTGATTTTGATTTTATGGACAGCAATACAAATGTAAGTAATGTTACAGGAAATAATCAAGTTTTTGTTAAAGGATTAAGTACAATTAAGGTTTTAATTTCTAGTGTAAATAAAATGGTTGCTCGAAAATATGCTAGTCCAAGTAGTTATAGTTTAAGTTGTGATACATTAAATGATACTGTAAGTTATAGTGATAATGATGTTAATGTAGAATTGGGTACTATTAAGAGTAGCGGAACAATAAGATTGAATGTTAAAGCATTTGATAGTAGAGGTAATTCTAATTCAGTAGATAAAAATATAACTGTCTATGATTATGCTAAACCAGTTATTAATGTCGAGGCTACAAGATTAAATAATTTTGAAAACGAAACAACATTAAAAGTAAAAGGCTCATATACAAAACTAACAATAGATGGTGCCGACAAAAATGTCGTTACCAATGCACAATATAGGTATAAAGAAACTGACGGACAATGGAGTAGTTGGACAAATATTAATTTTACTATAAATGATGGAAAATTTACTTGTAGCGATGTAATTTTGTCACTCGATAATAGTAAATCGTTTGAATTTGAAATAAAAGTAACTGATAGATTAACAGATAATACTGAAACAGCTAATGTAGATATTGGACAAGCAATATTTTTTATAAGTTCAAATCAAAAAGCTTGTTACATTAATGGACAAGAAATACTTATGTATGATGTTGTCGATGAATGGACAGAGTAAGGAGGTAAAATATGTTGAAAAACGCTGTAACCCTTGGGGTTCTACACACACACACACACACACACACACAGGTGTTTTACCGCAGAAAAGAAAGGAGGTACACTTATTATTTAAGCGTATCTCCTATTTATTTAAAATCTTCTGTAAAGGAGGTTTTAATTTAGGCGGTGGTTTATATGGGTAGTAAGGCTATAAAAATGAAAGACAAAAACGGTAATAAAATCTATCCTTGTCCTTATTACCCAGTAGGTTCAATCTACATATCTATTAATGACACAAATCCAAAAGTTTTTTTTGGAGGAACTTGGGAAAAAATAAACAGTAAATTTTTAATTGCCTCCGGAACAGCACAAGGCGAGGCTGGAGAAATATATAACTTTGCAGTTGGCGGTACTGGTGGAGAGTATTCGCATAAATTAACTGTTAATGAAATGCCAAAACACGGGCATTATTCTGGAGATACTAGCGATGGTTTCTTAGCTCACGCAACAGGTGGAAGTAATTGGAAAGGTGGTTTTACAAAAACAACTAGTGGAGAAATGTTTTGGTATAGACAACCTAACGATATTGGAGGTAATGGATATCACAATAATTTACCACCTTTTTTAGTAGTCAATATGTGGAAAAGAACAGCCTAAATAAGTAAATATGAGTAAAAGCATACAATTAAAAAATAAGAATAATGAAAAATTTTATCCACACCCTTATTATCCAGTTGGAAGTATTTATTTGAGTGTAAATAATACTAATCCAAGTAGGTGGTTTGGTGGAACGTGGGTACAAATTGCCAAAGGTCGTACTTTGGTTGGAGTTGATACAAACGATACTGATTTTAACACGGTTCAAAAAACTGGTGGGGAGAAAGTACATCAATTAACTGAAAATGAAATGCCGAGTCATTCTCATTATCAAGGTTCTCCGTTTGGATATATTACTACTTGGAACCATATTGATAATAAGTATAGTGTTTCAAATAATAGTAGAGCATATACAGATAGAGCACTAGGTTGTACTAGTGCTATTAATGACGCTTTCTCGACACAGCCTACTGGTGGCAACCAAGCTCATAATAATTTGCAACCATATTTTACGTGTTATATTTGGTGCCGTACAGCTTAGATAATAAGTCATAAGTATTATGGCTAAAAGTATTAAATTAAAAAATAATGTATATATAGATAGTAGCGGGGTTATACATAATCATAAAAAGCTTAGTGACTATTTGAACCCTGTTAAATTATTCGACGGATATGAAAATTCAACGGTACAATGTATGGATGATATAAGTAATTATCAGCACATTAGTATTGTATATTCAACGGCTGATGGAACTTGTAACAGTACAGGGTTAATTCCTGTTTCGAATAATAAGCAGATTGAATTACTAGGGCAATCATTGAGAGATGATCAATCAACTTTGTGTTTATGGTTAGCAACGCTACTAATAAGCAATGATAAATTAATTCCTCAAACTTCAAAATGGTTTTGGATAAACACTAATCGCCAATTAGGATTAAGTGATGGAAATTATATTAATATTATGGAAGTATGGGGATATAAATATTAGGAGGTTAAAAAATGAAAAACTTTCTTAACTTTATAACAGGTACACTAGCAACAACGCTAGTGTACTTTTTAGGTGGCTGGGATATTGCTTTGCAAGTGCTAATTTTAGTAGTTGTATTGGATTACATAACAGGATTGTGTAAAGCCATATATAACAAGAAGATTAATAGCACAGTAGGAGCAAAAGGAATAATCAAAAAAGTTGGTTATTTTGTAATAGTTGCAGTCGCCGTGATACTCGACAGAATAGCAGGAAACACTGGAGCAATTAGAACATTAGTTATTTATTTCTTTGTAGCAAATGAGGGAATAAGTATATTAGAAAATTGGGGTGGAATGGGGTTACCACTACCACAAAAACTTGTAGACACCTTGGAACAACTAAAATCCAATAATAACCCTAAAAACAAGTGATATAAACACTTGTCTAAAAAATAAAAACGCCTTAAATCGCATTTTAATGCGTTGATTTTTTACATAAAATGCTAAAAATAAAGGAGGTAGAGCTTATGAGTAGAATTTTACAAACAAAAGGTAATATTATAACTAGAGAATATGGAAATGGTCATACTGGTATTGATATTGTAGGTACTGGGCACACAACAGACAATATAATTGCTCACAGCGATGGAAAAATTATTTTTTGTCAAAGTGGTTACGGAAATAATAAAGGCTCAACAGGAAACGCAAGTTATGGCAATTGTATAAAAATTCAACACGCTAATGGCTACGCTACTTTATACGCACATTTAAGTAGTATAAATGTAAAATATGGAGATGTTGTTAAGCAAGGTCAAGTAATTGGATATATGGGAAATACAGGTAATTCTTATGGCGCTCATCTACATTTTGAGGTATGGAGAAATGGAGTAAGAATAAATCCTAAACCATATATTGACGCGGACTTTGTTGGTAATATTGTTTTGAATGGTGGTTGTACTGGTAAAATTACATATCAAGCTTTTAATGGAAATTGGTTACCTGAGGTTTCTAAAGCAGATAATACAAATGATGGTTTCGCAGGTATTGGTCAAACACTGTTATCAGCATTTAGATGTAAGCCACAAAATGGTCAAATTATATACGAGGCTAGAGCCATTAATGGTAATTGGCTTGGAGCTGTAAATAGTAAAGATTATAATACAAATACTTGTGACTCTTTTGCTGGACTAATTGGTGTTGCAATGGACGGTATACGTATAAAATCAACAGAGGGATATGTAGATTACCAAGTAAAAACTAGAGAGGACGGTTGGTTACCTTGGGTTCGTGGATTTGGCGATAGAGGTAATGAGTACGCAGGTATAAGAGGTCACGCTATAATAGGTATAAGAATGAAATAGCTAATTGCAGTACTATTGCAGTACTAACTAAAATGTTAAACTACTAAAATGCTTATATATCAACGATTTTAGCACTAAAAAGTAACTAGAGTGTAGAACACGAGGAGCCAGAAAATAGAGAGTTGAGTAGTTTTGCTCAACTCTTTATTACTTTAAAAAGTCGCTATTTTCAATGTTTTTAGCGACTTTTTAATTTTTCAAATGTATTCAAATATTTTTAAAAGTTTTTCGCATTGCAGTACCTATTGCAGTACTGTTTT
>ODAI010583454.1_pt1 | contig 21520 bp, 17 predicted proteins | sample 1539321 | NCBI WGS metagenome assembly ODAI01 (sample SAMN02144231, study PRJEB22623) | gut metagenome | biome: sheep rumen | host: Ovis aries | place: New Zealand | reverse complement strand
ATTTTTATTCGTGCGGAGGGTTCAATACCCCGACGCTCTGCGTCGAAATAAAGGGTATTGAATCCGACTGCAATACCTTATGAGAACACCATACCTCGACGCTCTGCGTCGAGTGTTGGTGATTCGTGCAGGGTTCAATATCCCGGTGCTCTGTGTCGGGAGTTGGTGATTTTTGTCATAATAAGTTGCTGTTAGTCAACATAGTATTACATATTTTATAAGAATAGAGAGGTCACGATGGACGTCCAGTTACAAGAATTGATTGATAAAATCAAAAGAGACGGTGTCGCCAGTGCAGAAACCGAAGCCAGGAACACGATTTCCGAGGCTGAAAAGAAGGCTGCTTCCATAATCAAAGAGGCAGAGGAGAAGGCAGACAGCATTATAAAAAATGCCAAGGCCGAGACAGAACGCATGGAAAAAGCCAGCGAAGATGCAATCACTCAGGCGGGTCGCAATCTTATAATCTCGTTCCGTGACGGCATCAACCGTGAATTGTCTGCATTGGTTTCCAGTGAGACGGAAAAGGCTTTCGATAAGGATCTGTTCAAGAAACTTGTTCCCGAAGTCGTAAAGGCGTGGACTGCGAAGACTGATGCAAAGGATGTGTCCGTTCTGCTTCCTGCAAAAGATTTGAAGACTCTTGAAAGCGGAATAAAGACTGCCCTCAAGTCTCAGATTACAAAAGGTCTCGAAATCAAGGCTGACGATTCATTGAATTCGGGCTTCAGAATCGGAATGAAGGATGGAAGTGCATTCTATGATTTCAGTGCCGAGGAAGTTGCCGGACTTTTCAGTGCCTATCTGAATCCCCGCACCACGGAACTTATGAAAAAGGCTGCCGCAGGTATTCCTTCTGAAAAGACGGAGACAAAATCCGAAGAGGCCTCTGAAGAGTCCGCCGAGGAAAAAAAGACTCCCGCACGCAGAGGCAGAAAAACCGCCGCTGAAAAAGGAACAAAATAGTGGAACATCTCTATTATTTAGTGGCCCAGCTTCCTGCTTTTACGGCTACAGGTGAAAGTACGGCAAAACTCCCCATTACCACGGAATACTTCAAGGATTTGTGCGACCGTTTTATGAACGAGAAGAACCGGGAAGTGGTGAGAAATTTGTCTCTTGAGCCTCCCCGCGAGGCAGTTCCGACCGGCTCTGTGTTTTTGGACGAATGGTATGCAAAGGAACGGAATCTCCGTTTTGCTTTGGCCCAGGTTCGTGCACAGCGCATGAAAAAGGAATCGAAGGACGTGCCGATTACTACCGACGGAGAAGTGATTCAGGCAGCCCGTACAGCTACAGGCATGGACAGCCCATTGAGTGCGGAACAGTTCCTTAACGAGTACAGAATGACTGTTTTGGATAAAATCGCACCACTGGATATGTTTTCGGTTGATGCCGTGTACAATTATGGACTCCGCTTGATGCTGGCCGAACGGATGAGGAAATTCAACCGTGATGAAGGTCTTGCTTCGTACCATAAAATTTATGAAGAGATTCTTGGAGAAAAGAAATGACTGATACAAAAGGCAAAGTGATTGCTGTCAACGGAAACCTGGTCTCTGTGGAATTTGACGGAAAAGTCTCTTTGAATGAAGTGGGCTTTGTCAAAGTCGATGGAAAGAACCTGAAGGGTGAGGTTATCCGTGTCCGCGGCAATACTGCACAGATGCAGATTTATGAAATGACGAAGGGCGTCTCAACTGATTGCGATGTGGAATTCACAGGCGACCTCTTGAGCGTGGAAGTTGGTCCCGGACTTCTGGGACAGGTTTATGACGGTCTTCAGAACCCTCTTCCTCTTCTTGCTCAACATTCCGGAAACTTCCTTGAAAGAGGTGTTTATCTTCCGGCTCTCGATGAGAAAAAAGAATGGGATTTCACTCCAACCGCAAAAGCCGGCGACAAAGTTCAGGCCGGAGATTCAGTCGGAACAGTTCCTGAAGGTCCTTTTACCCACAAAATTCAGGTTCCGTACGGATTCCTCGGCACATACACTGTAAAATCTGTTGCAAAGGCGGGAAGCTACAAGATTCACGATACAATCGCAACTCTTACCGATGAAAAGGGAAAGAGCGTGAACATCTGCATGAGCTTCAAGTGGCCTGTAAAGCGCGCTGTGAATTGCTATGCCGAAAGATTGAACCCCGTTGAGCCGATGGTTACAAAAGTCCGTCTTATCGACACATTCTTCCCGGTTGCCCGCGGCGGAACATATTGTATTCCAGGTCCGTTCGGCGCAGGAAAGACTGTTCTTCAGCACACTACAAGCCGCAATGCCGATGTTGACATCGTAATCATCGCAGCCTGTGGAGAGCGTGCCGGTGAAGTTGTTGAAACACTTACAGAATTCCCGGAATTGAAAGATCCGCGCACAGGACGCTCCCTTATGGAACCCACCATCATCATATGCAACACATCCTCAATGCCTGTTGCATCCCGCGAAGCATCTGTTTACACCGGTGTGACGTTGGCTGAATATTACCGCCAGATGGGACTTCACGTTCTTCTTTTGGCGGATTCAACATCTCGCTGGGCACAGGCAATGCGTGAAATGTCGGGACGCTTGGAAGAGATTCCCGGTGAAGAGGCATTCCCTGCATATCTTGAGTCGACAATCGCTTCATTCTATGAACGTGCAGGTATCGTGAAACTCCGCTCCGGCGAAACAGGATCCGTCACAATCGGTGGAACGGTCTCCCCCGCAGGAGGAAACTTTGAGGAACCTGTGACACAGGCCACTCTGAAGGTTGTCGGTGCATTCCACGGTCTTTCACGCGAAAGATCGGACGCACGCCGCTATCCTGCAATCGACCCCTTGGATTCATGGTCAAAGTACCGCTCCGTAATCACTCCGTCCTGGGTTGAATATGCACGTGCACTTTACCGCAGAGGCTCTGAAGTCAACCAGATGATGAAGGTTGTCGGTGAGGAAGGTACATCACTTGACGACTTCATTGCATACTTGAAGAGCGAGTTCCTCGATGCCGTTTATATGCAGCAGGACAGTTTCGACGAGACAGAAGGAGCCACAAGCCCCGACCGTCAGCGTTACGTGTTTAGGAAGATTATTGAAATCCTCGGTTCCGAATTCGACATTCAGGAAAAGGATGATGCACGCGTCTTCTTCAACAGCTTGAGGCAGGACTTCATCGATATGAACTATTCTGCCTACGAGAGTGACACTTTCAAGTCTCAGGAAAAGAAGATTGACAGTCTTTTGAAAGAGAAAAACGCAAAGCTGACTGACGAAGTGAAAGAACTTCTCAAGGACGGTGAGTAATGAACAAAGTATACAGTAAAATAGAAAGCATCAACGGTAGCGTTATCACCGTTCGTGCAAAGGGTGTAAAGCTGAACGAGCTTGCGGAGATTACCACAAGATTCGGAAAGTCCCTTGCAGAGGTCAACAAGATTGACGGTGACTTGGTTTCTCTACAGGTTTTCGCCGGAGGACGCGGTGTCTCGACAAACGACCAGATCCGCTTCCTGGGACATGAGATGAAGGTTTCGTTCAGTGAAAATCTTCTCGGACGCATCTTCAACGGTTCTGCAGAGCCTCGCGACCATGGTCCTGCTCTGGTGGACAATCTTGTTGAAATCGGAGGACCTTCGGTAAACCCGTCAAAGCGCATCACACCCAACCGCATGATCCGCACCGGTATTCCGATGATTGACATCTTCAACACACTGGTTGTTTCACAAAAACTCCCGATTTTCTCAATCTCCGGAGAGCCTTACAACCAGCTTTTGGCACGAATCGCCATGCAGGCTGAAGTTGACGTGATTGTCCTCGGTGGTATGGGTCTCAAGTACGATGACTACCTTTATTTCAAGAACACTTTGGAAGAGGGCGGCGCATTGTCAAAGACCGTTATGTTCATCCATACGGCCGCGGATCCGACTGTCGAATGTATGAAGATTCCGGATCTCTCCCTTGCAGTTGCCGAGCAGTTCGCATTGCAGGGAAAGGATGTTCTTGTTCTTCTTACCGATATGACCAACTTCGCTGACTCAATGAAGGAAATCGCCATCACACAGGAGCAGGTTCCTTCAAACCGCGGTTATCCGGGAGACCTTTATTCACAGTTGGCATCCCGCTACGAAAAAGCTGTTGACTTTGCCGACTCGGGTTCTGTCACAATTCTTGCCGTAACAACAATGCCCGGTGACGATGTTACTCATCCGGTTCCGGACAACACAGGATACATCACCGAGGGACAGTTCTATCTGAAGGGTGGTCACATTGAGCCGTTCGGATCCCTTTCACGTCTTAAGCAGCAGGTCAACTCAAAGACGAGAAAAGACCACCGTGCGCTTATGGACGGTATGATCCGCCTGTATGCCCAGTACCGCGACACTTTGGAAAAGAAGTCCATGGGTTTCAATATGTCTGCGTGGGATGAAAAACTCTTGAAGTACGGAGCATTGTTCGAGTCGAATATGATGGACTTGAGCGTGAACATTCCGTTGGAGGAAGCATTGGACAATGGATGGAAGATTCTTGCTCAGTGTTTCGAAAAACAGGAGACCGGTCTCAAGACCGAGCTGATTGAGCAGTTCTGGCCCAAATAAAGAGGATACTGAATGGCAAAGTTAAAGCTGACTAAAAACGAGCAGAAGGCACAGAAAGACGCGCTGAAAATGTACCAGCGTTATCTTCCCACGCTCACGCTCAAAAAACAGCAGCTGCAGTCAGAAATCCGCACCATAGACGAAAAGTGCAAGGCTGTCCGAGAGGAAAAAAAGGCCCTTGAGGAAGATTTCCAGAAATGGATTTCTGTCTTTGGTGAAAAAGATGCTTTCAAGCCTGGAATGGTGACTGTAAAAAACATCAAAAAAGGCTGGAGCAATATTGCCGGTGTAAAGATACCTGTTTACGAAGGTGCTGATTTTGGCCGTGGAGATTACGACCTTTATTCAACCCCGCTGTGGATAGATATGGCTGCAGACCGCATGGAACGCGAGTTGGAGCTGGACTTGGAGGCAGAGGTTCTGGAGGAGCAGGTGAGGCTTCTTTCCCAGGAACTGCGCACCACGAGCCAGAGAGTCAACTTGTTTGAGAAAGTTAAGATTCCTGAAACCAAGGCCAACATCAAAAAGATTGGCATTTTCCTTGGTGACGAACAGGTTGCCGCCGTTGTGCGGAGCAAGATATCGAAGAAGAAACTTCAGGCTGTTACTGACAGTGCGAATGCTGAGGCTGCGGAAAAATCTTCTGCAAAAACCGCCGCTGCAAAACCACGCGCCAGGAAAACCGCTGTAAAGGAGGCTAAGAAATGATTGTTCCTATGAAAAAAGTCTCCGTGGTTGTCTTGAATTCAGAGCGCAAGAAGTCTTTGAAGAAACTCCGAAAAATGGGACTGATGCATCTGGAGACTGTTGAGGGAAAGGGCCCTGTTCTGGCTGCTTACAAAGAAGCCCTGGCGGTGACTGAAAAAGCGATCGGTGTTTTGGACGAAATCAAAGTCTCCAAAAAGAATATTCCGGTTCCTGTTGAGCTTTCATTTGCCGAGGCTGATTCCCGTGCAAGGGAAATTGTGGCTCTCAGCGACAGAAAGAAATCTCTTCTTGACTCAATAAGTCAGAATACCCAGGAATTGGAGCGGCTTTCAAAGTGGGGAACGGTGGATCCCGAGGATTTCAAATATCTGGCCGAAAAAGGCATCTATATGTATATGTACGAAATCCCTGTGGAAAAGTACCTGACGATTGGTGAAGATTCCAAGACGATGGTCGTGAACTCTGTCGGTAAAATAGCCCGTTTCCTTCTTCTTTCAGAGAACGAGGTGACCGAGCGTCCTGCCGATTTGCCCCCTGAGGCTTTTGCGGTTCCAATGCCGGAAAAATCCACGGATGAATTCGTTGAGGCCATAAAAAAGGCTCAGGAAGAAATTTCTTCTATAGAAAAGACTTTGCTTGACTGCAAGAAATACAGAAATGGCATCGGAACATTGAAGTCAAATCTTCAGACTGACATCGAGTTCGAGACTGTTTTCAGCGGAATGGAGCGTGAGTCGTCTGTAGAGGATGAAAATCCCAAGGCTGTGGAGCAGGAAACCGTTGAGTCTGCGCTTGAGGCTGAAAAAGCTGAAACCGAGGATAAAAGCGGAAAACTTGCATGGGTCACGGGTTATGTGCCTGAGAGCTCAATGGAAGATTTCGCCGCTGCCTGCAAGATGAATGAATGGGCCTTCGCCGCTTCAGATCCTTCCGAGGATGACCCTGTGCCTACAAAGCTTCACAACAACAAGCTCGTGAGCATAATCTATCCTCTTACGGATTTTCTTGATGTCACTCCCGGATACCGCGAGTTTGACATTTCCGGTTGGTTCCTTTTCTTCTTCTGCATCTTCTTTGCGATGATTTTTGCGGATGCCGGCTACGGTGCCCTGATTGAGCTGGTGGGACTTGTCCTCCTCGTAAAAAGCAAGAGCGGAAAAAGGTCTCTTCCCGTGTTGGTTACCATTTTGGGAGCCTGTACGATGGTGTACGGTGTGCTTACGTGCTCATGGTTCGGAATCGAGGCTTCAAAACTGCCTGCATGGATGGTTGACATTTCGTGTACGCCTATATCGCAGTCAAAACTGGCAAAGCTTGGTGTGGAAAACGCCTCTGATGTTGCAAATACAAATCAGAAGATTTTCTGCTTTATCCTGGCCCTTATTCAGTTGACGATTGCACATGTGAAGTGCTTTATTGCCGACAGAAAGAGTCTCAAGTGCTTTGGTGACCTTGGTTCGCTTCTGCAGCTGTGGGGTATGTTCTATGTGGTGATGAATATGGTCGTTGACGGAACCCGTTTCCCGCTTTTGGATACTGGAAATCCCATTCCGATTCTGGGAGGTGCGCTTGTCCTTCCGTCATCAATGCCGCTTATTGCCATCGGGGTCCTGCTTTTCGGATTCGTGCTCAGCTTTATCTTCTCGAATTACGAGGGAAGCATCGGCAAGTCGATTCTTGAAAGCTGCAAGAACATAATCAGTGTGCTTTTGGGTGTTGTGAACGTGTTCAGTGACATCGTTTCTTACATCCGTCTGTGGGCTGTCGCATTGGCAGGTGCTGCAATTTCCGGTACCGTAAACACGATGGCCGGACCAATGTTCGGTAAAATGTTCCTGGTGATTTTTGCAGTGGTTCTTTTGGTTTTCGGACACGGATTGAATATGATTTTGAACCTGCTTTCAGTCATTGTTCACGGTGTTCGTCTTAACACCTTGGAATTCTCCCAGCATCTTGGAATGACTTGGAGCGGAACAAAATATCATCCGTTCCAGGAAACTGAAAATGCCCGGGAAGTCAATGTGAGAAATCTTGGCAAAAATGCAAAGACGGGGACTGACGACTGACTTTGCGAAACGGTGCAGTTTGTACCGTATGAAAAATGAAATGACAGAAAGTGTGTCTTTCTGAAAAAATTAGATAATTAAGCGTCTTAGGGCGCTTTAAGGAGTAAACTATGAACTGGGGTATGATTGGTGCTGGTGTGGTAATGGGTATTGCCGCTATGGGAAGTGCTATCGGAATTGGAATCGCTGGACAGGGAGCCATCGGTGCTTGGAAACGCTGCTATTTGAACAACAAGCCGGCTCCGTTCCTGCTGGTGGTTTTTGCCGGTGCTCCGTTGACTCAGACCATTTACGGTTTCCTGCTTATGAGTACAATGCGTAATTCAAGTGCGGATCCTCTCTTCCTTTTGGGACTTGGAATTGCCTGTGGTCTTTCAATGTGTATGTCTGCAATCGCTCAGGGAAAAGCCGGTGCTGCAGGTAGCGATGCTTTGGCAGAGACCGGAAAGGGCTTTACCAACTACATTATGGTTGTCGGACTTTGCGAAACTATCGCTTTGTTCAGCATGGTATTCGGAATGATGGCCTGCTAAAAAAATAATGCAGACTTTAAGCCGTTGAAGAGATTTTCAGCACAAGCTTGAGTACTCTTCGACGGCTTTTTTTATTCGTGCGGAGGGTTCAATACCCCGACGCTCTGCGTCGAAATAAAGGGTATTGAATCCGACTGCAATACCTTATGAGAACACCAACACTCGACGCTCTGCGTCGAGTGTTGGTGATTCGTGCGGAGGGGTCGGTGCTCCCGTGCCGCTTGAAACTTTGCTGCGAATCTGAGTTTAATATTGTGATTGATAAAAGTCATCTCTAAAAATCTGACGGTATTCCAAAAAAAGTCACAGGAAGAATTTCCAGGGCTGCCCGTTCCTATAGTAGATTGCAAAAGACGTCAAAGACTGTTACAATCCGTATGCTGGAATGTTTAATTTTTTGTGGAGGATTGCATGGCGCAGAATGATTTATTCAAAAAATCCAGGCTGGTGTATGTGGGAGGTCAGGGGAACATACGCAAAGTGGGCATAGGCGGAGGAAGCCCCGTGACTCTTCAGACCATGTGGAAAGACTCCATCGTTGGGCTTGAGGAAGGCTCTGAAAAATTTTTCAATATACTCCGCGAAATCCAGTCGTTGAAATCGCTCGGCTGTGACATAATCCGCTTTGCAGTCCCCGACATGGACAGTGCAAGAGCCCTGTGCCTCATTCAGTCGCACACTGATGTGCCTCTTGTTGCGGATATTCATTTTGACTACCGGCTTGCCCTCGAATGTCTTAAGGGAAACATCGCCGCAATCAGAATCAATCCGGGAAACATCGGAAGCAGGGAAAGAGTTGAAGCTGTGGTGAACGGCTGCCGTGAAAAAGGATGTGCAATCCGCATAGGTGTGAATACAGGAAGTCTCCCCAAGGATTTGGAAGCCGGGGTTGAGGAGGGAAAAATCGGCCGTGCACAGGCTCTTGCGGAAGCAGCCCTTCGTGAAGCAGCCGTTTTTGACGAGTTGAAATTCGATTCCGTTGTTGTGAGCATGAAAGCGTCTTCGGTAAAGGAGACGGTCGAGGCAAACGAAGCTTTTGCACGTGTGTCGGACATTCCGCTTCATATAGGAGTCACAGAGGCAGGTCCGCTGATTCCAGGAATCGTCAAGTCTACTCTGGCGTTTTCCAAGCTGCTTGAAGAGGGAATCGGGGACACAATCCGCGTGAGTCTTTCGTCAAGTCCTGAAAACGAAGTGATTGCTGGAAGGGAAATTCTGCATGAATGTGGAAAAAGGGATGGCGGAGTCACATTGGTGAGCTGCCCCAGGTGCGGAAGAATCGGCTTCAATGTGCATGAATTCGTGTCAAAATGGCAGAACGAGCTTCTTGCAATGAAAAAAAACGTGACCGTTGCCGTGATGGGATGCATTGTGAACGGTCCTGGCGAAGGAAAACACGCTGATTTGGGTATAGCCGGAGGCGGTGACAGGGTTATTATTTTCAAAAAAGGGAAAATAGTACGAACAATAGACGCAAAAGATGCCGATAAGGTATTCAGGGAAGAGTTGGAGTCTTTGTGATGAAATTATTCAAGAAATTTTTAGTTTTGGCATTGTCGGTATCTCTCTTTGGTGAAAGTGTTTTTTCCCAGACGTCCATCGTGGTGCGTAAGCCCACCGGGGAGCAGTATTGGTATATATTGAAACAGGCGCAGGATGCCTATGATTTCGGCGATTACGGACAGTGCATTTCGTATGCTGAACTTGCAAAAAACGTTCGCAAAAATCAGATTCTGTGGGAACAGTACACTCTGGATCAGTCCCAGCGTTCCAGGGCAATGCGGGATGCCGGTGATGATTTGAAAAACGTGATGGATGCACTTGAAAAGACAAAGCAGACAAAAGCTCTGGAGATTGTCAATTCATATATAAGCACATACGGCGAGTCTGCTTTCGGCGGAAGTTTTTCACGTCTTCTCTCCTTTATCCAGCTGAATTCCTCCTATCCCGAAGCGGATTATCTTATAGGACGTGTGTACAAGCTTGAGGGAGAGGTTGAACAGGCTTCCCGCTATATGAAAAAGGCCTACGAGGCATCGAATCTTCTGAGTGTAGGGGATATGAAGTACGACATCCTTTACGACCTTGCAGATATGGCAAAAAATCAGCTTGACAGTTTGAGTTATGCCTCATATCTTGAAAAAATCGGAAGCGGCCAGTATTACACTGATTACGAAAAATATCTTCTTGATGTTCTTGCCGATGACCAGTTCTATACAGACACACAGTATATGAACTCAATGGAAAAAATCATCAGTGCCAACGACCACAAGGCGATTGAAAGATTCTTCGTGCTTTACAGAAGCAGTTCGGACCGTTCTCTCAAGGCATTGGAGGGACTTGCCTCGTATTATGAGAATACAGCGTCCATTATGGAAGATCCCGCAAAGGCTAGAATAGAAAGGTCAAAGGCTTTGAAGTGCGCCGCATTGGGTACTGTTGTTGCTGTCACCAGAATTCAGACCATTTTGGAAGACCGTGTTACAGATTATCACTACACCACAATTCAGGATATGCTCAAAAGATGTGCAAAATACCCGGATATAATCAGGTGGGGAAATGAAAACGGAGTCTGGGAACTCTTCTTTACTCTTGCAGACACCGCTGAAGATCGCGGATACGCTGTGTTTGCAACAGACCTTTTCACGACGATAAAGGAATGTTGCCCTGAAGTCTACTGGCAGGAACTTGCTTCAAGCCGCATCAGAAATTAAGTCCGAGACCGAAATAAAGCTCGTAGCTCTTGACATTCGGATCTCTCCAGCTTGTGTCGATAAAGTCGCCGAAGAGTCTTCTTCCCATATCGAATCCGAGACTGATGCGGACTACATAACTCTTCCATTTTGACGGGTAAATGAGTGCCTCGAATCCGGCTGTATAGAATCCGTCCTGAAGACTGAACACTCTGTTCGTGATGTAGTTGTGCGTAAGGGCAATGTCTATGAACGGAGAAATCTGAAGTTCGAAATTCAGGTACGGGAAAATCTTGTGCGGAAGCCAGAAAAGTCCCTTGAAGAAACCAGGAAGATTATCATAAGAACCGAAGAGAGCATATCCCCAGCCCATCCAGTCCGTAGTCACTATGTGGATGGGAAGTTCCATTGTGAATTGAAGAGCGGTGTCCGTCTGAAGTGCATAACGTGAGCCGTCTGCAGTACGCTGATTGTCGAGAACACCGCGGAGTTTTCCTCCGATATTGTTCGGGGTGTCATTGTAGGTGTAATATCCGTAAGCTCTGGCATTGAATCCCACGTATTTTGCCGCACTGAAGTACTGAGCTTCGATTGAAACGAACGGAATGATTTTCTGTGTGGCGAAATTGTAAGAAACCGATGCATTTGTTGAGAAAGAATATCCTTTTCTGAAATTTTCCTTCCAGTCCACGGCGGAAAGACCGAAGCTGTTGTTTTGTGCTATTGTGGGTCCTGTTATGGATGTATTGGCCGCATCGAGTCCGTCGAAGTCCCAGTTTGCAGTGAAACTCAGCGAAGGAGTGTATGAAATGGGAACAACATCATTGAAATACCCCACTGTAAGGGGCATTGACACACTCAGATATTCGGTGAAGAACAGGGCATCGTGGTATGTCATATAGTCGTTTTCCCTTGTGATTGACTGCGTGAAGTTGAAATTCAGGCTGTGATTTTTGAAGGGAACGCCTACCGTAAGTCCTGTCGCATATTTGAATTCAGGGTAATTGTCAAGAGGCCAGCTGAAGGAGAAATCGTTTGACCAGGAGTTGTGAGTCGGCCCGATTGTGAACGGGAATACATAGTCGAAATTCAACCCCATCGTGAATTTTGAGAAATCGTCAGGATAATCGGAAGTTCCCCAGTGGGTGTTCAAATCAACATTAAAAGGATTCATCAGCCCCAGAAAATTCGAGTCCTTGGCTTTGATTTTGAAATCCAGTCCGTCGTTGGAATTGTAACTTGGCTTCGGGAGTGCCAGAATATGGTTTGAGTCGGACACCCGGATGTTGAATTTCACCGGAACAACACCGTCCTGCTCCTCACCCAGCTCATAGGATGCCTGAACGTCTTCGAGCATACGGGTGTTTTCAAGCTGCTGCACGACTTTTCCCATATAGACTTTCACTTCGTCTTCGGAATGAAACACCAAGTCTCTGTTGACGTCCACCTTCTGTTTGAGTGCCCAGGGCTTTGTGAGTCCGGTGGATGTGTACGTTACATCTTCAACCTTATAACTTTTTTTTACTTCGACCTGTGAAAACAGCGGCTGAGCCAGAGCGAAGATGATGGAAACCAAGACTGCTGTCTTTGAACTTTTTTTCATTAATAGGCTCCTTTGCCTCTAAAAACGACCCACACTGTTTTGATTATAATCCAGATGTCGAGCCAGATGGACCAGTTTTGTATATAATATGTATCAAGCGTGATTCTTTCTTCGTAACCCGTGTCGCTTCTTCCTGAAATCTGCCACATACCGCTCAGACCGGGTTTTACGGTGAGCACGTAGTCGGCATAGTCTCCGTATTTCACGAGTTCGGGCTCCGTAACGGGACGGGGACCCACAAACGACATTTCCCCCGTGAAAATATTCCACAGCTGGGGAAGCTCATCGAGACTTGTTTTTCTTAAGATGCGTCCGACTTTTGTGACGCGGGGATCATCGGTGAATTTGCGGTCCTTTTCCCATTCGGCGGCGCGCACGGGGTCTGTTGCAAGAATGTGTTTGAGCTGCTCCTGTGAATCGGTTCCCATCGACCTGAATTTCCAGCATTTTATGGGCTTGCGGTTTCGTCCCACTCTGGTGTGACCATAAAAGACCGGCCCCGGACTGTCCAGCTTTATGGCCAGTGCTATTATGAGAACAATCGGAAGAAGCACGGGAGCCACGGCAAGACAAATAGAAACATCGATAAGCCTTTTGAGAAAAAGAGGACTTTTCTTTGTGAGGTAATTCGTTGAGGAAAAACCGAGAATGCCTCCGAAATCCCTCATATGAAGGGACATATTGATTGAGTTCTGTCTTTTCGGAACTCTGACTATGTAGCGGTAGTTTGTCTGAAGTTTCTCAATCTGATGGTTGTAGTCGCAGAGAATGGCAACCTTTATGTTGAGTTTTTTTATGAGCGAATCAAGTTCGTCGGAGCGTTCGAAAACCGGCACACCAAGATACTCTTCCGGGGGATTTTCCATATCGCTGATTATGAGGGCCGGACTGTAGCCGTAATATGGTCTGCGGATCAGGCGGTCTGCAATCACTTTTGCGCTTGTCCCTTTGCTGAAAAGAACTGCCGGTACTCCCCACCAGTCGAAATGGGCGAAAATGTGCTTTGCCACCTCGCGTCCCACGGGGAGAAGAAGGGTTGCAAAGGGCCATGAAACAACAAGTGCGAGTGCAATCGGAAATCTTTGGTCTGAACCTTCCACGTTTATGCTTACAGCGATTCCCAGGAAGGAAAAAAACGAGCACAATGAAAAACGCTTGACCTCTTCCTGCGGAGCCAGAAGAATGCCCGGATAAAGGCTTGCGGCGTAAAAAACAATCAGAATGACGGGAAGATATATTGAATAGGTAATGAATGAGCGGAAATTGATCCAGTCGTTGTTTACCAGATTTATGACAAAAAATCCAGCTCCGATGCTGAGCATAATCATGGCCGCATCAACAATCATAAGGGCCGTGCCCGATACAAAAGATGATGTGCGCTTGTAATGTGACTTGAAATAAGATGCATACTCACTGACTGACATATTGAATAATTTTATCGTAAAATCTAAAAAATGTCTATTCCCGTAGAATATATATTGGAAAGTTCCGTTATTTTTTCTTTGTTTTTTTGCCGGTCACTTTGTCCACGATTTTTTTTCTTGACTTGAGTTCTCCTATTACTTCTTCAAGTTCCTTTTCGTCATCAGGATACAGATAGCGTGCCGCAACAGGGCGCAAAACCACAGCAATGGGAACGGAAATAATCAGCTTGATCAGGTCTCCGGAAATGAAGGGGGTGAGGGCGTATGAAATTGCCGTTGAAAAATCAACCGCGTTGGAGACAGCCGCCGTCACGTGCATGTACCAGGGGATTCCGGGAAGATAGATTAGGATGAATCCTGCGGCAGAGGCCAAAAGAAGCCTGAGACAGTTTCCGGGTCTGATTTTTTTCTCCTGCACGTGGGGAGTGCCTGCAATCATTCCTGCGGCGAATGCACCGATGAAATATCCCCAGAGGAATCCTCCGGTGGGCCCTGTGAAGACCTGCCATCCTCCTGTACATCCTGCGAAAACGGGAATGCCGGCTATGCCCAGGAGAAGGAAAAGTCCTGTTGCTCCGGCTCCCTGAGATCCTCCCAGAATGAGGGCTGAAAGGATTACGAAAAGATTCTGCACAGTGAAGGGGACTCCGCCCGGCATTTGTATTGAAAAGAAGCATCCCGCGCAGATGAGGGCTGAAAAAAGTGCTGTGACGGATGTGCGGACAACGGAAGTCTTTGTGCGAAGTTTCATTTTTATCTCCTCTTTTTTGTGCCTGTGGAATTCTTTCCCGATGGAACGGCAATTGTTTTCGGACGTGCCGTGTGAACGGGGCCTGATTTCATGTTTCCTTTCGCCGTGAAAACGTTGTCTTCCACATCGCTCGTTTCTTCAGGTGAATCTTCCCATGGCGCGGAGCTTTGTTCAGTGGAAAGAGCTGGCGGGGTGTCATTTTCAGAGCTTCTTCCGGCGGCATCTTCCCGTTCGTCGTCGGTTTTTTCTTTTTCCGTCGCAGGAACTGTCTTTTTAGGCTCGATTATATAGAAGAATACTGTGCTCCAGACAAATACGGAGCCCATAAATGCAAAAAGCAGATATGCAAACCAGTCTCCCATCATTGAATACACCGTTTTTTTTCTCTCGTAGACCGGCACTTTGAATCCCAGCGCAGTTTCGGTGAAAACCGGCAGATCCATTATGACGCGTCCTGAAGGATCGACTATTGCCGAATATCCTGAATTCGTGCAGCGTACAAGGGTCGTGCGGTATTCGATGGCTCTATAGCTTGCTGCTATGAAGTGCTGGTATTCCGCGGGGGGCTCCTTGGACCAGGAGTCGTTTGTTATGTTCAGGAAAACCTCGCTTCCGATGCGGTAAAGCTGGCTGCATACGTCTGAAAATGCGTCTTCAAAGCAGATTGGCGTCGTGAAGCTTATGTAGCTGTCCGGGTTGTACCCGGGATTTTCCGTGTATCTTGAGGCGGTGTCTTTGTTGATTGTTCCGTCCGGCTCAAGTGCGATGGTCGTTTCCGGCGGAAGATTGCTCCACAAGGCGGCTTTGGTGTTTCCCTGATTTGATTTGGGGATTTTGAAAAGAACATACTGGTTTCCCGGCGTCAAAGTGGATGTGAATCCCACGACTTTTCCCATAAAGAATTTCATCAGGGGATTTTCGGCCCACGGAATCCGCTCTGCAAAAGGGACCAGATGTTTTTTTGAATAAAAGCCGGCGTAATCACCGTTTCTGTCGAAGAAAATGGCACTGTTGGAGAAAAGCTGCCTGTTGTGGTCGACTAGGGTTCTTCCTCCAATCACAAAGGGGATGTCCATTCTTGCGATGAATGCCGTGAGACTTTCATCCTGCGGAAATTCCCTGTAAAACTGTATGGCGGAAGGGTATGTGTATCCGAGGACTCCTTCGCTCCAAAGCACAAGGTCGGGCTCCATTCCGATGTCGCGCATAAGGTTCACCTGCTGTTCCGTGAGTTTCTTTGATACTGCGATTGAGGCTGCGTCTCCGCTTTCCCACGGATCCACGTTCTGCTGCACGAGCACTGTATTGAGTGTCTTTACCGGGGTTCTGGGCACTACGTATTGGAAGATTCCGTATACCAGGCAGATTGCAAAGAATATTCCGGCCGTCTTTGCGCTCGAAACAAAGGATTCTGCCATCACTATGTTGTTCTGGGCTCTCGGAATGCGCTCCATTATGCCGTATCCTTCGGCAATGAGGGCTGAAAAAAGAGCGAAAAGGAATGTGACTCCCCACACACCGGTTATGTCGGCTATCTGCGTGATGAGTTTCCATCTGTAGGCCGCCATTGAAAGAGTGCCCCACGGATAGGCAAGGAAGCCTGTCGATTTCATCCATTCCCACATGACCCAGCTTGCGGAGAACCAGATTATGCGGATCCACACGTAATGGGGATGCCGTCCACCGTCTTCCTCAAGGAGATTTTTTTTATTCAGCTGTGCAGGAAGGAAATGTGAAACGGCCCCGCAGAGTCCCCCCTCCAAGGCAGTTCCGAATGCGCTTGCTCCCAGCGTGAAGATTGCAAATCCTCTGAAATTTGCAAGCCAGTAGCTTGAGAGAAGATGCACCGTGAGGGACTGTACAAGGAAAAAGAAGAAAGCCTGTCTGTAGTTTTTTGCTTTGTAGAAGATTCCGTACATGGGAATAAGGCAGAAAAGCCCCAGAAAAGGGGAGCCGAACGGCAGAAGTTTGTTGGAAATGGCCGCCGCTTCCATAAGTCCTGAAAAAATTGCATAAAAAACTTGTAAAAAGAATGAATTCATTATATTATTATTCTACTATCTTATGCATAAAATTACAATGGGGCGTTTGTGAAAGCGTGTTGTGCGCGTCATGCCCCGTGAAATTATAAAAAAAATACAGGATGAGAAAGATGGAGAAAGTAAGAGAGGAACATGAATCCGAATATAAAGCAAAACCCGAGGTTGTTGCAATGGCACCCGGACGGGTTCATCTTATAGGGGAGCACTGCTCTTTTTTCAAGGATAAGACGCTGTCTATGGCAGTCAATCTTCCTGTGTATGTTGCGGCATCAAAAAGGCAGGACACAAATCTTCGCTTTTACTTTGTTCAGATGGGTGAAAGAAAGAGGGGAGGCTTGAGCAACCTGAAGTTCAAAAAGGAAGACAAATGGGCGAATGCCGTAAAGTCCGTGATTTATGGATTTTCAAGCAGCGGATTCGAGTGCGGCGGCGTTGATTTCACCATTTATTCGAATATTCTTCCTTCCGCCGGTTTCGGCATAACCACTGCCATCAAGATTGCGACGGCCTGGGCTGTGAAGTCTCTTTTCAAATTCCGCTGCGGCGAGGATGCAATGGTCAAGGTTCTGGAAAAGGCAAACAAACAGTTCCCCGGCATGTACAATTTCCGCGCTGATATTTTCACGGGCGTTTATTCAAAGGAAAACACAATCGTGCTGACAGACCATGCGAAAGGCACTTACGACCTTCTCCCGTTCAAGTTCAGCGACAAAACCATTCTTTTGACTGATGCCAGGGTGCCCAGAGTGACAACATGGAACGAGGAAAGCCTCCGTCAGCCTGAAAACGTGCTTCTCTTGGGCGAATTGAAGGAAAGAAAGTCCACTGTGTACGGAGGATGGCAGTACGAGGCAAACGGTTCCGACCGCAGCGAGGTTCTTTCGGTGGTGAACGAGGAAGTCCGGCGGCATCTTACCTGCGTGATGAACGAGCATCAGTATGTTCTTGAGGCACAGGCCGCCCTTGCGAAGGATGATTTTTCAGGATTTTCCAAGGCGGTCAACCACAGTCACGAAAACATGAGGGATTTGTATGACATCTCCTGTCCTGAAATAGACTGGCTCTTGAAGCGTGTTCAGGAAATCGACACCGCCGATCCGCGTAATCCCGTGAACTGCGGACGCATCACCGGAAAAGGATTCGGCCGCTGCACCTACACGATTCTGCGCAATGAGGACGTGCCGCGCTACAGGGAGAAACTTTCCGAATACGAGAGGATTTTCGGTTTTACGCCGGAATGTTTCGAAGTTAAGACTGCCAGGGGTGTGCGGCTTGTATGAACATTCTCCTTACAAATGACGACGGCATAGATGCTCCCGGACTGAATATACTGTTTGAACGCCTCCTGCTGGACGGACATAAGGTATGTGCGGTGGCTCCATCGGGAAACAGGTCTGGTGCCTCGAATTCTGTTACAATAGGACGTGAGCTGCATCTTGAGAAAAGGGACGAAAACAGATTTGCACTTGACGGAACTCCAGTGGACTGCGTGATTTCCGCGGTTCTCGGAAAATACATCCCCTTTGCGCCCGACATTGTCTTTTCAGGCATAAACAACGGTGCGAATCTGGGGACAGACATACTTTATTCAGGCACCTGCGGGGCGGCGAGACAGGCTTCGCTTTACGGTTTTCCCGCCGTGGCACTCAGCGTGATTGAAAAAGACGATGCTCCGCCGTATGGAAGCGGTCCTGTCTATATGTTTGAGCCTCTGGCCGACTTTGCTGCAAAAAATATCGAAAAGTGTATAGCTTTGCTGAAAAACAGCCGAAATACTAACGGGGGGGAAGAATATCCGTATTTTCTGAATATAAACGCCCCCTCGATCGAATCATACAAAGGAGCCGGGTTCTCCAGTCCGTGCCGTCGTGATTATGGTGACACAGTAGAATTGAGGACCGGCAGTGACGGAAGGCTGTACAGTTCCTGCGTTGGCGGAAACAAAGTCCGTTCATCGGGAGCGGATGTCAGCGACAGCGACCTGGTCAGCCGGGGCTGTGTCTCTGTTTCTGTGCTTCATGTTGGTGCGGTCGCCAATTCACGCTATGACGGGTGGTTTTAAGGGGTAACGTATGGCCGGTATACTTGAGGAAGGCATTAATCTTTACAAACGCAGGGATTACACGGGAGCGCTCTCGTATTTTCTTTCTCTGGATGAGGATTCTGTTTACGACACGTCGGAGCTTTCCTATTATCTTGGACTCTGCTATGCCAAACTGCACAGGGATGAGGATGCAATGCTCTATCTTGAGCAGATTGTGACTTCACAGGGTTCCAATGACGGAGGAGCTGAAAGCGAAAGGGTTCTTCAGTGCCGTTACCTGCTTGCCGTAATCTACTGCCGTACCGGGCGTTCCCAGCTTGCCGACTTTGAGCTTGAGAAACTGCTTGAGTCGGGATACAAGCCTGCCGCGGTTTACGCCTCGTGTGCCTATCTTTCCTGGGAGCAGGGAGACGTGGACAAATGCGTGGACTATTACGAAAAATCGCTTTCACTTGATGAAAATAATCCCACTGCGCTGAACGGACTTGGCTATGTGCTCGCCTCCGAAAGCCGTGATTTGACGCGTGCGTTGAGTCTCTGCAAAAAGGCTCTCTCGCTGGCACCGGAAAGTCCTGCCTGTCTTGACAGCATTGGATGGGTATATTACAGGATGGGTCTGTACTCCCAGGCCCGGAAGTATTTGGAGCAAGCTTACAAAAAGGACAGTGGAAACGAAGTGATAAAAAATCACCTCCATGAAGCTGAGTTGGTGGAAGAATGAAAAAGATTGTCATATGTTTGACTGCGGCTGTTTTTGCTGCGGGAATCGCCGGTGCCCAGACAAATCTTGTGGACACCATGAAAAAAGAAAATGCCACCACACGTAGTGCGAATTCCGGTTTCGCCGAAGAGGAATTCCGCCGCGGAGTACAGAGTTATTACCGTGGATCTTACAACGAGGCCATTCAGGAATTTGAAAAGGCACTCTCGTATCTTCCGGGGGAAAGCACAATTCTCGACTGGCTGGGAAAGTCTTATTACAAGGCCGGAATTGAAGGCTCTGCATTGCAGCAGTGGCAGTTTGCGGCTGAAAACGGATACGGCGGAATTCTTCTGCAGAACCGCATGGAAATCGTAGGTGAAAGACGCATCACTCAGCCGGAGTATGATTACACCCAGCACTACACCGAGTCAGGCTCCTTCCCGAACGTGAACGGGAAAGCCCTTATCTACAGTCAGCCCATATCATCCCTTGCGAACAGAGACGGAACGATCTGGGTTGCGGCATACGGCTCGAACGAAATTCTTCACTATGATGTGAACGGTGTTGTCATAAAGCGCGTGAGGGGGCCTCTCAACGGCTTCGACAGACCGATGGACATAATCAGACTTCAGAGCGGAAATCTTCTGGTGAGCGAATTCGCCGGTGACAGACTTGCCCTGCTTGATGAAGACGGTGATTTCATTAAATATTACGGTTCGAAGGGACGCGGGGAAGGCCAGATGATCGGACCCCAGTATCTTGCCGAAGACAGTTACGGAAACATCTACGTGACCGATTTCGGAAACTGCCGTGTCGTTGTGTTTGACCCCGACGGAAATCCTCTGCTGCATTTCGGTGCAAAAACCCAGGACTTTGCGGGCTTCAAATCTCCCACGGGGATAGCCGTCGTTAACGACCGCATTTTTGTGGCGGACTCGGTGAGGGGGGCAATCTACGAATTTGACAGAGCCGGAAACTTCATTGGAAACCTCGTGAACGAAAAGACTTTCGCCAGACCTGAAAGCATGAAGAACTGGGGAGATTTCATCATCGTCACGGACAAAAACCGCATTGTGACAGTGGACACCGAGACAGGCTCCACTTTTGAAAATGGAAGGACTCCCCGCGGAACAAGCCAGATTACCTCTGCGGTGCCGGACAAAAACGGAAACCTGATTGTTACCGATTTCAAGGGCAGCGACATTTTCGTCATGTCGAAGATGACTGAGCTTGTGGGCGGATTCTTCGTGCAGATTGAAAGGGTCATTTCCGACAGCTTCCCACAGGTCACACTCGAAGTGCGTGTTGAAAACAGACGCAGGCAGCCGATTGTGGGACTGAGCGAAGATAATTTCCTTGTCACTGAAAACAAGATTCCCGTTGCCGACATGAAGATTTCAGGTGCCGCCAACAATAATGACACCGCAGACATCACCCTTTTGATTGACCGTTCGAAGGTGATGGAGGATTACGCTGAGCAGGTGAACACGGCAGTCCGCGAAATTACCGGGGCAATGAACGGAAAGGGCAGGGTCACTGTGATTTCAGTGGGAGATATGCCTGTTACCGAATACACCGGAAGTCCCGAAAATCTTTCCACGTTCTCGACAAAGGCTTTGAAGGCTCCTTATACAGACAACGCCGCCCTTGATCTGGGTGTCCGTCTTGCCGCAAACGATCTTGTGAATGCCGAAAAGAAGAGGGGTGTCATTTACATCACGGCAGGAACCGTAAGTCAGAATGCCTTTACGAAATACAGTCTTTCCGATTTGTCGGCATATCTCAACAACAATGCGATTTCATTCAGCACAGTGCTCGTGCGGCAGGAGGGAATGGATCAGGAGGTTGACTATCTTACTGAAAGCACTACAGGAAAGAGTTATTACGTGTACCGCGCGGAAGGTCTTTCCCCTGTGATTACTGATTTGATTGCTCTTCCGTCAGGACTCTACCAGATTAAATTCACTTCCGGTCAGGCAAACGCAACCGAATACGGAAAGCGCTATCTTCCGATTGAAGTCGAAACCTATCTTTTGAACAGGTCCGGAAAAGACGAAAGCGGATATTTCGCACCTCTGCAGTAAAGAGTTTTTCTAGTGTGGAAACGAAGTCCCCTGGTAATGCACCGGGGGATTTTTTTTGTCTTAAGGAAATTTGTGATGCAGGATGTATATTGATTCGGATGTAAAATAAAAGGGGCCGACCCAAAAGTATTGTCGGGGATGACTAATAAGTTTGAAATGTCATTGCCGTACTTGATACGGCAATCTATAAATGCTTATATTATAAATAAATAGATTTTCGGGTCGAGCCCGAAAATGACATAAATTAAACTTATTAGACATCCCTCTAGTGCATTGATTCCGACGCAGGTTCGGAAT
>ODAI012622331.1_pt1 | contig 21524 bp, 20 predicted proteins | sample 1539321 | NCBI WGS metagenome assembly ODAI01 (sample SAMN02144231, study PRJEB22623) | gut metagenome | biome: sheep rumen | host: Ovis aries | place: New Zealand | reverse complement strand
TACAATTTAGAAATAAATAATATTAATTTCGAAACAAAAGCTTTTGAATGCAACCACTGCCCAAATAACTGCGAACTACTTAGAATATATAAAAATAAAAAACTAATAGATTCATAGGGAAGTAAATGTGGAAAATATTAATTATTACTTGATATTACAAATAACAGTATGTTATAATTACGCTGATATACTTAAATGCGTTAGGTGCACTCCTTTACTATATTGTAGAGGAGGTGATATTTATGACAAAAAGAGAAAAATCTCTGTATTACATAATTATCCTCCTATTTATTTTAGTATTTATAATACTATTTAAATAGAAAAAGCACACTAACGCTCAAGCTTGAGTTTTAGTGTGCACACCAATTAAGAGTACACCTAACCATGCCAAATTAAGTATATCCTTTTTTATTATATGAAGTTTCCTTCATCTATATACATAATAGCACAAACTAATACATTTATCAAGTTTACGTATAGTTAAAAAATATTGAAATTGCAGAGATAAAATTTTATAATTAATTCGTATGAATAAGAGGAGTAAAAAATGAAAAAAAATATTCTAATAGCAGTTTTATTTATAATTATAATACTAATAGGAGGAACATTTTATTATCTCTATACAAACCAAGAATTTGATAAATGTTATGTAGAAAATTCAAAAGATAATAAAAAAAGTAAAGAGCAAAAAACACAAATAAATTTTGATTTAAAAAATAAAACAATAATTCAGGCATTGAATGGAGACTCATACACAATTTTAATATCAAAAAACGGTGAGGCTTATTTGAAAGTATATAATGAACAAAATAATGAACATATGAGACAAGAGGTTGTTGAACATATAAAGAAACTTCAAGAACAATACACAGCAAACACTATAGAAGGATATTGTAATACAGAAGGAGAATATAAAAAAGATGCATGCGAAGATAACGATAATGTTAAATCTATAAAATTAGATACAAGCAATGTTATTGCAGCATATGACACAGTAAATGGACAAGATATAGATTCAAATAAAGTTATATTTGTAAAAAGTGATGGAACTATAGATGCATTAAATATAGGATCATTAATATGGAGTGGTCAGAACCCAAAAGTTCAAAAAAATGTCGGAAATTTGAAAAATATAGTTGCAATTGTACAGTCATCAACAACAGGTGTCCCATCTGGTAGTAAGTACGCAATAGCAATAGCAGCAAATGGAACCCAGCATGTTTTATCAGAATATCTTGATTATTAAAATGTAGATTTATTCTACATTTTTTAATATCTTTATTTTCTAAAAACATTTGACATAAAAAAAATAATAGTGTATAAATTTATTTATGGAGAGTGATACCATGGGTAAAAAATTAGTTATCGTCGAGTCACCAACAAAAGTAAAATCAATAGGAAAATATTTAGGAAGTGACTACGTTGTATCATCTAGTAAAGGACATATCAGAGACTTATCAACCAAAGGTAAATATGGCTTTGGAGTTGATATAGAAGATAACTTCAAACCAAACTATACAACCATAAAAGGAAAAAAGAAAGTTATAGATGAGCTAAAAAAAGAAGCTAAAAAAGCGGATAAAGTATACCTTGCTACCGATTTGGATAGAGAAGGAGAAGCAATCGCTTGGCACCTATATGACGTACTAGGACTAAAAGATGAAAACTATAGTAGAGTAGTATTTAATGAGATAACAAAAAACACAATACTAGAAGCAATTAAAAACGAAAGAAAAATTGATAAAGACCTAGTTAATAGCCAAGAAACAAGAAGAATATTAGATAGAATAATAGGATTTAGATTATCTAAATTAATACAGTCCAAAACAGATGGATCATCAGCAGGAAGAGTGCAGAGCGTTGCCTTAAAACTAATAGTAGATAAAGAAAGAGAAATAGAAGCATTCATTCCAGTAGAATATTGGACTATAACAGCCGACTTTAATGATTTTAAAGCAAATCTATTTAAATATAAAACAAAAAAAATAGAAATAAAAACAGAAGTAGAAGCCGATAATATATTAAGTAAATTATCAAAAGCATTTGAAATAGAAGACATAGAAAAGAAACTAAAAAATAAATCATCTAGACCACCATTTACGACAAGTACCCTTCAGCAAACCTCGTCAAATAAACTAAGATTCTCATCGAGAAAAACTATGCAAGTAGCTCAAAAACTATATGAAGGAATAGATTTAGAAAACGAAACTACAGGTTTAATTACATACATGCGTACAGATTCAATTAGACTATCAAACGAATTTATATCATCATGCTATAACTTTATAGAAAAAAAATACGGAGAAGAATTTAAGGGAGCAGTAAAGGTAAGTAAAAAAACAGAAAACGTACAAGACGCCCATGAAGGTATTAGACCAACTGATATTAATAGGACGCCAGAAAGCATAAAAAAATACTTGTCCGATGATGAATACAAACTATATAGACTAATTTACTATAGAGCCCTAGCAAGCATAATGGCACCAGCTAAAGTCGAAGGAACTACAGTAATATTAAATAATAATGACTATAAATTTAAAGCAACAGGACAAATAATAGTATTTGAAGGATACTTAAAAGCCTATAAAGACTATGAAAGCACCGAAGACACTATATTACCACCATTTGATGAATATAAATCAAATGTGATAGTATCAACTGGTATTATAAAAGAACAACATTTTACAGAACCACCCGCAAGATATACAGAGGCAAAACTAATCAAAGAAATGGATGACCTTGGAATAGGAAGACCATCGACATACGCCACTATAATAGACAACATTAAAAAAAGAGGATATGTAAATTTAGTAGAAAGAAAATTTGTACCAACTGAAATAGGGTTCGAAGTAACAGATAAACTTCAAGAATTTTTCTCTAATTTAATAAACGTAGAATATACAGCTAATATGGAGACAGACCTAGACAAAATAGCCGAAGGAAAAGAAATATGGTATAAAGTATTAGAAGAATTTTATAAAAAATTCGAGCCTTCAGTAAAAGAAGCATTTGATAAAATGCCAAAAAAAGAAGCCGAACTAACAGGAGAAGACTGTCCAAACTGTGGGCACCCATTAGTAATTAGAAAAGGAAAATATGGTTCTTTTATAGCTTGCAGCAACTTTCCAGAATGCAAATACATAAAACAAGAAAAAAAAGAAGAAATAGAAATATGTAACTGTCCAAACTGTGAGGGAAAAATAATAGAAAAGAAAACAAGAAGAGGAAAAGTCTTTTATGGATGCAATAACTATCCAAAGTGTAAGACAGCTTATTGGGATAAACCAGTAGGAGAAAAATGCCCAGAATGCGGTGAAATGCTGACAGAAAAAAAGAACAAAATAAAATGTTCTAAATGCGAATACGAAAAATAACAGAAAGTAAAAATCTTACAAAAAGTCCATTTATTTTATTAAAGTGTTATTGTTAATGACACTTTTTTAGTTTATAAAATATAATGGAGGTAATTATAATGGAAAAAAAAGAAAATAAAGAATTTAACTATATAATTAAACTATGGTTAAAAGAAAAGAAAGAAGAAAATGAAGTTAAAGTACAAACAATTCAAAGATATGAAAATATAGTTGAAAGATATTTATCTAATACTATAGGAAGAATAGAAAGTCAAAAAATAAAAAAAGATGATATAATCGACTTTTTTAAAAAAGGCACAATACATAACAACAGTTTATCAGTACAAAAAATGGAACTTTATATTATAAAAAGAACTATAGAAATAGGGTATTCGCTAAATATGTGCAAATACATAGATATGAGAAAACTAAAAATAAAAACGCCAAATAAGTGCTTAACAGTATTCACAAAAAGGCAGCAGAGAAAAATAGATAAATTCTTAACTAGTGATATTAACGTTAGAAAAGTTGTATTACTACTTTGCATGTACACAGGAATTAGATTAGGAGAGGCAAGCGCCCTTAAGTGGAAAGACATAAACATAAGAAAAAAAATACTATCTATTAGAAGAACATCGATTAGAATCAAAAATCCAGATATAAATAGTCCTAAGAAAACAATATTGATAACTGGAACTACTAAAAGTGAAACATCTACAAGAGAAATACCAATACCAAGTTTCATAATACCATACTTAAAGAGTCTTAAAGATGAGGATGAATATTATATATTATCTGGAAGCAAAAAAAAATATGACCCAAGATTACTATCATATTCTTACACAAGGACTCTTAAAGCTTGTAGAATTGAATATGAAAAATTTCACACACTCAGACATACGTTTGCAACTAGATGCATAGAATCTGGAGTTGACGCCAAAACGCTAAGTGAAATTTTAGGCCACTCAAATGTTCAAATAACTCTAAGACTGTATGTTCACCCTACATATAGCATGAAAAAAAAGTCAATAGAAAAAGCTACCAAACTCGTTAAAAATAAAATTTGACAAATTAAAAAAAGATACTATAATAATGAAAAAGGTGATTAATATGAAAAAAGAAACAAAGGGGTTATATACACTAAAACATATTTCTGCTATAGAAAATATAGAAACCCCTATTACTTTTACGATGAGTGATGGAACAGAGAAAATGAAACTAACATTAACAGATATAGATAGTTTTACATTACAGTTTGATTGCAAAGAAAATATGCTTTTCTACATGCAAAAATTAGGATATAAATTTTATAACAGTAAATTTATAATAGAATATCAAAATAACCATGAGACAAAAATGATAAAGCCCGTTTTTTCGGACCAAGAAACATTAAAATATTTCGCACAGAATAACCAAGGAAGCTATATAGTAAAAAAAGACAACATATATTATAAATATCTTGGCGATATAGTTTATATGGTCTCACAAGATGCCGAATTAGCATATTTCTTAAGAAAAAATAACTACATTAGTTCTTGGCTTTATAGGAATATTATAGAATATTTTATTTTCAAAAATGACGACGTTGAAGCATCACATATTAATATGGATAGAATAAAAAAAGAATTATCTCAGTATAGGGTAATAAGAAGTCTAGAAATAGGAATAAAAGAATACAATAAAGAAAAAGATTTTAAGCAGCAAATTGAAGATAGAAAAAAAACATTTGTCAAAACGAAACAAAAAAAACAAATAGAAGGTCAAGAACAATTATTTAATCCAGACAATTACTAAGTCAAAATTATTGATAAACGATTTTTCTTTGATATAACAAAGAAAAGTCGTTTTTATATTGTAAAAAAACATTAAGAAGTATAAAAAAAACTATAATTTGTGATATAATCAATAATAGGTGAGATCATGCAAAACGTAGATGAATTCCTTCTATATTTAAAAAATGAAAAAGGCTTTTCAGATCATACAATAAAAAATTATGGAATAGATTTAGATGAATTTTATGATTTTGTAAGTAATAAAAAAGTAGACATAGATTTAATTAGAAAATACTTAAAACACCTGTATGATAAAAATTATAAAAACAGAAGTATCTCTAGAAAAGTAAGTTCTCTAAAAAGTTACTTTAAATACTTAGAAAACGAAGGAATTATAGATGATAATCCAATGAGCCTAATAAGCAATCCAAAAATAGAAAAGACACTTCCGAATTACTTAAATTATAACGATCTAGAAAAATTATTAGATTATCCAGATATAAATAAAAAAAATGGGCTTAGAGATGCACTGATACTAGAGATGCTATATTCATCAGGATGCAGAGTAAGTGAGCTTTCAAACATCAAAATAAAAGATATAAATTTTAAAGATAGGAAAATACTAATACTTGGAAAAGGAAATAAAGAAAGATATGTCTTCTATGGAAGTAAATGTGAAAATCTATTGAATAAATATCTAGAAAAAGAAAATCATGAATATTTATTTACAAATAAACACGGAAATAAATTAAACGAAAGAATGATCAGGAAAATAGTAGATGATAATTCTAGAAGAGCTGGCCTAGAAATGCACGTAACCCCACATACCCTAAGACATACATATGCAACGCACCTATTAAACGACGGAGCAGATTTAAAAAGCGTAGGTGACCTACTAGGACACGAAAACTTATCGACAACACAAATATACACACACGTATCAAATGAAAGATTAAGGCAAGTATATTTAAAAGCTCACCCAAGGGCAAGAAAAGGAGAATAAAAATGGAAAAATACGTATATTTATTTGACGAAGGAAATAAAGATATGAGAGATATACTAGGAGGAAAAGGGGCAAACCTAGCCGAAATGACTAACATGCACCTACCTGTACCATATGGTCTTACAGTAACGACAAAAGCCTGTAAAAAATATTACGAAGATAACGAAACAATTGACAAAACAATCGAAAAACAATTATATGAAGGCCTCACAAAAATAGAAAATAAAACGGGAAAAACCCTAGGGGATATAAATAACCCATTACTAATCTCTGTAAGAAGTGGCTCACCAATAAGCATGCCAGGAATGATGGATACAATTTTAAATTTAGGACTCAATGATGAAATAGCCGCATCCTTGGCTAAAGATGAGCAGACAGCAAGATTTATATATGATTCATATAGAAGACTAATAATGATGTTTGCCGACGTTGTAAGAGGAAAAAATAAAGAAAAATTTGAAGAAATATTAACTAAATATAAAGAAGAGAAAAATACAAAAAACGACTTAGATTTAGATGCGAATGACATGTTTGAAATAACAAAAAAATCAAAAAGAGTATATCATATCTTAACAGGAGAAAAATTTCCAGAAGATCCTAAAGTACAACTTATAGAAGCCGTAAAAGCAGTATTTAAATCATGGAACAACGAAAGAGCACAAATATATAGAAAAATGAATAATATATCAGATGATTTAGGAACAGCAGTCAATATACAAGAAATGGTATATGGTAACTTATCAGAAACCTCTTTGACCGGAGTAGCCTTTTCTAGAAACCCGTCGACAGGTGAAGATAAACTATATGGGGAATTCTTAGAAAAAGCCCAAGGAGAAGACATAGTAGCCGGCGTTAGAACACCTAAAAACATAGACGAAATGGATGAAGGCATACATAGTGAATTAAATCACTATGCAAAAATACTAGAAAAACATTATAAAGACATGCAAGATATGGAATTTACTGTAGAAAATGGAAAATTATACATGCTTCAAACGAGAATAGCCAAAAGAACCTCACTAGCCGCATTAAATACAGCCGTTGAAATGGAAGAAGAGGGTTTAATCACAAAAAAAGAAGCTGTTCTTAGAGTAAAACCAAAAGATTTAAATAACTTAATGCACGAAACATTTAAAGAAGAATCATTAAAAGAAAATAAGCCAATCGCAAAAGGACTTCCTGCCTCACCAGGGGCCGCAATTGGAAAAATATATTTAACCGTAGAAGATGCCGTCAAAGAGGCTAAAAAAGGAAACAAAACGATACTAGTTAGGACAGAAACATCACCAGAAGATATAGAAGCAATGAACTATTCAGAAGGAATATTAACAGTACATGGAGGAATGACCTCACATGCAGCAGTTGTTGCAAGAGGAATAGGAAAATGCTGCGTAAGTGGATGCCAAGACATAGTAATTGATGAAAAAAATAAAATAGTGAAAATTGGTAATAAAATATATGAAGAGGGAAGTTATATATCATTAAATGGTATGACGGGAGAAGTATATGAAGGAGTGTTAGAAACTGAGGAACCTAAAATAACAGGTAATTTTGAAAAACTACTTTCATGGGCAAAAGAATATAATAAACTAAAAGTAAGAGCAAACGCAGATACAGGAAAAGATGCCGTAGTAGCGCTTAATTTTAAAGCAGACGGAATAGGCTTATGTAGAACAGAGCACATGTTTTTCGAAAAAGAAAAAATATTCGCTATTAGAAAATTAATTGTATCTGATAAGGAAGAGGATAGAAAAAGAGCCTTAAAAGAATTACTTCCAATGCAACAAAAAGACTTTGAAGAACTATTTAGAGCTGTTAATGGCCAAACACTTACAATAAGATTATTAGACCCACCACTCCATGAATTCTTACCCAAGACAGATGAGGAAATATATGAACTTTCAAAAAGTTTAAAAATAGAAATCAAAGAATTAAAAGACAAAATAAATTCACTTAAAGAATATAACCCAATGATGGGACTCAGGGGATGCAGATTAGGTATCATATATCCAGAAATAACGTCCATGCAAGCAGAAGCAATATTTAAAGCCCTAATAAAAGTAAACAAAGAAGGCTATAAAGTCAACCCAGAAATAATGATACCACTTATAGGAGATGTAAAAGAATTAAAATACCTAAAAGATATTATTATAAAAGTGGCAAATGTAATTTTAAAAAACACAAATATCAAATATAAAATAGGTACGATGATAGAAGTACCAAGAAGTGCAGTACTTGCAGATGAAATAGCAAAAGAAGCAGACTTCTTTAGCTTTGGAACAAACGACCTAACACAAATGACATTTGGTTTTTCAAGAGATGATGCAGGATCATTTATAAATACATACTATGAAAAACAAATACTGCCATTTGATCCATTTAAGACAATTGATAAAGAAGGCGTTGGAAAACTAATGATAGTTGCAATTAAACTAGCAAAAAAGACAAATAAAAACATAGAACTTGGAGTATGTGGGGAACATGGTGGAGATGAAGAAAGCATAAAGTTCTTCAGCAAAATTGGATTAGATTATGTATCATGCTCGCCATATAGAGTACCACTTGCTATCCTATCATCAGCACAAGCTGCCATAAAGGCGCATCAAAAATAGGACGTTTGAACGTACCAAAACAAAGAAATATAAAGAGTCGAAAGACTCTTTTTTTGTTGCAATTACAAGGTTTTGTGAGAATTTCAAGAAAAATGAAAGTGATCCATCAAATTAGAAGGAGTGATGTTTATGAATAGTATGGTATAGTTGCGATAAAACGAGGGAGGTGTCTCATGTAGACCAAATAAGGAGAACAAATAATTTGAAAGATTAAAAAGGGTAGTAGCTAGTATTAAATACTAGTTTTTTTATGGAGTAAAAAAATAAGATTGGAGGTTTTGTTTATGTTTGATTATTTTTTTAAACCAAATCTTGATAATATGAGTCAAGGAGCAAGATTAAAATTTGTAAGGAATCTTAGATATAAGGAGAAAAAGGATGTTGCTAAGTTTTTCAATTTAGGAGGTCAGAAGCCATATGAAACTATAACTAAATACGAATCCAATAAAAGGAAACCAGAAGTACCTAGAGTTAAAGAAATGGCAGATTATTTTAAAGTAAGTTATGAAGCAATTAAACTATATGATTTTAATGAACCAATAGATCAAGTTTATTATCATATGTGGGAGGAAGAACAAATGCCTTATAGTGAATTTAAAATTGACTTTGATGCATTAAAAAAGTCTGCATATAATATGGAAGTAGTACAAGCTCTTAACGAATGGGAAAAAATGAGAAAGAAAAGAGAAAACCGTGAAATATTAGATTATGAGTACTTAGAATGGAAACTTCATTTTAAACTAGATAATATAAAAGACTAATCGGAAAATAGTAATCTTACGATGTAATTAAATATCGAAAAAATATGGTATAAAGGTTATAGGTGATTATGTTGAAAATAATTGAATGTGATGATAAGTACCTTGAAGATGTAAAGGATTTATTAGTTGAACTAGAACAATATATTATTTCAATAGATAAAGATCATCTAGATCAACTACATCCAGAATATAGAGATAAAATGGCAATTTTAGATTTAGATAAAGTTAAGAATAATGATGGAAAATGTTATATAGCTGCTGAAAATGACAAAACAGTAGGTTTAATTATGGGATGTATATTTCCATATGATGAATATGATTACCTAGATTATAAATGCCCTAAAAGAGGAGAAATAACTGAATTAATAGTTTCTAAAAATGTTAGAAGTAAGGGTATAGGTAATATACTTATTAATAAACTAGAAGAATATTTTAAATCGGTAGGATGCGAATATATTTTAGTTGATGTATTCACTTATAATGAAAATGCTATAAAATTTTATGATTGGCATGGTTATCATTCAAGAATGTATACCAATATTAAAAAAATAGAAAAATAAAATTTGATAAAAAATACGATTTGATAAAAAATATAAAAAAACACTTGATTATTAGAAGAAAAAGTAGTAGTATTAATGGTAATTATTTTGAAAAGGGGATTATATATGAATAGATTTATTATATTTTTAAAACCTTTGATTACAATTATTTCTATAATAAAATCATGTGTCTTAGATATGATTGTCTTTTCTAACCTTTCAAAAAAAATATTGATAAATAAAGTGCGTTAATTTTTTTTGTGAAAATTTGCGCACTTTTTGCTTATTTGGAGGTGTATTCTATGGAACAAATTACTTTAGATGATTTATTAAATAATGTAAAATTATATAATGAATCTGGTTTATCATCAATTAAAAAGGCTTATCATTATGCAGAATCTTTACATGAAGGTCAATTTAGGCAAAGTGGAGAGCCGTATATTTCGCATCCACTAAATGTAGCATATATATTATTAGAAATGCATGCTGATACTGATACTATTTGTGCAGGTCTTTTGCATGATACATTAGAAGATACTGAAATAACTAAAGAGGCAATTGCTGAGGATTTTAATAAAGAGGTTGCTAACCTAGTAGATGGTGTAACAAAAATTAGTAAATTAAACTTTTCTACTAAAAATGATCAGAATATGGCAAATACCAGAAAAATTATTACAGGATTAACAACAGACGCAAGAATAATAATTATAAAACTTGCTGATAGACTTCATAATATGAGAACATTACAATTTAAATCCGGGTTTAAGCAAAAAGAAAATTCAATGGAAACAATGGATATCTTTGTCCCACTTGCATATTATATCGGTGCTTATAGAATAAAATCAGAATTAGAAGATTTATCACTTCAATATTTATATCCTGATAAATACAAAAAAATAGAAGATATAAAATTAAAAATTGAAGATGATAGTAAAAAATGTTTACAAGAAATGTTAGTTAATATAAAAAGCATTTTATCTGATAAAAATATTCCAAATGAAATAAAGGTTAGAACAAAAAATATATATGGAATATATAAAAGATTAAATGAGGGGCATAAAGTATCAGATATTCATGATTTATTGTCGTTAAAAATTATGGTTGATGATATTGCTACATGTTATCATACATTGGGATTTGTCCATCAAGAATATCATCCAATAAATGACAAATTTAAGGATTATATTTGTAATCCTAAAACGAATATGTATAGAAGTTTACATACTACTGTGTTTGGACCGGAAGATAGACTTGTTCAAACACAAATTAGAACATTTGATATGGATAAGGTTGCATCATTTGGACTATCTGCCTATTGGGATATTGAAAAAGGAAATGCTAGAAATGTTATGCAAGATGAATTAAAAAATAAATATCAATTTTTTAAATCACTTGTTGAAATTAATAAAGTTTTTGCAGACAATCAAGAATTTGAATGTCAAGTAAAATCAGAATTGTTTTCTGATAAAATATATGTTTATACAACTAAAGGCGAAATAATAGAACTTCCAAAAGGTTCAACTGCTATTGATTTTGCATATAAAATACATTCTGATATAGGTAATACAATGGTATCAGCTATAGTAAATGATAAGATGGTAGATCCAGATTATATTCTTCATAATAAAGATAGGGTAAGAGTTATTACAGATATAATGTCATATGGCCCTAGGGAAGAATGGATTGATAAAGTGCAAACTACGAAAGCAAAACGTAAAATCAAAGAGTTTAGAAAAGAAAATTAATATGAAACTAATTGATGAAGTATTAAAAAGTTACGGATTAAATATATTAAAAGTAGACACTTTATCTGGTGGGTGGCTTAATGAAAAATATTTGATTGAAGACACCAATCAAAAAATGTATGTTTTAAAGGAATTGAGCTTAGAAAAATTCCCACATAACCATCTTCAGTACTTAATTCAAACAGTCCAGTTGCAAAATTATTTATATAAAGAAAATGTTGTTGTTCCAAAAATTTTATTAAATAAAACTGAAGAAGTTGTTAGTGAATTTTCTAATAATAAATATTTTTTTATCCAAGAATATGTTAATGGCTATTCCAAAGAATTCAGTAAATTAACAGAAGAAGAAATATTTAGTATTGGAAAGAATTTAGCATTTTTACATACTAAATTAGAAAAAATTGATTTGGATACATTTAAATCTGATTTTCTTAAATATAAGAATATAAATGAATTAAAGATGGAAATAGAAATCAAAAAGCAAGATAAAACTGAAAGTAGTTCCAAAGAATTTATCCATCAACTTAATTTAGCTGAAAAAATATTAAATGACAATAACCTGAATAAAATTTTGAATCAAAATAAATTACAACTTATTCATGGCGATTTTACACCTGATAATATAATTTTTGATGGTAATGAAGTAAAGTCAATTATTGATTTTGAGTTAGTAAGAGTAAATTCAAAATTACAGGATATCGGTAGAATTATTTTATCTACAGCTTTCTTTAATAATAAATTTAATTTATTAAAGTTAAAAAGTTTTATCAATGGATATTCTACAATTAGCAAAATAACTTATTTAGACATAATTGATTCATTTAAAATTGTGTGGATTAATGAATTTAATATTTGGATTCAAGATAGATACTTTAAAAATTATAATCCACCTAAAGTTGAAAAATTTATTAGTGAAATTAGTTGGATAAGTGAAAACTGGTTCAATTTAGAAAATGAAATAGGGGGAATAAAAAAATATGAGTTTAAAAAACATTAATTATGGTATTAATATAATATTTAATAATAACAATATAAATTTAAATGATATAACAAAAATTTTGGATTCTAGGCTTATTAAATATGTATTAAATAAAAAAACAGATTATTTTATTGACGTTGAAGTTGTTAATGAAAAAAATATAATAAAATATAGTGTAGATGATACTAAATATGATACGATTACAGAAGTGATTGATAGCTACAATATAGTCCCAAAATTATTTTCTAGAAATCTAATAGATAACAAATATGAAGATGAATTAAATAAATTAGAACACAAAAAAGATATAGAAAAATCTAAAATTATGAAAAAATACAATCTAAAATTTAAGGAAAAATTTAATATTTTAGATGGAATTAATAATATATACGAGTGGTTTACTGGTGCTGTTTTTTTTAAAGATTATGAATGGAATGAAATCGATAATGAAAATAGCTTAAAAAAACTTTTTTTAGAAAAAAATAAAGATTCATTTATTTACTCACTTCCGCTTGATACGGGCGTAATATTAAGAGGTTATGAAATTTATTATTATTTTTCTACAAATGTGAGCAGATTTGAAAAGCCCAAAAAAGATCAAATTGATAATTGGTTTTATAACATTTCAAAATATCTAAATAAGTTAAAGTTGATTTTACCAACTTATACAATTAAAAATAATTATGATAGAAGATTATTATTAGGTACTGTAGATAATTTAAGAAACATTATATTATTGTTAACAAATTCAGAATTAATGATACTATCTGATAATGGTAAAGATTTTATTTATCACGATTCTTGTTCGAAGCCTATATTGAATAAATATTTTAAATTAATTGAGAATTATCAAAAGATTATAGATAATATTTGTTTTGAAGAAACAGATGATATAATTTGTATGAAATTATTAAATAAAGTTGTAATTGAACTTGATATATTGAAAGACCAGACACATTGCAATTTAAATGAGATAAACAATGAATTTATATTATCAAAATGTTTTAATCCGTTAAGAGAAATTGATAATTATATTGAAAATTATATTGTATGTAAATCAATTGTAGCACAAAAAAAATTATATAAAAGAAAAGTTAATCTAATTAGTATTTTATATGGTGGTTTAGAATTACCATTTATAATAAAAAGATTATGTAATTCAGAAATGAATTTATCGTTCATGTTTCAAAATCATGGCATGTATTTAGACAGACAGCAACAAAATTTAGCAAAAATAAGTAAAGAAATTATTGAATATGGAAATTGTAATAAACAAGATGACACATTTATTATTGATGATAACATTATGAGTGGTGTAACAATGCAATTAGCATATAACAAATTATTTATAAATAATTATAAAAAAATCAAGGGTTTATTTATTATTAGACATCCAAATATCAACAGAATAGCTCAATTAGAACATTTTGATGTGGCATTAAATTTAAGTTTAGTAGATAAATTTATTTTTGGAATGATAACTGATACTCCTTATTCAAAAATTAAAAGGAATTCTAATTTAAATAATATGTTTGTTAATGAATTAAATATTTTTTCTGTTATGACAGAGGTATTTCTAAAAGCATTATATTGTAATAACAGTTTTATAAAAGATAGTCAAGTAGATATATTTAAAGGATATTCGGAGGGATTGGATGATTAAGTATGATAATAAATATTATGATGGTATAGTTAGTAAATACAATTATGATTTGGTTGATTCTTTACCTATAAAAGAAAACATAAATTTCAATGATATGTGGTATTGTTCATATAATATAAAATCATTTCTTGATGGGATTGATAAAAATAAAAAACAATTAGTAATAATGGGGATAGGAATAAATGGTATTCCTCATTTTGGTACAGTATCACAAATGTTGAAAGCGATTTATCTTCAAAAGCAGGGTTTCAAAGTTCAAATAATACTTGGAGACTTGGATGTATATGGAGCAAGAGCTAAGTCTTTAAATGATATAAATAAATTAATTAATAAATATAAAAGATTTTTGGTCAAACTAGGTTTTGATGAAACAAAAGGAAAAATAAGAAATCAATATGATTATCCTGAAATAATTCGCACATCATTTTTACTATCCAGTTGCATTAAAGATCAAGATTTTGAAGAAATAGAAGAAGATATAAATGATTTGTATAAAACTGAAAGGGTATATACTGGAATGGATTTTAATGTTAAACAATCAATTTCTCTTATGTTTGCTGACTTTATTCATCCTGGATTAATTGATGGGGTTGACAATGTATTAATAATAAGTGGTATAGATGAACATGGATATGTTTGGAAAGCTAATGAAATTAGGGAAAGAATGGGAATTAATATGACTATCAGTGGGCTTTACTCAAAAATGATGAGAGGATTGAATGATTATCCAAAAATGAGTAAAAGTATACCAAATTCCAACATTGATTTATCATGTACAAAAGCTGATTTAAAGAAAATTTTAAATTTTGAACATTTTAATTATGATAACGCTGAAAATTCCTTTGTATATCAATTAATGTGCTATGTTTCATTTTATGATAAAGAAAAGCTAAGCGAATTAAAAATAAATTGTAATGCTAAAAATGATAAATGGAATAAAGACGTAGAAAATTATATAAATGATTTATATAAAATATGTAAATTATGGAGATGAAATGATGAAGCAAAAAATAAATAATAACAATTGGAATAGAAATAAACAATTTCATTTTTTTTCAAAATTCGATAGCCCATATACAGGTTGCACTACTTTAATTAATGTAGATAATTTAATAAAGTTTTCTCAAAAGAATAAAATGTCATTTTATGGAGTAATGACTTACTTTACAATTGCTGCATTAAATAAAATTGAAGAATTTAAATACGTTTTAGAAGAAAATGAAATATACAAATATGATAAAATTAATGCATCAATTTCCGTACTTAAAGAAAATAATGAAATTAATTTTAGTAGAACGATTGAATATAATAGTTTTGAAAAATTTATGAATGATTTTAATATCGCTAAAATAGAAGCTGAAAGTGATAAGGCTATTTCTTATATCAAAGATTATAATAAATGTTATATAACTTGTACTCCTTGGATGCGAGTGACTTCTGTTTTAAATCCAATGAATTTTAAAATTAAAGATAGCATTCCGAGAATTTGTTGGGGAAAATATTTTATTCAAGATGGAAAATATATGATTGATTATTCAATACAAGTTAATCATGCTTTTCAAGATGGATATCATATAGGTTTATTTATTAACCAGTTACAAAGTGATATATATAATTTTACAGGAGAAAAAAATGATTTTATGTGTTGATCTAGACGATACATTAGCAGCAAGTGATAAAACAATTAATGATTATGCAATTAGATTTAATAAAGACATATTAAAAAGAACAACAATTATAAAAAAAATAGATAGCTGTGATGACTATTATTATTTTGCAAAGATGTTAAATTGGGACAGAAATGATTTGATATATTTTTTTGAGCAATGTTATCCCAAATATTTAAAGGATATAAAAATTAAATATGGGACAAGACATTATTTACAATTAATAAAAGATTTAAATATAAAAATATATATAGTCACATCTAGAAGAGAGATTGGCAATAAACAAGTAGAACAAATAACTATAAATTGGTTAAATAAAAATAAGATATGTTATGATAAATTATTTGTAAATATAACTGATAAAGCAAAATTTTTAAAAACTATAAAACCTGATTTCTATATAGATGATTCACTAAAAAATTGCGATTCCGTGCAAAAAAATATACCTAATGTTAAAGTTTATTTAATGAATACAAAATATAATAAAAAAATAAAAACAGATTATGTGAGAATTAATAATATTAGAGACTTTTATTATTTAATTAAGGAGTTTGATTTATATGAAGGATAATATTATAGTAGATAGTCATAGCCATATTGGTAAGGACATTTTTCATGGGGACTCATTTATAGATGATTACATTCAATTTGCCAAACAAAGTCAAATTGACATTGGAATATTGATGGGTGTACCTTCTCCATGTACAAATTTAAATGATGTTAGTTCTCGTCTAATGTATTGGAAGTATGTAGAAGGAAAAATGCAATATTATGGGCAAAGAAATCCTTTTATGAAATTGAATTACGATTTAAATAGTTTAATAGCTCAAAAAAGTAGTAGAGAATTAATATTATTGTTTGCAGCAGTTTTTCATCCAGTAATGGATGACATGGATTATTTTTCAAAATTAATTGATGAAACTGACCCAATAGCTATAAAAATTCATGGAATAGGAAGTGGCGTAGGGCCAGAAGACATTAGCAACGATTACATTAAATTATTGCAAAGAATAAATATTCCGATAATTGTTCATACAGATTGCGATTTTGGAAAAGGTAGTATCTCAATGCAACATGTTAGAAATATCAATAGGGCAATAAATTGGGCGCGTTTTTTTGATAAAAATAAAATAAAAGGTATATTAAATCATGGGGCATCGTTGGACAAAGAAACCTTTAATATTGTTAATAATTCAGAATATTTAACAACAGCGCTTGGACCTGATAAGATTGCATGTCTTGATAAAAATCGATTGTTCGTAGATTGTTTAAAAGATTATAGAAATTATTTGCAATATATGAAAGATAATTTAAAAATATCAAAAATAATATATGATACGGACTATAATTGGAATTTACATGATAAAAATGATATTGATTATGATTCTGTTAAACGTGTAAGAGAAATTTTTGGTGAAGAAGATGCAATAAAGATTCTTGGTAATAATTTAATGGATTTTAATCCTAAAATAATTAAAAAAGTAAGAGAGGTAAGATAATATGGTATATTGGGTAGCTCAGTGTTTTGGAGTATTAGGACTTTTGGTAATGATAATAAGTCTGTTTCAAAAGAATAAAGATAAAATGTTATGGTATGTTGTTTTTAATGGAATATTTTTTGGAATAGAGTACTTGTTATTGGGAGCATATTCAGGAATGTTCTCTAATTTCTTTGGAATATTTAGAACATATGTAAGCAAAGAAAAAGAAAAAAACGAAAAATTAAATAAGTTGTATGTTTTATTGTTTTTTATAATTGGTTATACTATTATAGGTTTTATATCATTTGATGGTAAAATAATCAGTGTGTTGCCTATTATTGCAGAGATAATTTATGTAGTTACTTTATGGCAAAAAGATGTCAAAAAAATCAGATTAGGAACTTTATTAATGGTTATTCTATGGTTAATATATGATATTTTTGTTAAAGCATATCCATCAATGATTACAGATTTAATTGTTATGTTCTCAACAATTGTAGCAATTATAATAAAAGATATTTTAAAGCGAAAGGAAGTTAAATAATGAATAAAGGTACAATAAATTTGGATACAGAAAGATTGATTTTAAGAAAAATCGAATTATCAGATTATAATGATATATTTAATTGCTGGACAAGTGATTTTAATGTTAGTAAATATGTCACTTGGAATCCACATAAAACATCAGAAGAAACAAAAAAATTAACAAATTATTGGGTAAATGATTACAGTAATGATTATAGCTATAGGTGGTTAGTTGTATTAAAAAATACAAATGAAATTATTGGAATGATAGATGTTATTGCGAAAAACTTACAATATATGACAGCTGAAGTTGGATATTGTTATGGTTCAAAATTTTGGGGAAACGGGTATGCATCAGAAGCGTTAAAAAAGGTTATAGATTATTTACATAAGGAAGGATTTCCTGTGGTATATGCTCAACATTTTATATCTAATGTTGCAAGTGGAAAGGTAATGAAAAACGCAGGAATGGAATTTGAAGGTGTACTAAGGTCTAGAGTTATTAATAAGAATGGTGAAAGAGAAGACGTTCATATTTATTCATCTGTAATATAGTTTATAATGTAAAAAAATATTATATATTTATTGACAGTTTAATAAAAAAAAGTTAGTATAAATGAAATGCACCCCTTAGAGTAGACATAAATAAAAAAATCAAAGAGTGAAATAAGAAGATTAATACAACAAGGAGCTGTAAAATTAAATGGAGAAAAAACAAGTGAGTTTTCGTTTACTCCAGAAGAAGAAATGGTTATTCAAGTTGGAAAAGGTAATGTTTTTAAATTGAAAAAGCAAGAAAAAAATAAAACATTGACAAAAACTCTTTAATAAATTGTATTTTATATGCTATAATGTAATAAAACTATTTAATTTATGAACGTTGATTAATGGATAGTAAATTATATCATTTTAAATTTAGAGAGTTTATATTTGGTGAAAATAAACAAAATGGTATAATTGAAGTACACATTATGAGTTTAAAGGTTGCAACTTTATAGCTTATTGAGTGTATGAATTGCTATTCATAAATTAAGGTGGTACCGCGATAAATCGTCCTTATGATGATTATTTATCGTGGTTTTTTTGTTAAGGAGGGATAATATGACAAAAGAAGAAAAAATTGAATTAATACTGAGAAAAACAGTTGATATTCATAATAAAGAAACACTATTAAAAAAATTAAATAGCGAAAAAAAATTAGTGGTAAAATTTGGCGCTGATCCTTCAAGGCCTGATTTGCATTTAGGGCACACAGTGCCATTACGTGCATTGAAAATTTTACAAGAACTAGGACATGACATAGTTTTTGTTATAGGAGATTTTACTGCAATGATTGGAGATCCATCTGGAAAGTCTAAAACAAGGCCATCATTATCATTTGAAGAAACAAGAAAAAATGGGGAAACATATTTTAACCAAGTTTCTAAAATCTTAGATCCAAAAAAAATAAGAATTGTGTATAATTCAGAGTGGCTTGCGAAAATGTCATTTGAAGATGTTATAAAGTTAACCGGAAAATATACAGTAGCTAGAATTCTTGAAAGAGATGATTTTAAAAATCGATTTAATAATAATATTCCAATTGGTATCCACGAGTTTTTATATCCACTAATGCAAGGATATGATTCGGTTGCATTACATGCCGACATAGAATTAGGTGGAACAGATCAAACATTTAATTTGTTAGTTGGTAGAGAGTTGCAAAGAGATTATGATCAAGAACCACAAGATGTAATGTGTTTTCCACTACTAGTTGGATTAGATGGAAAAGAAAAAATGTCTAAGTCATTAGGAAATTATATTGGAGTAGATGAATCACCTGAAAAGATGTTTGAGAAAGCTATGAGAATACCTGATGATGTATTATTAGATTATTTTAAACTTACTACAGACTTAAATATGGAAGATGTAGAAAAGTGGATGATTGATGATATATTGATGGCACATAGAAAATATGCAGAAGAAATTATTAAAATGTATCATGGGGAAGAATTTATTGATCAAGCATCAGAAAGATATAATACAGTGGCTAAAGGTGGAATTCCAGAAAACATTGAAATATTTGAATTAAAAGAAGCAACATTAGAAAGTGGTATTTTATTAACTGAATTATTAAACTTATCGACTATTGTTTCATCAAAATCTGAAGGAAGAAGAATGATTGAACAAAATGGAATAAGTATAAACGGAATAAAAGAAAATGATGTTAATAAATTAATTACGACAAATGATTTCAGCAATGGAGAATTAATTATTCAAAAAGGAAAAAAACAATTTAAGAAAATTGTATTGATTAAGTAGTAAAGGTTTTTTGTGGTTTTTCAATTTTGTCATGAAAATTAAATATAATCCAAAAAGTCAGGATCTAACAACGATATAATATATTTATTAGATGAACCTAGATCTTATTTACATACATATACTCAAGAAAAATTATGCAATATGTTTAAAAACATATCTAATAAAGATGGTAAAGTTATATATTGTACACATACTCATCATTTACTAGATACAAAGTATATTCCTACAAAATATATTTACATTGTAAAAAAAGACAAAGATAAGTCAATTGGATTAAAAAGAATGAATGAAGTAAAATTAGATTTTAAAAAGAATATAGAACTACAACCTGTATATGAAGCATTAGGAATAGCAGATTGGGATTTTTTTACAAAAAGTCAAAAAGTTCTACTAGTAGAAGGAATACATGATAAGTACGCTTTAGAAATATTTTCACAATTTAGTAATAAAGGATATGTTATTATGCCATGTGTTAATGCTGAATCTATATATAATAATTTACCAAACTTAATTGCTTATGGTAAAAAATATAAAGCATCATGGGATAATGATGAAGAAGGATTAACATATTATAATAAAGCTGTTAAAAACTTTGGGAAAATAGAGGCACATAATTTTAATGTTTTACCTAATTTATTTAATAAGAAAAAAGTTAGGATGGAAGAAATGTTTGAAAAAGAGGATTTTTCAATGCTGAAAAAAATTCTAGAAATACCAGATAATTCATCGTATTCAAATATTATGACATCATTAATATCAAGTGATGAGTCTATAATTAAATTGGCACAATCACAACTTTCTAATAACGCTAAAAAGGCTTTTGAGGAATTGGAAATTATTATTAAATAACTAAATTACTAAGTTTACGTCACCTTGCGTCACTTAAATATAGGGTGGTACTAAATTTAAGTGTCGTATGTGTCATAAGTGTCATAGACTAGAAAATATCTAGTCTTTTTCAATAATCGGAAAATAGTAATATTGCGATATATTAAAAAGGAGTATTAATCAAAAATACTCTTGTTTTTATATTGATATAAATAGTACTATATGGTACTATTATATTGGTGATTTAAATGGTTATTAAATGTATTAAAGATACAATAAAAAATATTAATATTGT
>ODAI011695475.1_pt1 | contig 21531 bp, 17 predicted proteins | sample 1539321 | NCBI WGS metagenome assembly ODAI01 (sample SAMN02144231, study PRJEB22623) | gut metagenome | biome: sheep rumen | host: Ovis aries | place: New Zealand | reverse complement strand
TTGTACAATATAAAAATGGGGGGGTAATTTGGACTAATTACTTTTGCATCATAGTAATTGTTTGGGCTGTAAAACGTGACCTCTACAGCCTAAACAATTCGATAAAGTGAATTTATAGAGGTCACCTCAATTCTTTATTGACAAACTGCAAGAGGAAGACACTTACAACTACTATTACAACGAATATAAGAAGGAATACTGAACTCATATCTATTCTTGATTTTACTGTTTGTAAAAACTTTCTATAGTATTCAGCACTTGTTTAACCCTCTCGCGGTTTAGCGGTTGGTCGGTAAGCTGGTTCAGGTGGCGGTCGGTTATTTGGTATTCGCCGTCGTAGAAGAGGTCGGTAATGTTACCGTTCTCCTCGGTGATGCCAATGCCGTTATAGCCGTCGCAGACCATATAGTCGCGTTTGGTGGTGTCGAACAGCGAGCGCCCTACCGTATAGTCGCCTACAGCGTTGGTTACGCCAAGCGCCTCTTGCATCAGTGTCGCAGCCAAGTCGAAGTGCGAGCTCCAATGGCTGTAGTTGACAGGTTCGCGGTCGGCCGCATAGTAGAGTAGGGGCACTTGTACTTGCTCAGGACTGAAGTCGCCGTTGTGTCCCCAGAAATTCTTGTTATTCTCGTTAAATTCCTGTCCGTGGTCGCCTGTTACAATAACAATGGTGTTCTCCATCATCTTCTCGTCCTCAAGCGCCTTTATCACTTCGGCAAAATAGCCGTCGAGGTAGTAGAGCATGTTTTTATATAGGTTGAGGAACGGGGTCGGCTCGGTACTGTTGTTAACCTCTAGGTAGAGGGGCGCCTCCCATGTTGGTTGGAATGGTGCTTTATATTCGCTGCTGTCGGGCAGAATCATGCTGTGTAGCGAGTCGAAGAACAGGAGCGAGAAGATAGGCTTCTTGCTCTTGTTGTCTTTTATGCCGGCAATAAAGTTTCTTGCCAGATTGCGGTCGCGTTCCCATGCCTTGCTGCCTTCTGTGGCTCCGCATTGTTCTGGCACTTTGCAGAGGGCGTTCTTGTCGAAAGCGGGGTTCTGCATCGATGCGCTAGGGTAAATCCTTATATCGTAGTTGTCCTTTATAAGTTCGTCAACCAGCACAGGGCTGATGTTCTGCTCCATAAAGTCATACCAATAGGTGCCAGGAAGACCGTAGAACATGCTGAAAACGCCGTTTCTGGTACAGTTGCCTCCGCTATAGTGGTGGCTGAACTGGCTGCACTTTTTTGAAAATTGGTAGATGTTGGGGCAGTTGGTGCTGTCCATGCTGTTGTAGGTCCACGAGTCCAGCACTATCATCACTATATTTTTACCGCCACCATTGCCCTTAATAGCCTGTTTCGGGTAGTTGTATTGGTGGTGGCGTAGTTCGAGCTGGTATTTCAGCGGTGCCTCTATTCCCATTGCCACCAGTTGGCTGTTTATATTGAGGGGTTTGCAGAGGGGGAAGTAGCGGTCGCTGCGTGTAATTGTCCGTACGTCTTTAGCGGCGGCAACAGCGTGTACTATCTGGCAAGTGGCGTATATGCCGATTAGTGTCAGAGCCAGCGCCATTTGCTTTTTTAGTTGTATCTTTTCGGCCAGTTTGTAGCCAATTTTGAACAATAGAATTTGGAAAAGGAACAGCAGTGAGATGATGACGAATGCGGCAATCCACATAGCCGTGCTCAACTCAAACACTTGTCCGGCTCCCGGACCCAGCAGTTGTTCCGTTACCGTGCTGTTGAAGTGGAAACGGTATAGAAAATAGATGTACGAGTCTAACAGAATAAACACCAGAAAAACACCGTAGGCGATGGATCCGCCTACCATGCAGGCCTTTTTCGCATGCTTTGTGCAGAGCAACGCCAAGGGCAGAAATACGACAAGGAAGGGCAGAAGCGAGATAAAGAAAAAGTGGGTGACCGAGAAACTGTACAGATAGCATGTTTCGCCAATGCCTTCTGTTGGTGCTGTTACCGCAAGGTAGTGGTAGGAAATCAGGTTTACGATTAGTGCGTTTAGGGTAGCCATCCATAAACCGGCTTTTAACAGCATTCGGCTTGTTTGTGGAATCTCTTTTTCGTTGCTCATATATTTTTTGTAAATCGATATCGCAAAAATACAAATTATAATTAGTTAGTTTAGTTTCGTGCAAACAAAAAAGCGGTCGCCCTATAAAAGGACGACCGCCATACTTCTATTTAAACTCTATTGGAATTCAAATTAGAGCTGAGGACCAGCAGCAACCAAAGCCTTACCAGCTTCGTTACCACAGTACTTAACGAAGTTCTTCTGGAAACGTTCAGCCAAATCCTTAGCCTTAACTTCCCATTCAGCTGCAGAAGCGTAAGTGTCGCGTGGATCAAGGATACCAGCGTTTACGCCTGGCAATGAAGTAGGAACTTCGAAGTTGAACATAGGGATCTTCTTGGTGTCAGCCTTCAAGATGTCACCAGAAAGGATAGCGTCGATGATACCACGGGTATCAGGGATAGAGATACGCTTGCCGGTACCGTTCCAACCAGTGTTAACCAAGTAAGCCTTAGCACCAGACTTCTTCATCTTCTTAACCAATTCTTCTGCGTACTTAGTTGGGTGCAATTCCAAGAATGCCTGACCGAAACATGCAGAGAAGGTAGGAGTTGGTTCAGTGATACCACGCTCAGTACCTGCCAACTTAGCAGTGAAACCAGACAAGAAGTAGTACTGGGTCTGTTCAGGAGTCAAGATTGATACTGGAGGCAATACACCGAATGCGTCAGCAGACAAGAAGATAACGTTCTTAGCAGCTGGTGCAGATGAACCTGGCTGGATGTTCTTGATGTGGTTGATTGGGTAAGATACACGGGTGTTCTCGGTAACGCTCTTGTCGTTGAAGTCGATCTTGCCGTTCTTGTCTACTGTTACGTTCTCAAGAAGGGCGTTACGCTTGATTGCGCCGTAGATGTCTGGCTCGTGCTCCTTGCTCAAACCGATAACCTTGGCATAGCAACCACCTTCGAGGTTGAAGACACCTTCGTCGTCCCATCCGTGCTCGTCGTCACCGATGAGCTTACGCTTAGGGTCGGTTGAAAGGGTAGTCTTACCAGTACCAGACAAACCGAAGAAGATAGCGGTGTTTTCACCGTTCATGTCGCAGTTTGCTGAGCAGTGCATTGATGCGATGCCCTTCAATGGCAAGTAGTAGTTCTGCATTGAGAACATACCCTTCTTCATCTCACCGCCGTACCAAGTGTTGATGATAACCTGTTCGCGTGAAGTGGTGTTGAATGCTACGCAAGTCTCAGAGTTCAAACCAAGTTCCTTGTAGTTCTCTACCTTTGCCTTTGATGCGTTGTAGATAACGAAGTTTGGTTCGAAGCTCTCCAACTCTTCAGCTGTTGGCTGAATGAACATGTTGGTAACGAAGTGAGCCTGCCATGCAACTTCTACGATGAAACGAACTGCCAAACGGGTTGCCTTGTTCGCACCGCAGAATGCGTCAACTACATAAAGGTTCTTGTTTGAAAGTTCCTTCTTTGCGATGTCCTTTACCTTTGCCCATACGTCTTCTGACATTGGGTGGTTGTCGTTCTTATATGCGTCTGAAGTCCACCATACATTGTTGTGGCTGTTCTTGTCATCAACGATGTACTTGTCCTTAGGTGAACGACCAGTGTAGATACCAGTCATTACGTTTACAGCGCCAAGTTCAGTAACCTGACCTACTTCGTAACCTTCAAGACCTGCTTTAGTCTCTTCCTGGAAAAGAACTTCGTAAGAAGGGTTGTGCGCGATCACTGTTGAACCAGTGATACCGTACTGTTCCAAATTTACCTTTGCCATTTTGATTTTTGATTAATAAATATGTTTGTAAAAAATTTTAGTTCTTAATAATCTATATTCTTTGGTGTGTTTAAACCCATGCAAATATAGCTAATTTTTTTCATTCCTTGGCCCTTTTGTGCGGCCTATCTTATTCGAAACTTATCAACAATTCGCTTTTGCTTACTTCTTCCCCTTCTTTTACGCTAACTTGCCGTATCTTGCCGTCGATTGGCGAGGCTATCGTGTTCACCATCTTCATGGCTTCCAACTCGAGCAGGGGCGTGCCTTTCTTTACTTCGTTGCCTACCTGCGAGGCTTCGAACATACGGACAATCCTGCCGGGAATGGCCGACTTTATCTCTTTTTCGTCGTTGGGCTGGTAGGGTTTGCGCTGCTCCCATTTTATGGTACTCAGGGTCTGCCAGTTTCCATGCACGTTCTTTAGGGTGATTTCTTTATCCATAGGCTTGTTTATGCGGGTGGAAGCCCGTGTTTCTTTTTAGGACGTTCTTCTTGCTTGTTGGCGCACAGTTTCAGCGCCTTCGCCAATACGTCGCGGGTTTGTTCCGGCGCTATAATGGCGTCGATGTAACCTTTGCCTGCGGCTACCAGCGGGTTGGCTATGGTGTTGGCGTACTCCTGAACTTTTTCGGCCAGTACCGCTTCCTGGTCTGCAGCTTCGGCTATCTCTTTCTTAAAGATGATTTTTGCCGCCGCTTCCGGTCCCATTACGGCTATCTCTGCGTTTGGCCAGCTGTATACCAGGTCGGCACCCAGGTGTTTCGAGTTCATGGCTACATAGCCGCCTCCGTACGCTTTACGCAGAATGACGGTTATTTTTGGCACGGTGGCCACGCTGTAGGCATACAGCATTTTTGCGCCGTTGCGTATGACGCCGGCATGCTCTTGCTCTACACCGGGCAGGCAGCCTGGCATGTCTTCGAGGGTCACTATTGGAATGTTGTAGGTGTCGCACAGCATCACAAAGCGTGAGGCTTTGTTGCTGGCGTCGCAGTCGAGCACACCTGCCAGATAGAGGGGCTGGTTGGCTACGAAGCCTACACTGCGGCCGTCGATTCGGCCAAAACCCACCACAATGTTCTTTGCCCACATTTCGTGCACTTCGCAAAACTCGCTGCCGTCGCTGATGGCACGGATGATGTCTCTGACGTCGTATGGGCGTTTGGTGTCGGTTGGTATAATTGAGCCTATCGCTTTCTGCTTTTTAGGTGTTTTGGCTTTTTCTAGAACGGGTGTCTCCCTATTGTTCTGCGGCAGGTACGAGAGCAGTTTGCGTATCTGGTCGAAGCACGCCTTCTCGTCTGTTGCGTAGAAGTGGGCGTTTCCGCTAATTTCGGCCAGTGTTTTGGCGCCACCGAGGTCTTCTTGGCTGATGTCTTCCCCAAGTACGGCCTTTATGACGTTAGGGCCGGTGACGAACATTTTCGATATGCCCTCTACCACAAAAACCAGGTCGGTCAGCGATGGTGAATAGGCTGCGCCGCCGGCACACGGACCCAGTATGACGGAGAGTTGTGGCACTACACCCGAATAGAGGGCGTTGCGCATAAATATCTCGCCGTATCCGGCCTGTGAGTCGACCCCTGCCTGTATTCTCGCACCGCCCGAGTCGTTGATGCCGATGATGGGCATACCCAGTTTTACGGCCAGGTCCATCATCTTGGTAATTTTGCGGGCGTGGGTGAGGCCCAGCGAGCCACCCATTACGGTGAAGTCTTGGGCGAAGATGCCTACGGGGCGTCCGTTTATTGTTCCTGTTCCTGTCACAACGCCGTCGCCTGGCAGGTCTTTCCCGGCCATGCCGAAGTTGTGCTCCTGGTGGACGGCGAACTGGTCCAGTTCTTCAAAACTGTCTTTGTCGAGTAGGGCGGCAACGCGTTCGCGGGCCGTAAGTTTGCCCGCTGCGTGCTGCTTGTCAATGGCGGCGGCTCCGCCTCCCAGCTCGATTTTTTTCCGTAGTGCCTCTAATTCCTCGTTGTTCATACTTTGTTCTCTATCGGTTTATTTTTGTGCCTTGCTGTAAACATAGGCGGCAATAAAGAAGTAGACGATGTTTGGTATCCAGGCCGCCAGCAATGGCGGTACGGCTCCGCTGACAGCGAATGAACTCGATAGCGTGAAGAACATAATATATAAGAAGCTCAGTGCCAGACCAATACCCAGGTTGGCTCCCATGCCTCCACGCACCTTTCTCGACGAAAGACTCACACCTATTATGGTGAGGATGAACGAGGCGAATGGTGCGGCAATGCGTTTGGCGTATTCTATTTCAAAGGCTTTCACTTCACCCATACCGCGGCTTTTCTGCCGTTCGATGAAGTGGGTCAACTGTTTGTTGGTCATCTGTTCCTCCATACCGGCGTAGATGAAGAATTCGTCTGGCTCTACGTTCAAAACGGTGTCGATGTCGGTTCCACGGGTCATCTTCTCGTAGAGGCCGTCGAAGGTTCTTATCACGTAGCCGTGCATGTGCCATTTGTGGAGGGTGTCGTAAGTGATGGTGTTGGCGGTCATTCTCGCAACAAGGTTGTTCTTGTCGTCGAACTTGTCGAGCGATGCGTTGAAGCCGGCTTTGCTTATCTTGTTGAATGTTTTGATGGTGAGCACCACATTAGGCTCTACCTTCATTTGCAGGTTCGACACGTCGGTGGCGCGCTTCCTGGTGGTCAGCTTCTGGGTGAACTCAATTCGTTGTGTGTTGCTTGGTGGAATCACATAGCTGCCCAGAACGAACGTCATTAGGGCAATCAGGGCGGCCACTACCATGTAAGGGACCATCATTCTCCGGTAACTGATGCCCGATGCGAGAATGGCGATGATTTCAGTGTTGTCGGCCAGTTTCGATGTGAACAGAATGACCGATATAAAGGTAAACAGTGGCGCAATCAGGTTTATGAAATATGGTACGAAGTTCATGTAGTAGTCGAAGACGATTTCGTGCAGGGTCACGCCAAAGCGCGGGTCCATGAAGTCGTCTAGCTTTTCCGATATGTCGAAAACGATGGCAATACTGATAATGAGGGCGATGGAAAGGAAATACGCTCCCAAAAACTTCTTTATGATGTACCAGTCAAGTTTCTTTAACAACATCTTCTTGTAGGTATTATGTTCTTTTATAGGCGTTGCGAAATCTGTGCCACCATGCGTGGCTTCCAGGTGCTGAAGTCGCCTTCAATTATGTGTTTTCTGGCTTCTTTTACCAGCCACAGATAGAAGGCCAGGTTGTGAATCGAGGCAATCTGCATGGCCAGCAGTTCGTCGGCAATAAACAGGTGTCGCAGGTAGGCTTTCGTGTAGAACTGGTCGGCCCAGGCGGTACCGTTCGGGTCCACCGGACTGAAATCGTCCTTCCACTTCGCGTTTTTCATGTTCATGATGCCCTGGCTGGTGAACAGCATGCCGTTTCGTCCGTTACGGGTCGGCATCACGCAGTCGAACATGTCGACACCGCGCTCAATGGCTTCGAGCAGGTTGACGGGGGTGCCCACTCCCATCAGGTAGCGTGGCTTGTCTTTGGGCAGAATCTCGTTCACCACTTCAATCATTTCGTACATGATTTCGGTCGGCTCACCCACGGCAAGTCCGCCAATCGCGTTTCCTTCGCACTCTTTGCTGGCGACGAATTCGGCGCTCTGTCTTCTCAGTTCGGGGTAGGTGCAGCCCTGCACAATAGGGAAATAGGCTTGGCTGTACCCGTATTTTGGATCAGTTTCCGCAAAATGTTTCAAACCGCGGTCAAGCCATCGGTTGGTGCGGTCGAGGCTTCTTTTCGCGTATTGGAAATCGGCCGTTCCGGGTGTGCATTCGTCAAGGGCCATAATAATGTCGGCACCAATCGTCCGTTCAATGTCGACCACGTTTTCGGGGGTGAACAGGTGCTTCGAGCCGTCGATGTGCGAACGGAACGTGCAGCCTTCTTCCGTCAGTTTGCGGTTGTCGGCAAGACTGAACACTTGGAAGCCGCCGCTGTCGGTCAGAATAGGGCGGTCCCAGCCGTTGAATTTGTGGAGCCCGCCGGCTTTTTCCAGCACGTCGAGCCCGGGTCTGAGGTAGAGGTGGTAGGTGTTGCCGAGAATAATCTGGGCCTGCACGTCCTCCTTCAGTTCACGTTGGTGCACAGCCTTTACGCTTCCTTGGGTGCCTACGGGCATGAATATAGGGGTCTCGATAACGCCGTGGTCGGTCGTTATCCGGCCTGCGCGGGCGTTAGTCTTTGAATCGGTATGTAATAACTCGAATTTCATGTCTATTTAATGTTAGGCCTTCTGTGCCTTAATCTGCAAATTTCGCCTTTTTTTGTCACTTTCACAAATTATAGTTGAAATGCTCGCATTGCGATGTTTTTTTCTTGCTTAGGGTTTGTTAATGTTTGTACCCCTTGAAAGTTTTAATTATATTTGCCTTCTGTATTTTTAAGATAAAGATGGCAAATATAGATAAACAGCGTTTCGTGGGTATTATTCCTTCACGCTACGCTTCTACCCGTTTCCCGGGTAAGCCACTGGCTAAGATTGGCGGTGTCAGCATGGTTGAACGTGTCTACACCCAGGTTAGCAAGGTTCTTGACTTGGTTTATGTCGCAACCGACGACGAACGCATCTTCAGTGCGGTTGAGGATTTTGGCGGTAAGGCTGTTATGACTTCCGACCAGCACCGTAGTGGTACCGACCGTGTACAAGAGGCTTATGAGAAGATTGGACAGGGACGCGAGGTGGTTATCAATATACAGGGCGACGAGCCTTTTATACAAACGTGTCAACTCGAGGCGTTGTGCGCCTGCTTCAACAGGCCGGAAACGCAGATTGCCACTTTGGTAAAGCCTTTTGAAGTGGCCGATGGTGTTGAGGCGCTTACGAACCCCAACTCTCCGAAGGTCGTTTTGAACAACAAGGGCGAGGCGCTCTACTTCAGCCGCTCCGTTATTCCGTATAAACGTGGCGCTGAACTGGCCGACTGGCTGAAACTACATACTTATTATAAACATATCGGTCTGTACGCCTACCGTGCAGACGTGCTTAAGGAAATAACTTCCCTTCCGCAGGGCCAGCTTGAGTTGGTGGAGTCGCTTGAACAGCTGCGTTGGCTGGAGAACGGCTACAAAATTCAGACAGGCGTGACTACTGCTGAAACGGTGGGTATTGATACGCCTGAAGATCTGCAGCGTGCCGAACTCTTCCTCGCTGCCCATGCAAACTTGTTCTAAAACAGAGTTGCCCTATTGATGAACGCAATTAAACCCCCTATTATACAGGAACCGGGCTTTTTCCAGTTCCCCGATTATCAGGACTACCGCCTCGATAACGGCATTGTTGTCCACTGTATCCCTTTCAATTCGTTAGACTACACGAATGTGCTGCTTTCCGTTAAGGCCGGCACCCAGTGTCAGTCTAAATTGCTGCAGGCTTCTTCTACTAGCCGTATGCTGCGTGAGGGGTGTGTGGGCTTTACTTCTGAGGAACTGGCCGAGGAACTCGACTATTACGGTACATCATACCATGCGGCTACCTCCGCTCTCAGTACCGAGGTCATGATTTCCTCTGTTTCCAGACATTTGCCCAAAATGCTGCCGTTGTTGAACAGCATTGTCTTCCATCCGACTTTCCCTGAACGCGAGTTCGGCATTACTCGCGAAATTGGAAGGCAGAACCTTATCCATTCTATGCAGGAGGTTAGTTTTCTGGCCAACCGGCAACTGAAAACGATGATGTTTGGTGAGGAACACATTTATTCCAAGTCTGCGTCGCCCGACGACTACGACCAGATTGTCCTTGCCGACCTTGTAGATTACCACAAAAGCTATTATCTGCCTGAAAACATCGAATTTTTTGTTTCGGGCTGTTTCTCCGATAAAGAGTTCAATGCGCTTAACGAGTCTTTTGGCAAACTTCAGTGCACGAACAACGCGGTTCCAGACCTTGCTGAGCCTGCCCCTGAAACGGTGGCCGATGTCAGAAGGTTTTGTGAAAAGGAGGGGTGCCTACAAAATGCGGTGTCGATGGGCTGCGTATCTATTGCGCAACAACATCCCGACTTCTTGAAGTTGAAACTCTTAGTGTCTATTTTGGGTGGCTTCTTCGGTAGCCGCCTGATGAGCAATATACGCGAGGACAAAGGCTATACGTACGGCATTTATGCGCAGCTGGTGGCCTACTCGAACATGAGTACTATTGTAATAAGCTCGCAGACTGCGGTTGAACATACCGATGCCCTCATTGCCGAGGTCTATAAGGAAATGGAGCGCCTGATTAACGAACCCGTCCCTGAAGAGGAACTTGAAATGGTGAAAAGCTACTATTCGGGCATGTACCTGCAACAGGTAAGCAAGGGTATTGACCTCGTTTCCGATTACAGGGTCAAGGCTTTGAACAAAATCGACGCTAAAACATACTACAGCCAGTGGTGGAATGTTCTACATTCTACTACGGCCGACGAATTACTACAAATAGCAAAGAAATATCTTAAACCAGAAGCTTTCCGTGTCTCAGTGGCGGGTAAGCGTTAGTCTTTATTTATGAAGGGATTGTCGATTCTCATACCGGTCTATAATACAGACGTCACCAAGCTGGTGCATGACTTGCACCGGCAGGCGGTGTTGTTGGACTGTCCTTTCGAGATTATTTTGGCCGACGACTGTTCGCAACCCGACTTCGTGGCTGTCAACAAGCCGTTGGCGGCATTAGAGGGGGTTATTTACGAGCAGATGCCCCAGAATGTGGGTCGTGCTATTATTAGAAACCGCCTGGCGCAAATGTCGCGTTACGATTTGCTGGTGTTTATGGATTGTGATGTGGCAATGGTCGATGACCAGTATTTGAACAGGTACCTTGCGCAAACGTCTTCCGATGTTGTTTTTGGCGGTTACACCTATAAAGAGGAACAAAAACAGCGCGACTGTCTGTTGCGCTGGACGTACGATACTACGCTGCGTACGCTGACGGCTGAACAGCGTCGGAAAAATCCGTATTCGGCTTTCAGTACGGTTAATTTCTTCATTCGGCGCAGTCTGATGTTGCAGTATCCGTTCAACGAGAAGTTGAGCGCCTACGGTCACGAAGACTCTATGCTGCGTTGTGTGTTAGAACAGGAGGGTATTGCCATTTCGCACATCGACAATCCGGTCTACCACATGCATCTCGACGATAATGTTTCTTTCCTAGAAAAGACGCGCAAGGGGGTAGAAAACCTATTGGTGATTAACGAGATGCCCGAATGCCGGCAACTGACCGACCACATCAATCTGTTGCGTTATTACACCAAGTTGAAGCGCTTCCACCTGGTGCTTCCTTTCAAATGCCTTTACTGGCTCTCAAAAAGTTTGCTGTTGCTTAACTTAAAGTCTGCCAACCCGTGCCTGGCCTTGTTCCAGTGGTACAAGTTGTGCTATCTGTGCCATATTGCCAAGTAGGCTTTTCTTTTAGCCTATTTCTTCCAACAGTTCCTTATACATAGTTGACCATCCTTCCCAGCCTAAGCCTTCCGCGTCGGTCTGGTTCTCGTTGTGGAACAAGGTGACGAATTCCCCGTCTACGGCCTTCACTTTTGCCGCCATTGCCAGCAGGTAGTGTTTGGCCTCGTCGGCGTTTAGGCCCATGTTCGAGTGCAGTGTTTTGTCCATCACGCAGAACGGGTGTATAACGAGGCGGCTTGTCCGTTCTTCCAACAGGTCGTAGAAGTGGAAGGGGAGTGAGGTGCCAGCCCTGAAGCCCGGATTGTTCGAGTAGCCCATCGTATAGTCGTCTGTAATGCCGTTGCTCTCCAGCATACGGTAGTCGTTAGGCAGGGTGAAGAGCAGGTAGTGCGAGCGGCACATTGCCACCGGGTGCCCCGTGTGGAACTCTAGAAGGCTTTTCTCTATATTGAACAGGCTGGCCTTGTGGGCTGAACGGTACGAAGGGTGCAGGCCTACTCCGAAGGTTTGGGCTAGGCGCTTCCTGATGGTGGCGTAGCTCCGGCTAGGCAGCCATACTTTCTTATCATATTTCCCGTAGCAGCCGCAGTGGAAGAAAAAGAGGGTGTCGGCCGCGTAGGGGGCGTGTGTTTCCGCCATTTCATCCAGATTGAAGTAGGGGTCGTCCTGCATCCGCATAACCACCTTCATACGCTGTTTGGCAAGCGACGCCTTCCCTTTCAACAGGTCGGCCAGTGTGTGCAGGCCGTTTATGAGCAGCCCTTTGTGGCGGTAGGCGAACACATTGTCCACATCTATGGTTTTCAGGTGCCTGAAGCGGCGTGTGCTGTGCTCAAGGTTCGGAAACAGCGCATACAGCCGTTGTAGGGCAATCTGCATCCATTGGTCAACAACGGGCTCCTCCAGAAAATGGTGCCTGTAGGCCAGACTGTCGGTCGCCTTGTAGCGGCCGTGTTTGTCCTTCTCGTGCGGAAGGTATTCTTCGTAACGGCTGATCAGGTAGAAGGCGGCGGCGAAAATGTCGTAGGGGAGCGTGTCGTGGTGGTCTTTGCCGGTCCTTAACATGAAGGTGTGGCCTTCCCACTGCTCGACGTCAATTTCGGGCTGTTCGCCGATTCCCTTCTCGAAGAGCAGGTCGGCAGGCTTTATGTGCAGGCTTTTCCCTATATGCTCGTTGGCGTAGCATATTTTGGGCTGTTCGTCGGGTAGCGCATAGAATTGGTCAGCCTCAAACTCTAGTCTGACCTTTATGCCGTGCATATAGTGGAACAACTCGTTGACTATGTATTGCAGACGGTTGCTATTCTGTTCAGCGTAAATAACAATCATAGTTCATCGAGTAGGTTTGATTCTTGGAAACTGAAGTATTCCTCTTCCCCCACTATAATGTGGTCTAGCAGTCTGACGTCGAACAGTTTGCACGCTTCTTTCAGTTGTCTGGTAATGTTCTTGTCTGGTATGCTTGGAATAAGGTTGCCCGATGGATGGTTGTGCACCATAACCACGGCGCTGCAGTAGTGGCGGTCGAGTATGTGCCGCATTATTTTTTTGATGTCGAAACTGGCTGCATTTCCCGTCCCTTCCGATATCTTGACCTTGTCGATCAGTGACAGGTCGTTTTTGGCAAAAATGATCCAGATTTCTTCGTGGGTCAGGTATTCTAATGTCGGCTTGATGTAGGTGAAAATATCCGAAGCCGATCTTAGTACAATCTTCTCGTTGTTTTTTTCGCTAGGGACGCGGTGCCCCAGTTCAAGGGCGGCCTTTATGGTAATGGCCTTTGCCGGGCCAATGCCCTCCACGTTGGTCATTGCGCGCCAGTCCATATCGAAAAGGTTGCGCAAACTGTTCCCACTCTTTTCGAGCAGGTCCTGACAGACTTCAATGGCCGTCTTTTTCGTAGTTCCAGTCGCAATCAGTATGGCCAGCAGCTCGCTGTTGGTCAGACTTCTGGCCCCGTTGGCCATCATTTTTTCCCGGGGTTTGTCTTCGTCCGAGAAACTGGTTATGGGTTTATGGTTAGGGAGGCCCTCCGTCGACGGAGGGTTCCCTTTTTGTGTTGAACTTTCTTTTTCCAAAATTGTTAGGTTTTAGTTTTGCGCTGTGGCGGCCAGATAGTTGATGAGTGGATTCGAGTACATCTCCAGCAATTTTGCGCGCAGGAAGTCCTCGTCTTTGTTCTCAAGCTCTATCTTGGCCAGTTGTCCGGCAATATAGTTGTCGAATTTTTCTTTGTCGGCGGCGGTGTAGTGGTCGGCATATAGGCTGTTTCCATTACGCTCGTCAAGCGCGACGTAGTTGATAGGGTAGATGCGGTAGTTCTTGTGGATGTGCAGGTCAATCAGTTTCTGGACGGCCGCTATTACTGTTGCGCGGTTGTCGTCGTCGCTAACCAGCTTGTCCAGTTCGTCGTTGATGCACTCGGTCACCTCGTAGTGCACATTACCCTTGTAGCCGAGAATACCGGTCTTCATGCTCAGGATGTCGTCGGCCTTGCTCTTCTTGAACTCGGCGTTGTCGCGTTTCTGCTGGAATTCCTTTGCCTTCAGGTAGTCGCATCCGTCGAACTCGTAGCTGATGCTGACAGGGGTGATGTTCAGTTCCATAAAGCCTTGCTTCATGTTTTTGCCGCTGCTCATGCTCAGCATTTTCAGAACGCTTTCCTGTACGGTGTCGTTCGAGTCTTTGGCACGGCCTTCGCGCTCGGCCAGCCAGATGGAGTCTTTCCCCTCAGTAATTTGTCGGCGGATGTAGGCCGACAGCTTCACCGATGCGCTGTAGATGTCGCGTGTAGAACCGCTGCGTTTTACAATGAAGTTCTTGTTCAGCTTCATCATGTCGGTAATCCATTGTTTGGCACAGAGGTTGTCGCCGATAGCGTTTTGTGCGGTGTCCATATCGTGCATCAGCATTAGGGTGTCGAGGAAGGCGGCATCCATAATGATGTCGCGGTGGTTCGACGTATAGAGGTATTTTTTCTCGTTTTTATGCTTTTCAAGGCCGCTAATGGTCAGGCTGTCGGCCGTTTTGTCGCCAACACTCATTACAAAGCGGGCAATCACATTCTTTTGGAATTCATAGATGGTCTTGATGTTCAAGAAATACTGGCGCATTTCTTCCGCCTTGTCCTTATAAATGAATTCCAATACGGTTTTCAACTCGGGTTCGTCGCAAACGCGCACAAAGGCCTCGTGAGCCTCGCTGTCGTTATACGGACGGATGTATTCTTCGTTGTATTCTATCTCCATTTTTTCTTGTTTCTGTTTTCTATTTTTAGAGGTATTTGTACGACTCAGGACCTTCGTTTAAAACAAGGTCAAGAATGCTCAGGTCGGTCTGAAATCCGTATCGGGTTTCAAATACCTGGTGGTACGGTTCGCAAGGTGCCGGCTCCTTTTTAGGGCTGAACGCCTCGCGCAGGTCGTCGCCGTTTATGTGTGCCTCATAGCTTTCGCTATAGGTCAGCGGCACTTGCAGCTGCATCAGTTCGCAGACCTTCTCGTGCAGCTTCAGGTTGAAGTCGAGAAGGTAGGTTTCCTGGCGCTCGAAAAAGCCCTTCAGCTCGTCGGCGAAATACTCGAAGTACGGACTGGTGTTGTAGGCGCTTTCAATAGCGTTCCAGTGAATCCGTTGCCAGTCTTGCTGGTAGGCTATCTTGACGTCGCACATGGCGGTTTTCTGTCCGTTGCGCTCTATCGGAATGGTCAGGTCCATCACTTTGTTCGCTGTCGCTATGCGGCACCTGTTCCTATAGGTCTGTTTGGGGTAGTGCTCCCATTTCTCAATAACGGGCCGCTGGCATTTCAGCAGAGCGCTGTAGTACGAAATCGGACCCAGGTAGCAACTGGGGAATAGGGTGATGTCCATATAGCCCTTTATTTCTTTTTATCTTTAGATGTCAGGCCTGCCGGACGTTGTTCGGCTTGCCTTTTGGCCTTTATGTCCCAGTCTTCTTCCCTGTCCCAGTTCGCCCTTAGGGTAATTTTTGAAGGGTAGTAGTAGGTGTTCTCTGGCTCCACTTTCTTGTCGTAGTCGCCAGTGGTCCACTTGCCGTCGTTGTTGGCGTCTTCAGTCAGTCTGACGAAGTAGTCCGACGGATCCAGGTTCTCGAACCGGACCTTGTTGCCGTTTACAGGCACTGTTCTAAGCACAACCTCGTTCGCGTTTAGCAGTTCGGCAAAGGCTGGGGTTTGCACGTTCTTGATGTTTAAATCCAAGTTCGAGTAGTCGCTCTTTTTCTTGTATTTGAATTGCGACTCCAAGCGCTCTTTGTTGGCGAATCCGCTTAAATCTTTCACCATGCCGCTGTCGATGCGTACACGGTAGAGTTTTTCCGAACTGAACTGCATGTCAATTTCGTAGTTCTTAGGCTCGTTGGCCACCTGCTGAATGTCGAACTCAATATCTACCCATACCGAGTCGGCCTTCTCTTGAACTTTAACCTGCTGTTTGGTAAGTTCCTTAACAGGGCTCTTCCATTTCAGGGTAGGTTTCGCGTAGATGTCGACCACCCTTTTTATTTCAAATTCCGGCCCTTTGTATTTCTTGTCGCGTTTCCACTTTTTCGCATACAGCTGTATGGTGTCTCTTTTAGGGACAAAGCGTTCCATTGAGTCGGTTTTCTCGTAGTCGATGGCAAACCTAATGGTATCCATCTGTGCCACCAGGGTATCGGTAATCCAGTAGGTCAGCGTGTCGTAGGTCACGCCGGTTGCCACACGGTACCAGTCTTTGTTCTTGAAGTTCAAAGGCGTGATGGTAGGCAGCTGCTTTTTCTCGTTGACGAAGTTGAGGACAATTTGTTCCTTCTCTTTCCACGTAGCGTTTTTGAAGTACTGTTGGTGCTTGATTTCCTTAAACAGGCGCAGAACCAGCGAATCGGGCTTGAAAACACCTATTTTGCGGGCCTTGATGGTGTCGATAACGGTCGAGTCCTTGTAAACGGTGTCGAATTTGGTTCGTTCAATACGGCTGGTTTTAACCGGCGTGCCGAGCACAGCAATGCTTTCGCTCTTGTCGTCGAACTTGAAGTTGCTGTTCGCGTCTTGTAGGGCATAAATGTTGTACTGTTTCTCTTTCAGGCCACGTATTTTGAAGATGCCGTTGGCGTTGGTCTTTGCCACATAGTCCATAGTGGACTTTCTGAAGGCGCTGTCTGCAGCCGACTCGTATGCACCAACGTAGACGCCCTTGACGGGAGCCAGCGTCTGTGCGTCGATAATCTTACCGCTGACAACGAACGAGTCGATGGCGTTGCCTGTGCTGAAACTGATGTAGTAGTCGTTGAGCGGGTTGCTCTCGTTGTTGTCGACAATCGAGTTCCCAAAATCCACAATATAGGTGCGGTCGGGAATCAGGCTGTCTTCCAGTTCAACGGTCACCTTTTTCCCTAGCGACGAAATGCTGATAGGGTTTTTCTGCGGAGGTGAAACAATCACCTGTCCGTAGGCATCGTTGAGTTGGACGTACTCGTCGAAGGTTATCGTTATCTTTTTGCTGTTGTAGTTGCTTTGGTTGGGCGTTGGTGTGCTGCTTACGTATTTAGGCGCGGCTTGGTCTTTATAGCCACCCTGTGGCCCGGCACCCATATTGGCGCAGCTGGCGGTAACAAGTCCCGCAAGGGCTGCAATTCCTAAGCGCTTCAGCTTTTTTATCGTATCTCTTTGCTGAGAGTTTAATTCCATCTCTTCTAAGGTGTTCTTTAGTTCTGCTGTGTTTTACCACTTCTTGATTATAACGGTACTGCCCTCGGCCGGCGTATCGCCTTTCTTAACCTTGTTGTACCATCTTATTTCCCAGTTCTTCAGGCCGAATTCTTTCGCGATGCCCTCGTAGGTGTCGTTCGCTTGGGCAATAACAACGTGTTTGCCGTTTTTCTTGAAAGCGGTATGGGTGTTGCTCACGTCAATTGTACCCATAGTGCTCTTCAAAACGTATTCAACCTTTTTCTTTTCGGCAGGAGTGTCGCCGTTCTGGTCAGAAACAGTATTCTTGTCGTTCTTCTCGTCGGAAGAAGATTTTTTCTTGTCTTTCTTCTTAATGTCTTTGTCGTACTTGTCCAGACCGTACTCTTCAATCAGGCTGATGAGTCGGTTTGCGTAGTTAGGGTCGGTAGCGTAGCCGCACTGCTTCAATCCCTTCGCCCAACCTTTATAGTCGGTCGTTTTCAATTGGAAGAGGGAGGCGTATCGTGGACGGCTGGCCAGAAATTCCGAGTGGTCCTTGTACGAGTCTTTCGGGTCGGTATATTTGCGGAAGCATTCGCCTTTCTCGTCATCGTCGAAATAGACGCGGTCGCCCTTCCAGTCGTGGCACTTGATTCCGAAGTGGTTGTTACTCTCTTTCGACAACTGGCTGAGGCCGGCCCCGCTTTCCAGCAGGCCTTGGGCCAGCGTAATGCTGGCCGGAATGCCGTAGACTTTCATTTCCTCAACGGCAATCTTGTTATATTTGTCTATATAGTCCAAAAAACTTTGGAGTTGTTTGCTGTATGCGGTATGGGCTATCATAAAGAAGCCTACGCAGGTGATGAACAGTTTGTTTATTTTCATGTTGCTATTTGCCTACTATCTTGCAAATTTAACAAAGTTTGTGTGATATTCCCTTTTCTATGTTAAGTTTGTGGACAAATTTATGTTTTTTGTTTATAGCTTTACCAACATATTTTCGTTTTAGGGTGGTGTCTTGTATCCTTATTCCGATCTTCAAAATAGGGGTGAATCGTCATTTCAAGCAGAGGTGCAGTTGTGAATGTTGAATCCTGGCTTTGGCAAACAATCGTTAATATTGTCAAATATTGACGATTGTTTGTTGTGCGTGGTTTGGTTACAGCTTCTCAAACCATGACCTGCAAATTCTTTTCATGTTATGTTGGCAATATGATAAAATTCGACAGAACTGAAGTCTCTGTCATTTTTAATACTTAATTTTGTTATAATCCATTGTCGCTATTTCCAAAACATCATATTTAGTGAGTTCCCTTTACGGACTTGCACCAATGGACTGAGAATCCTGTAAAGGAATCACAAAAGATGCTTGAAGAAGCGTTCCGTGGAATCGGTTACGGCATATTAAAAGGAGAAAGGACGATGACGCAACAAGACAAAGATACATTGATTAAATTGCTGAATCAATATAAGGATTTAGGCATTTTGGAACAGATAGACTTCCAAAAATTCTATATCTACTCCATTATTGCCCATTCCACAGCCATTGAAGGCAGCACCGTGACAGAGGTGGAGGCACAACTCCTCTTCGACGAGGGTATCACCAGCAGTAAACGCACGATACAGGAGCAGATGATGAACCTCGATCTTAAGGCCGCATACGAATATGGAATGAAATGGATTCAGCGACACGAGCCTATAACTGTAGATTGGCTTATCTCGTTGGCTGCTAAAGTAATGAGCCATACCGGTAACGAATATAACACAATGATTGGCAGTTTTTCGGCTGCACGAGGTGAGTTGCGCAAACTGAATGTAAGTGCGGGACTTGGTGGACCGTCGTATATGTCGTACCAGAAAGTGCCGTCACGTCTTGCCGCTTTTTGTGAAGAACTGAACAAACGTCGCATTTCGGTCGACAAGACAGACCCCTGTGCTATCTATCACCTCAGTTTTTGGGCTCACTACGAACTGGTGACCATACATCCATGGGCAGATGGCAATGGGCGTACCAGCCGTTTGCTGATGAACTTGTTGCAAATGGAATACGACTTGTTGCCAGTGCGAGTGCTCAAAGAAGACAAAATAACTTATATCCAGGCTCTTGTTGATACAAGAAATACTGAAGATATCGGCATCTTTGTTGATAGCATGACGCAGTTGCATATTGAACACCTGCGTAGTGATATAGACAAATTCCTTAAGACGACAGAAGAGGAATTTAGTGACAGGAGAAAAGAAACTATCCAGAAAAATGTTGTAGAAAGTTCACAGAAAAGTTCACAGAAAAGTTCACAGAAAAGTTCACAGAAAAGTTCACAGAAAATAATAGAACTAATAACGGAGGATAATACTATTACAACACAAGAAATGGCAAATAGGTTAGGCATTTCTCGTCGTGCTATAGCAAAAGCTATTGCAATCCTTCAAAATAAAGGCGTTGTCCGCCGTGTCGGTCCCGACAAAGGCGGCCACTGGGAATTGCTTCAGCAATCATAAAAACCGATTTTTTTAACAAGGCTATGAGAGCGAAGAATTTGCCCTGTAGCCATAACGGCAGTTTCGTTGCTAATATGTGTTGGAGTTACTTGGTTGCACTATGATAAAATTCGACAGAACTGAAGTCTCTGTCACTTTTAATACTTACCTTTGTTATTATCCATTGTTGTTTTTCAAAAAGACCTTCGTAGGTGTTTTATATGACATGGAGAAAGTCTTGGAGTTTTTTTTAGATTTTTTTAGATTGTAACATATTTTTCACAGTAATTTAAGAAACTTAAGAAACTGTACAAGTTCACATTAATTCAAATACGTGATAAAACAAATATATGGCAAAGAAAGTAAAAGAAGAAACATTGAACCTTGATAGTATCTTGTTCAAGTGTCGAGATATATTGAGACAGGCCAAGAACTCAGGATCGTTCTTTGAGAAGCGTGACATGATGCTTACACTCGTGTTCCTCCGCTTTATGGGCGAGAAATACGACGATGGAGTGGCGTCGCTTCGTCAGCGTCTCATTGAGGAAGGATTAGACCCGGATAACGAGGAGATCATCAAGGCTTTCTTCGATGATGCCACTTTTGCCGATGGTACTTTCGATTTGCCAGTAGAGGCCCGCTGGTCAACTATCATCAACACGGCAGCCCCACAACTAAATGTGGCTCTTGACACGGCTCTTCGCAGTATTGGCGAGACAAATCCTACGCTGAAGGGTTGTTTCGTGGAAGGTACATTTACACAACGCAATCTTGGTGCTAACGACATGAAGAAGATTGTGGACGAGGTCAACAAGATCAACCACAAGACTTTTGGCGAAGAGAAAGACCTGATAGGCCGCGTATATGAGTATTTCCTGAAGGAGTTTGCCGTTAATGCCACGAAGGAGGAAGGCGAGTTCTATACACCACATGATGTTGTTCAGCTCATTGCTACTGTTATCGAACCATTCGATGGAACATTGTATGACCCATGTTGTGGCTCGGGGGGGATGTTCATTCAGAGTACAGACCTCGTGAAAGCCAAACAAGGCGACATCAGTCGCATCAATGTGTATGGACAAGAGAAAGAAGCAGCCACCTATCGTTTGGCAAAGATGAATCTCGCTCTGCGTGGCATCAGTCATAATCTGGGTTCGGAGAGTGATTCCACTTTCACCAACGACCTTCATAAAGGTTTGTATTTCGACTATATCATGGCCAATCCGCCATTCAACTTGAAGGGATGGTATAATGATAACTTGAAGAATGACTCTCGTTGGACAGACTACGAAACACCGCCAGAGAGCAACGCCAACTATGCCTGGATTCTGCACATGCTTTCTCACCTGAAGCCACTTTCGGGTGTTGCAGGATTCTTGTTGGCCAATGGTGCATTGGGCGACACAGATGCTCTTGAAATCCGAAAGAAACTGATAGAGAATGACAAAGTGGAAGCCATTATCATCTTGCCAAGAGAACTTTTCATCACAACGGATATCAGCGTCACCTTCTGGATTCTCAATCAGAACAAGAAGGGCGGCATGTATCATGGTCGTCAACTCCGCAACAGGGAGCACGAAATTCTCTTTATTGACTTGCGCCAATGGACCGAGAACCCTGTAAAGGGCGAACAGAAGAAGAAGGTACAACTCGTTACTGAGCAGATTCAGCGTGTGGCAGATATCTACCATCAGTGGCAGTCGGAGGGTACAGACGGCAACAATTTTGCTGTGCCGGAATTGTATCGCAGCGTCAGCATTAACGAGATTGAGCAGAACAATTGGACGCTTGTGCCAAGCAAGTACATCGAGTTCATCGACCACGATTTGGAGATAGACTATCCCAAGGAGATGGCTCGCATTCAGCAGGAAATGAAAGAACTGATGCAACGAGAGAAGGAATCACAAAAGATGCTTGAAGAGGCTTTCAAGGGCATTGGCTATAGCATAAACAAAGAGAAGGTATGACTATGGAGAATATAACGTTGCATAACCAAGAAGGTAAAGAGACAATTTTTGTAAACGACCTTCGGACAATCGTCACTGCTGCCAGAGACGCCAGCTACCGTATGGCTAATTTAATGCAGGTTGCGCAAAATTGGCTTATCGGCAGACGTATTGTAGAGCAGGAACAACAGGGAAAGATTCGTGCGGAATACGGCAA
>ODAI010023324.1_pt1 | contig 21531 bp, 18 predicted proteins | sample 1539321 | NCBI WGS metagenome assembly ODAI01 (sample SAMN02144231, study PRJEB22623) | gut metagenome | biome: sheep rumen | host: Ovis aries | place: New Zealand | reverse complement strand
TCCTTGCCGGACTTAGGCTGCTTGTAGAAGCCCTTGCCCTTTTCGCTCTTCCACTCAGAGGATGCTGCGTCCATAGCGATCATGAAGTCCTTGCCGGGCTCGAAGCCTGCTGCCTTGATAGCCTCAAGGATCTTCTCGATAGCCTCCTCGTCACTTGTGAGCTTGTTAGGTGCAAATCCGCCCTCGTCGCCTACTGCGGTAACGTCGCCCATATCCTTGATGAGCTTTTTAAGTGTGTGGAATACCTCTGCACACCATCTGAGTGCCTCACTGAATGTGGGAGCTCCTACAGGCATTATCATGAATTCCTGTGTATCAACTGCACTGTCAGCGTGAGCTCCGCCATTGAGAATGTTCATCATAGGGACGGGGAGCTTTGTTCCCTGGATTCCGCCAAGGAATCTGTAAAGCGGGATATCGAGTGCTGTAGCTGCTGCTCTTGCTGTTGCGATCGATACTGCCAGTATTGCATTTGCGCCGAAACGAGACTTGTCCTTTGTACCGTCGGCCTCTATCATCATCCTGTCTATTGCATATATGTCGGATGCGTCCTGACCGGTAAGGATGTCGTTAATTGTTGTATTGATATGCTCTACTGCCTTGATCACGCCCTTGCCAAGGTAACGATCCTTATCGCCGTCACGAAGCTCAAGTGCCTCAAATTCGCCTGTTGAAGCACCGCTTGGAGCAGTACCTCTTCCAACAGTTCCGTCCATAAGATATACTTCAGCTTCAACTGTAGGATTTCCTCTTGAATCCATGATCTCTCTGCCAATGACCTTTTCAATCTCTAAATAGCTCATATATTACTCCAATCTGCCGTCAGGATAACGGCTTGTATTCAGCGGATAGACTTTCGGAACAGACCGGTCTGATCAACCGCCTGCTATATCAAGCGCTCAGCGCATATCTTTCCAAAGCAGGCTCTTTATTGACCGGTGCACAGCATCAAAGCTGTACGAAAGGAGCCTGCAATGATCTATTCGCACGGTTAGGTTTATCTAACCTTTTAAATTATACCTCTTTGTTCATTTTTTGTCAATGACAGGTAAGTATTCATAACACAAGTTTGTATGAACAAACAAAATACAAAAGGTTCATTCTTCATAATTTTGTTAGTAATATATAACAAAAGTCTGCTTTTTCATAATTTAAGCCGGGCTGTTGCCCGGCTTTCTGTTATTCCTCTTCCCCTGCCTGCTCTGCAAACATCGCTATCATAGTAGGATTGTCCTTTGTCAGTTTTTTCACTGACAGGTCAGTGAGCTTATTGTTGGCTGTCCCGAAATGTTTCAGGGTCTTGCGGAGGTCCTCCTTCACCGCCTGAAGATGTGTTATAGTTGCGTCTATCTCGTTCATCGCATCCTCAAAACGGTCCCTTGCATGTATGAGATTCTGGGAGAATGAATCCTTGAAGGACTCCAGCTTGTTTTCAAAGTTTGTTATGTCTACGCTCTGATTTTCAAGCTCTGCTATCCTTCGCTTGTACTCTGTCACATTCGATGCCGCATTACGAAGTATGGATATTATTGTTAGAAAACACTGGGGACGTACTACATACATTTTTTCGTACTGTTCCCCTGATACGTCCACTATTCCCTGATTGTAGTAGTCACTGTCCGCTTCAAGCATTGATACAAGCACTGCATATTCGCAGTTTTTCAGTTTTCTGTCCTTGTCAAGCTCCTTGAAGAAATCCTCATTGCGGTGCTTGGTCGAGGTAGTGTCCATTTCATTTTTCATCTCAAACATTATTGATATGAGCTCATTGCCGTACTCATCTGTTTCACGGTAGATGAAATCGCCCTTGCTTCCGGACTTCACCTCATTGTCCTTGCCAAATGTTACTCTTCCTGCGGGAAGATAGCCTTTTATCCGCTTGAACTCGTTCTCACAATGGCGTTCAAGGCTCTCTCCGACCATTTTTGTTGACATCCTCGTCTTGAAGTCCTTGTAATACTCTACAAGCTCCCTCTGCTTGGCAAGCTCTGCTTCATAGGAGGCCTTCTGAGTATCCCGTTCCTTCTCAACTTCGGCCACAGCAGTGATGACCGCAAGCTCCTTCTCTGCTTTCTGGCCCTTCAGTTCTGAATTGAGCCGCTCTATCTGGACGTCCTTCTCACTAACAGCTTTCTCCATTTCAAATCTGTACTTCTGCTCAAGGTTTTCCTTTTCAGCACGGAGTTTCTCAACTGCCATTTTCAGTTCTCCGACCTCTTCCGCTTTGCCGGCAACTGCCTCACCTACCCTGAGCTTTATTTCCTGTGCATGGGTGGTATTCAGATGGTCCTCAAGCTCGGCAAGTCGCTTTGTGACCTCTTTATCAAATTCCTTGGTCCTGACCTGGGAGAGTATCTCCGAAAAACCTGCCTCATCCACTGTGAACACCTGTCCGCACTTGGGACACTTTATCTCATTCATATTGAACCTCCTTGAATAGCTTTTTTACACTGTCTATATTATATCATCCATTACATTATAATTCAAGTAAAAAAGCTGTACGCTATTGTATTTTGCCGATAAAAAGTATATAATGGATACATACACTTTTTGATAATATATAAAGGCTTTTGCCTGAAAAGGAGTTTTTCGATGTTCACCATTCTTCTGACAAACGATGACGGAATAGATTCTGACGGCCTTTACCGTCTTGCAGCTGCAGCACTGGAATTCGGAGAGGTATGGATAGTTGCACCTGACAGTCAGCGTAGTGCGGCATCCCATGCCATATCCCTCCACAACACTGTAGACGTTTTCCCATATGAGTACCCTCTGCATGATGTAAAGGCTTTCTCATGCACAGGTTCCCCGGCCGACTGCGTCCGTGTAGGTATGCTCAGTATAATGCCTCATAAGCCTGACCTGGTCCTTTCCGGTATCAATAACGGGTACAATACTGCATCTGACATCCAGTACTCCGGCACCGCCGGAGCTGCTTTTGAGGCCGCTTTTCAGGAGTGCAAGGCTGCCGCTCTCTCCGAAGGCTCAGGTCCTGTACACGAAGTCACTCAGCTTTACCTCCGCAGCATGATACAAAAGGTCATTGATACCGAACTCGGTTACGGCCAGATAGTGAATATAAATTTCCCGGACTGTAAGCTGTCAGAGTGTAAAGGCATACTCACTGACCGTAAAGTATCTCACGGTATGTTCTACCGGGACCGCTACAAGAAAACCGAGGACCTTCCCGGCGGCGGTGTACGTCTCATGGTAGACGGTCAGTACAACAAGGATGCCGAAGAAGGTACTGACTTCCGTGCAGTGGTAGACAAGTACGTTTCCTTCGGCATAGCAAATAACATAAGCTGACAGTTTCACCAGTGCTTTCTCTGCTGTCCTTCAGCTTTATCTGATATTTATGTTTAAGGCAACACCGCACAAAGACCGCCTGACGTCTTTGTGCGGTATTGCCTTAAAAAATAGTCCCTCATTCGAGGGACTTCTTCATTGTATACCGCCATTTCAGTATCGCCGTTCCGATTATGATGATGTAACCTATAAAACTGTAAACATCCGGGAGTTGTCCAAGAAAACAGAACCCGAAAACAGCTGCAAATATAACTATCGAAAAGTCGTAGACCGATATTTCCTTCGCCGGCGCCTTGGCATATGCCTTTGTTATGAATATCTGTCCTCCGGCTGCGGCTATTCCGGTAAGTATCAGGAATATTAGCTGCTTTCCGGTCATCGGTGCAAAGTTCAGAATGAGATTCGGCAGCAGCATCAGGCAGGTAAAGCCGGAAAAAAACGTAACTATTATCATGCTGTTTTCGCCGTTCGTGCCGAGCTTCCGGACATATGTATAGGCAAGTCCGGCACCGAGACCTCCCAGGAACCCTGCAAATGCCGGGAGCGTATCAAAGCCGAATGTGGGCTTTACCACAAACATCGCTCCAACAAATGCCGCCGCTACAGACAGCCACTCATAACGGTCAGCCGTTTCTTTAAGTACTATGTACGAAAAGATTATCGCAAAAAACGGCGACAGCTTATTGAGTATGGACGCATCTGATATTGCAAGATTGTCTACTGCATAGAAATTGCATATCATGCCCAGTCCTCCTGATATTGAGCGTATGAGCAGATATTTCAGATTTCCCTTTCCTATCCTGAACGGAGTACCTGTGCGTACAAGAGTACCGGCTGCTACAAAAAGTGCAAAAAGATTTCTGAAAAAGCATTTCTGCAAGGTGGGAACGTCCCCGGAAAGTCTTATGAAAAGATTCATAAGCGCAAAACAAAATGCCGATATGATTATGAATATTATCCCCAGCCGATAATCCGACTGCTTTGATGATGCCAATTTATCTACTCCTTTGACCGGGGTCTCCCGGATTTGAAAGAATCTGACTTTGTAATTATACCATAGATATTCCCGGAAGTCAATCTTTCATATCTTAGCTATTTCATCAAGTCCGGCTATTCCATTTTCAGTCCGTTTTCAAAGAGGTTGTCCTCAGCATTGGAAATGTGCTTTGCAGTGAGCTGTTCTGCCAGTTCGCCGTTATGCGCCTTTATTGCATCAAGTATCGCCCTGTGCTCAGCTACGGTCTTTTCTGCACGGCCTTCGGTCTGAACTGATATATCCCTTGCTTTTTTGATGTAGTTGTGGAAGTTTGAAAGCGTGAACCGCAGCGGACGGCTCCTTGATGCATCATAGATTATCTTGTGGAAGTCTCCGTCCAGTTTCCATATCTGCTCTGTATCGTTTTTCATCAGGTAGAATTCCTGGAGGTCCACGATCTTCTCCAGAGCACGGAGCTCATCCTCTGTTATGTTCTCAGCACACAGCCTTGATGCAAGTCCCTCGATACGTATTCGTATTTCGTAAATATCATGGATGTCCTGCTCAGTTACTCCTATCACAACCGCACCCTTATTCGGGACGTTTCTCACAAGACCTTCAAGCTCAAGCTGCATCAGAGCCTCACGTACAGGTGTACGGCTTATCCCCAGTTCCTTGGAGATACGCAGCTCATTAAGGCTGTCACCGTCCTTGTACTCTCCGTCAAGTATCGCATTCTCTATTGCATTGAATACCCGGATCCTCAATGAACGGTCATCCGTTTCAAGCAGCATATCTTCACTTCCTTGCTATATCAGGCAGATATTTTTCTGTAAGGGCTTTCAGCTCGTCGTCACTTATTACTGTAACACGTCCGCTTTCGTACTCCTTATCTACCCATTCTTTTATCTTCAAAACAGCAGGGTCTTTCTTACCGATACACTGTTCCCCTGCCAGGCTGTAGAAATTGTTTATCCAGCAGGCTATGCCGGCAAGTCCGGATGATGCGCTGACAGACACATATGGCGGCTTATTCAGCAGCTTTGCGGTGTCAAAGATATTATATATCTCCTCGTCCTTCATCAGTCCGTCTGCGTGTATTCCTGCACGGGTCACATTGAAGCTCCTGCCTACAAACGGAGTCATTGGCGGAAGCTCATAATGTGTTTCGTTAACTATGTAGTCAGCTATATCTGTTATAGCTGTTGTGTCCATTCCGTTAAGTGTACCTTTAAGGGATGCATACTCAAATACCATTGCCTCCAGCGGAACATTTCCGGTTCGTTCACCTATTCCCAGAAGGGAACAATTTACCGCTCCTGCTCCGTAGAGCCAGGCTGTTGCAGCATTGGCAACTCCCTTGTAAAAGTCATTATGACCATGCCACTCCAGCATATCACTTGTAAATCCTGCATAATGCTGCAAGCCGTATATTATGCCGGATACGCTCCTGGGCAGTGCTGCGCCCGGATAGGGAATGCCGTATCCCATTGTATCGCAGGCACGTATCTTGATAGGCACTCCGCTTTCCTCTGACAGCTTTCTCAGCTCTATGGCAAATGGAACAACAAATCCATAGAAATCAGCACGGGTAATATCCTCAAAATGACAGCGTGGACGGAGCCCTGCGTCAATACATTCCTTGACTATCCCCAGATACTTGTCAAGTGCCCTGCGCCTGTCAAGTCCCATTTTATTGAAGATATGGTGGTCAGAACATGATACAAGTATGCCGGTCTCCTTCACTCCGATGTCTCTGACAAGCTCGAAATCCTGCTTGTTAGCTCTTATCCAGGTAGTTATCTCCGGGAATCCATATCCAAGGTCCATACACTGCTCAAGTGCATCACGGTCACTTTTGGAGTAAACGAAAAACTCTGTCTGCCTGATGATGCCCTTTTCTCCTCCAAGGCGGTGGAGCATCTTGTATATCTCCACTATCTGCTCTGTTGTATAGGGAGCACGTGACTGCTGACCGTCACGAAAGGAAGTGTCTGTAATGTAGATATCCTCCGGCATATTCATCGGCACATGACGATAGTTGTACGCAACCTTCGGGACCTCAGTATATGGGAACATCTCACGGAAAAGCTCCGGACGGTCCCCCTCCTGCAATTCGTACTCATAGGTATCAAAGTCCAGCAGATTCGTCCTCTTGCTGAGGCTGATGTTTGGCATGGTATGGTTCATAACTGCTCCTCCTTATTTATTTCCGGTCCAGATAAACACAGGTAATCTGTGTATGTTTGTATCTTTGTGTGATTGTATACAATTATACAATATAATTTGCTGTATGTCAATAGGTTCCCATAAAAAAAGCTGCACCGTTATGATGCAGCTTTTTCTATCTTATTTATCTGACTCTCTTTTAAGTCTGAATTCTACAGAACGTTTCAGGTATCTGAGGTACTCCTCGTCCCTGCACATTGCCTTTCCGATGTCGTCAGACAGTTTCGCTACCGGACGTCCGTTTACGTACTGGAGCTTTATAACTATGTTGAGTGCGCTCTCCTCTGTGTCATTGGAGCAGAACGTTCCGATCCCAAAGGATACCTTGGTCTTGTCACAGAAATAGTCATACAGCTTCTGAGCTCTGTCAAAGTCAAGGCTGTCGCTGAAAAGGAGCAGCTTCGTCTTAGGGTCTACCCCATACTTCTTGTAGTGTGCTATCATCTTCTCGCCCCATTCATAAGGGTCTCCGCTGTCGTGACGGACACCGGTGTAGTTATTGACCATGGAACGGTTGAAATCCAGCAGGAACAGGTCTGTGGTAACTGTATCTGTAAGTGCAGTACCATTATCACCGTCGTACTCATCGTACCAGTCCTTCATTGCGTAGTGGTTTGTATATGCAAGCGGTATGGAGTCTATTCCCTGATACATCTGTACGAACTCGTGAGCGTATGTGCCTATAGGAGTGAGGCCGTACTTCATTGCAAGGTAGACATTCGATGTTCCTACGCAGTTTTTTGTCTCAGTAGCAAGACGCTTTACCACAACGTCCTCCCACTCTCTTGAAAGGCGTCTGCGGCAGCCGAATTCAGCAAACTTGAATGTATATGTGCCGTCGTTCATTGCCTTTATCTTTGCATCAAGACGCTCCTCAGCAGACCTGAGCAGCTTGCTGTAGTCATACTTCATTCTGAAATATACCTCGTTCACTATTTCAAGCAGGTATATCTCAAACTGCATTGCAGAGAACAGCGGTCCGTTCACTTCAATGAAAAGCTCCCCGTTCTCGTCAAGCTCTGCGGTAACGTAGTCACGGATAGGTCTCCACAGACGAAGGAATTCCACATAATCATCCTTGATAAAACGTATTGAACGAAGATAATCAAGCTCCTCATTCTTGAATGTCAGCGAACAGAGGTGATCTATCTGGTCGTTTATCTCCTGGACCATTTCCGGTGTAAAAACAATTCCCTTATTGCGGCATTTGAAGAAATACTGTCCGCAGAGGTCAGTGTGCTTGTGGAAGATGACCTGGTCCATATTGAACTTGTACAGGTCAGTGTCAAGAAGTGAGATTACGATAGGGTCAAGTTTCATGGTGATTCCTCCTTATATTATGTCTATCTGGCAGCTTTTCATTGTTTCGATAGCTGCATCGTGTTTTTCCGGTGTAACTCCTGCACAGCACTTTTCATCTACTGCTATAGGCACCTCCGGGAAAGTCGCCTTCAGTACAAGTGCATTGCTGATAACGCATATATCCGTGCAGAGACCTATCAGCTCAACTGTGAACTCTTCGCCCCCTGCTGCCACCTTTACGAGTCCGGGAAGAGCTACAGAACCAAATGTGTTCTTTTCCACCGGAGTATATTTTCTTCCGCTGAGCGCTCCGGCAATGTCCTTATCAAGCTGCCAGCCCTCTGTGCCCTTTATGCAGTGCGGTACGGGCAGCTTTCTGCCCTCAGCCGTGTCCATATAGTCCTGGAAGTGCGTATCATAGGTCACAAATATCTCTCCGTCAAATTCCTTTATCTTCTTTACTGCGGCAGGTACTATTGCACAGGCCTCTTTTGTACCCAGCGCTCCGTCTACGAAGTCCTTCTGCATATCGACCACTACTAAAAACTTTTTCATAACATTACCTCCGTTTCATTTTACTGTTTTGCGTCTGTAGAGCCGTGCGGGGCGATGTCCCTCGCCACGGGCATACTCATCAGTCTCTTCGACATAGCTGCTTACCATTCTTCTGAAATTCGCCGGGAGCACTGACACGTTCATTATGGTCTCACGTACCCTTTGCAGTGAAGTCAGAGTGAACTTCTCAGGCAGAAAATCAAATATGGTGTCGTAATTCTTTGCCTCATTTCTCAGAGCTGTAATAGCTGCTGCTATTATAGCTGCATGGTCAAAGGCAAGACCTCCGCTGTTCTTTATCCGGAAGCTCGTTCTTCCGAATCCGGACCTTTCCTTTTCCAGTACTGCATTCAGCTCCACATCATCATAGGAGAGATGCAGGTGATACGATCCGCTGTCATCACAGTCAAAGCTGATGCTGAACCACTGTGCATCTGCTGCATCGTCACTGCCTGCCTGTCTGACTGACTCCTCACTGATTATGGAGACATAAGCATTTGAGATTATCCAGCCTCTTGGGTCACGGTCAGGCTGACTGAACACTCCTACCGGCATCAGAGCTGTTGGTGTTACGTTTGTCTCTTCCTGAGTCTCTCTGAGAGCACATTCCTCAATGGTCTCACCCTTTTGCAGAAATCCGCCCGGAAGTGCCCACATTCCCTTGAACGGGTGTCCTCCCCTTTTTATAAGGAGCAGCCTGAGTTTGTTCTCCGGGTCATGCCTGTAGCTCTCCCTGTCGCCGGAGCTTATCATAAAAGCTGCAACGTCGGCAGTAACAGACGGTCTCTCGTAGTCAGAGAGCTTATATCCGGCTAAAAATTCCTTTTCACTGTCCATCAGCATCGCCTCCTCTGTTATTTCTATTATGATAATATCACAAAAGCAATAACTTGTCAAGGGGTTTTTGAATATTTTTTCAGATTTTTTTATTTCTGCCTGACTATTGTTTTTTTCACTTTATTATGTTACAATAAAGCTATCATCAGCAGTGCATTCTGAACTGCTGAAAGGAGGAGTTTTATGAACAGAATACTTATTGCCGCAGCAGCCTCTCTCACTGCGGCAGCTATGGTTTCGTGCGGTAGTTCTTCGTCAGGCAGCGAGGAAAGCTCCGCACCCTATCAGGACATTACTGCACCGGCTAAAACAGTCACTTATCATGATGCTGACTTCGGTGAGTATGTCTCAAATACTTTCATCGCCACAGGCAGCAATAACATTGCCGTTTCCTCAGACAGCACTACTTATGTCGCTTACATTCCGGTGGAGGAATACGGCAGTCTTGACTACCGGTTCTATTTCTCAAATACCGTTGACTCAACTTACAGCGACGGTTCTCTTGCTTATGCCGGACGTCCCGGTGAGGGATTCACTATCGAAAGTGCTTTCGTTTCTGACGGCGGGACCGACATATCCAGCGAGCCGGCTTCAGTTACCCCTGTCACCTTCGGCGGAAGTACTTCTAAGGAAGTCTCTCCTGACGAAATGTTCTGGAGCGACCCTGTTGTATTTGACGTCCCGGAAGGCCATTTTCTCCGCTGGGAATGGACCCTCACTGGTGAGAACATCCCTGCCACTTCTATGTCCAACCTCACTAAGGTAGGTTTTCTCAATGAGGACGGCTCTATCGCCTACTGCGATGAAGTCCCCCTGCCAAAACTGTTCGGTGCAAAACGTGACGTCAAATACCGTGTGACTGCTATCGGTGACTCCATTACACAGGGTTGTCAGACTCAGTTCATGGAATATGAATTCTGGGCGGCACGTATCGCTCAGGCCCTCGGCTCTGACTACAGCTTCTGGAACTGCGGTCTCGGCTGGTCACGCACAAGCGATATGGCTTTGAACGGCGACTGGCTCCAGCGTGCGGCAAACAGCGATGTAGTCATCGTTGCCTTTGGTACCAATGACATCATCTCCGGCGAGTATGGCGGCGACGGCGGCAATACTCCCGATGAGATAGACGGTTACCTCCGCACTGTCCTCGATAAGCTCACTGAGTACGGCTGCGGTGTCATTGTATTCAACGCTCCCCCGGAGGACTACAAGGAACCACTTGAAACTGTCCGGACAGAATACAATGAAAAGCTCAAGGCGACCTGTGAAGAATACGGAGTCGCTTACTTTGATTTTGCAGGTCTCCTCTCTGAGCCGTCCGCTCCTGCCCATGCTCTGTACGGCGGTCATCCAAACGGCGAAGGCGGTCAGATAATTGCTGATGAGTTTCTTAAACAGTACTCTGCTTTCCTTGGCCTATGAAAAAAACGCACAGTTACCAGGTAACTGTGCGTTATCTTTTTTTCCTGAATTTAGGTGCAAAACGTTTTATGTAGATATGATATATATTGTCCAGATTCAGGTCGTAGAGCAGGAAGATAACGTTTGACATCCCAAGCATGAAGTACGCTCCGTAACGTCCTATATCATCGAATTCCTCAAGCATCTGGTCAAGTCCGAAAATGTATACAGTTGTGTAGAAATAAGCCAGCAGACAGATATTGAATACTATCAACTTGATTATCCAGCGCAGCCCCTTCAGCGGTATCTTGTGAATATACTCCCTGACAATGGGATAATGTCCGAAGAGCATTATGAATATCAGCGCCGCTTCCTTGTCAAAGGTGACTATCATCGACAAAAAGCTGACGGAGATGTACGTCAGCAGCGCCCACGCACTGCTGACCTCCACCGAAATTATCATCATAAGAGCCCCTGCTATCATCGGAAGAAGTATATACAGCGCCGGTATGACTCCGGCAAGGAACATGGTTACCAGACACAGTGCTGATACTATCCCTCCAAGTGCGACACGGTAGCTAACATCTCTCATTTATTCTGTTCCCTTTCTCCGCTTCCGTTCTTTTTAGCACTCTGTACATTGTACACTATCGCTGCAAGCAGCTTGTGCGGTACTAATCTCTGCCCGATAGCTGCTGCCTTTATAGCAAGTCCCGGCACTGCGAACAGCTTTCCGGCCAGCGCCCTTTTTATTGCATATTCCGCAGCATAGTCCGCTGTTATAGGCTTTGCACTGAAAGTCACTCCTGCCCGGTTGTTGAAATTTGTGTCCACCGGTCCGGGACAGAGTACAGTTATGCTCACCTTTGAACCCGCTCTTCTGAGCTCCTCGTGTATGCCTATAGACAGCCTGAGCACATAGTTCTTCGATGCGTAATATGAACTCATCAGAGGCCCGCTCATGAATCCTGCAACAGATGCAACGTTCAGGATGATGCCTGAGTCACGCTTCTTGAAGTCACGGAGAAAGAGCTTTGTCAGTATATGCAGTGCGGTAATATTGACGTTTATCATGTTGACTTCGTCGTCAAGGTCAATGTCCTCAAAACGGCCGAAAAGTCCGTAACCGGCATTGTTTACCAGCATATCTATATTCTTGTCACGGCAGAACTCATATACCCTCATGACCTCGCTGCGGTCAGCCAGCTCAGCGGTGATTATCTCTGTATTTCCGAACTGCTGCTGCATATCCTTCAATACCTTCTCATTACGGCCTGTGAGGATGAGCTCCCAGCCTCTTTCACTGAGCTTTTCTGCTATTTTCTTGCCAATTCCGGATGTTGCTCCGGTTATCAATGCTTTCATTTTAACTCTCCTTTCAACCAAGTTTCTCAAATATGGTGCTGTCACTCATACTGTCTATGCCAAACAGAAAAAGCACCTGTTCATATTTATCAGGGTCGATAATACTGCTCATCTGACCGCTCATCTCCGAGGGCCTTACCACATCTATCTCACTGTAATGCTGTGTCAGGAAAGGAACGAAACAGGCTCCGAAATCATCTGTGATGACCAGCAGCTTGCGCTCGTTGTTTACTGATGTAGTCAGCTTTACAAGAGGCAGCGGAGCTCCCATATACATATCGTATTTGTAATCAGAATCAAGTCCGTTCTTGTCATAGAGCTGCCTTTCGTAGGTGTTTCCCTGCTCATCACTGCCCACGCATCCAAGGACCTCAGCTCCGCCTGAGCAGCGGTAAATGTCCATTATATCGGGCTTGACCCCACTGTACTGGGAACGGTTGTACAGGTCGCCGCGGAATCCGTCGGTCACATGGTCAATGGTGTACTTGTCATAGGCAGTCGGACTGAATCCCAACTTCTGTATCACCGTCCTGTAAACACAGTATGCCCCATAGCTGGTCCATTTAGTATCAGTACGGTAAAAAACATAATTCTCATTCAGCATTTTAAGGATGTTGTAGGCATCAACACGGCGAATATCCTGACTGAGACTGCTGTAAAGTGCTGTTATCTGCCGGCTCTCAGTGTTCTTCTGCATATACGGCGGAAGAGACTCGGCATATACTCCCGACGATGTGGGGACACATACAAAGTACACCGCTCCGCTGTATTTTTCACGGAACCTGTTTATCGCCTCCGCACTTCTGTCAGCCGACTCCCTGTCAGACGCTCCGGTATCTATCAGCCGGTCTCCGGTGATGTATACTCCGTTGACTATCCTTTCGCTTATCTGGGCCTCAATTGATGCGTCCCAGGCTATTAGCTTATCTCTAAGAGGGAAGTGGTCAGCAGTATAATGTTCAAGGTCTTTGGCGAAACTGCCGTCCCTCATGGCAGACAGTCCGACATCCGGAAGTGCGGCCAGCTCTCTGTTCTCCCGTTCTGACCTTTTGTCCTTGTGGCCGAAAAACAGCATTACTGACATGACTGATATGAATATCAGCATCAAAACTGCTGTCGCTCTGTTTACTGCATTATGCATAACTTCCCTCCCTTACATTTTTATGAGCATTATCTCTGATGCTCCGCTGTAGGACATCAGGATCGTGCAGAGCACCATGAAAGCAAGGACTATCAGCGGTGAAACTGCTCCCACCGCAGTTCTCAGCTTTGACCTTCCGGAACGCATGAGCATATTTCTGAAAAGGTCAGTGGATGCGTAAACACATATCAGAAGTATGACGATATAGGACTTTGTCAGATAAAGTGACAGGCTGTCTGCAAATATCCTGTTTCCTCCAAGCATGACAAGCAGGTAGTTGAACGAGTCCCTGAGACTGCTGCCAGCCATGAATACTCCTGCAAATGCTGTAACAATAAATGTATATACTGCTCCTGTTATACCAAGAGCTTTATTTCTGCTGAATTTGTTCTCAGCAAGTACTGCCGCTCCTATTATAAGTCCCCAGACCGCTCCGCCAAGGCTCATTCCGTACCAGGAGCCGAAAAGGCCCCATACTGCCACGAATATCAGACGTCTTATCCACCTGCGCCGGCTGATGCCGGAAAGCGGCTTTGTAACGTACCTGCGGAACCACTGTACCGCCTGTATGTGCCACCGTGCTGCAAAGTACTTTATCCTTGTGCTGAACATAGGATAATTGAAGCTCTGCGGAAGCCTTATGCCGAAACAGTAGCTTATGCCGGTGCCCATATCCGAAACTCCTGACAGTGTATAGTAGAAACAGAGCACATATGCTGTTATCCCAAGCCATGCTGTAAGTGCTGACATATCCTCCAATCCCGAATCGGTCACTGATTTGTAAAGCATATAAAGACTGTCAGCCGCTATGACCTTTTTCGCAAGTCCCTTTACGAATATCGTCATACCTATTCCTATATCCCTGAGACTGTACCTTCTGTTGCTGAGTGTTTTTGCAAAGCTGCCGAAGCGCATGAGTGGTCCCATGAGCAGCTTAGGGAAGTAAAGGAAATAAAGTATGAAAGTGACTATATCGCTGTCTCCCCGGACTCTTCCTGTGTATACATCTACCAGCAGGCCTATCGCAGAGAGAGTAATGAATGATATGCCCAGCGGGAAAAAGCCCTCCGGCATTTTTATCGTTTTCTGGAATGAAGTGAACAGCTCCGTTCTGAACACGAACAGCATGGTAATGTCAAATACCACCGCTGCACCAAACGGCAGAGCCGCTGCCGGCCTCCGGACGTACTTTCCTATTATATGGCAGGCCGCATAATTCACCGCTATGTATACTGCCATTGCTGCAAGATACCATATACTGAGCATACCGCAGAAAAGAATACTGAGTATCAGCAGCGTGATGCTGCGGTATTTCTTAGGAGTGACATAGTACATGAGAAGCGCTGCCGGGAAAGAACCGTATATGAAAAGCAGACTGCTATATACCATTATCTTCCTCCTTCAGACTATTCACTTCTTTAGCAAGTCCGGCACTGTTTGTCATAGTCCTGAGCACCTCGATAAGTGCCGTGGTTGACATAAGTGAGGGAAGGCCCAGCTTTTTTTGCAGTCTCTTCCTGAGCTGACTGCTTCCGGGACCTCCTGTAAGACCAAGCTCATAGAGAGTAAGGTTCGTTATATCCGATCCCGCTCTCTCCTGAGACGGCATTATCCCGGCTTTTCTGAAGGACTCAAGGAGCATATCAGGGTCTATCCCCTCCACTCCCAGCTTGCCCTCTGCGGAAGGCTTTTCCTTTCGTTTCTCCTTGCCGAACACATCAGGGATGAACACGTTCTGCACACTGCCCTCAGGCACAGCACCCTTGATATATCCTCTTATCCTGCGGCCTGCGCTGTCTGAGTCCGTCAGAATGACTATTCCTGTAGTACGGGCATAGTAGCGTATCAGCTCCAGCTTTTCCTTATCCTTGAATATGCCGAACCCGTTGGTGACTATTATGACTCCGTCTATTACTGACGACAGTTTTATCTTATCATACTTTCCTTCAACTATTATTGCCTGGTCTATCCTTAGCATATCATCACCGTCAATTTTTAGTCATGAGCATTTTTGTTAGCATCTCTTCAAGTATTATCTTCTCGTCTCCGCCTGTGGAGTTCATAAGCTCTCCTGTATCACGGAGTATCCTCAGGCACTCACGGAGCCTTTTCAGGCTTATCCTCCGGCCATTCTTGTAGAGTCTTTCTATTGCAAAGGCCCTGCTGTAGTACCCAAAATCCTGGACCACCTGATCACTTCCACGGCCTGACTGCCTGGCCAGTGTTACTCTGTACAGGTCAAGGAAGGCATTGGAGATATTCGCAAATACAAAGCCCCTGTTGTCCTTATCAGCCATTAGCTCGTCAAGTGCGTCAAAGGCCTGGCGGCGATCGAAGGATGCCACTGCATCTGCAAGGTTGAAAACTGTTATTCCGCTCTGTCTGTGTACCAGTGAGTCCAGCATCTCAACAGTTATCTCACGGCCGTCTGCATATACACAGAGCTTGTCTATCTCATTCTTTATGATCAGCGGGTCAGAAAGACAGCGTTCTGCAAGGTCCTTGGCATTGTCAAGGGAGATGGAGCCTCCCCTTGCAGAAACTGATGCTGATATATCCTTTGCAAGCTCTGCCGGAGTTTTAAGCGGAAATTCCACCACTGCTCCTGACTTTGCCACAGCCTGTGCCAACTTCTTGTTTTTATCCGAGATGACCCTGCACTTCGCCTTTCCGTCGTACTTGGTCTTTACCTCAAAGCCTGTTACGTTAAATATCACCACAGTCTGTGAGGGAACTTCTTTAAGAGCCTCGATGACTCTCTTGATGACGTCCTCACGCTGTTCTTCACAGTTGAAATCGTTGATGAGTATACAGTTGTACTCCGACATCATCGGCATCATCTCCATGATGTCACGGAGCTCCGAGGGGTCAAGAGTCTTTCCCGGCAGACGATTAAGAGCAAATTCCTCATTATCACCTACGGCTGCTGTTATTATCTTACGGGTCAGCTTTTCAACTCCGCTGACATCGGCTCCATAGATATAGTATATATTTTGCAGTTCTCCGCTCCGGAGCTGCTTGCTTATGGTCTTAGAGTCAGTCTGTGGCATCAGAGTCTCCTTATCTCCATTCCGCCTTCTGCGGAAAATGTTATCTCAAAATTGTTTATATCATCATTCTCTCCGCCGTCAAGGATTATAACGTCGGAAAGCTCACGGGACCGTATATCCTTGGGCGCTCTTCCCCAGAGTACGAGAATATCCCATTCCGGCAGAAGCTCCGGGTCTGCTGATGCAGGGGCTATAACTGCCCTGGAGCCGCCGTATTCAATGGTGACAACTCCGTTGGCATAGCTTATTCTCCGTTCATTCCACTGAGAATCATAAGTCCCCTCTCCTATAGGGACCACTTCTTCATCCGGCATCAGAATCTTACTGCCGACAGCAGCCCAGTGCCCTGTATCCACACCGTTGAGTCCGCTGATATAGGCTGTATACTGGGAATTTATACTTGTTGTGAGCATAATGCTGTCAGCTCTGGACAGACCATTCGCCCGGAGGTACTTGCTCACATATGCCGGCGACTTATAATGTCCGCTCAGGTCTATCACATCAGCGTGGCCCTCATAGGCGACTACTGCCGCTGCATTGCTGCCACGTCCGAGAACCGCTACCTTGAATCGCTTTCTTTCCTGGGAATCATGCACGGCTGATGCAGTGAAGAATATGCAGCATACCGCTGTAACTGCAAGTGCTGCCGCCTTTCTGCTGCGGACTATCGCTGCTGCAAGTCCTGCAATTCCTGTAAGAACGAAGGCAAGTGCTGTGAGCCTTTCACTTCCGCAGGAAAGGAACGTCCCTCGGAAAGAAGATGCCTTTTCCGATACCCACAGCACTGCCCTCAAAAGATATGCAGCCGTTTCCAACATATCAACTTTACCGCCTGTAAGTACATATACCGCACCGGTAACCATTGCTGCCGTACAGGGAAATATCAGTACCATGTTAGTCAAAGGTGCGATAAGAGAGGTCTCGCCGAAATACTTCATACTGAACGGCATGATGAATACCGATGTACAAAGCAGTATAAGGAACTTCTTCAGCATTCTCTGTGGAATGGTCCCACTTGGTAAGCCGGCAGTCATATACGGACCGAAAACTCCTATGCCGAAGGTGCCTGCAACTGACATGATGAATCCGCTGCTGAATATGCAGTATGGGTCGCAGACTGCAATAATGAGCATTGCTCCTCCAAGGGAATTGAGGGTATCGTTCTGTCTGCGGAAAAGTCCGGCAGCATAGAGAAAATTCAGCATCACTGCCGCCCTCACCGCAGAGACAGGTGAATCAGCCATTATCACGAAGAGTACTATGACTGCATCCGTTATCAGGAGCGCTATAGGACGTCTTAGCCGGCATAGTCTGCACAGCTTCATTATGAATATGGCAATTACCGATACATGAAGTCCGGAAACTGCAAGAATATGGCCTATGCCCAGCCGATAAAGCGAAGTACTGGTATCGTCCTCAAGATACTGCCTTGTACCAAAGACCATCCCGACTATGAATCCGCCTTCTTCCGAACCTGTCTTGCTCCGTATCTCCCATATCATCCTGCTGCGATATTCCATGAGGCGCCTTTTCAGTCCAGGACCTTCTCTGTCAAAAGAAACGTCTTTAGCACCACTGATGCTGCAGCTGATACCGGAGCTGCGGTAATACGCTGCCTCGTCAAACAGATAATCACCGCCCGGAGCCTCAAAAGTACATTCTCCTATGGTCATGACATCTCCGGGAGCTGCTCCTACGTCGTCAGCGTAGAATACAGCCTTTATACTGCGGTTTTCTCCTGAACGTCCTTTAAGGGTATAGCTGCACTTATCGCCGGGATAGCTGCGTACTTCCGTGACTTTTCCGGTAAACGGAAGGGTCCTGCCCTCATACTGCTCACATAGTACCTTCTCATTTCTGACTGACAGTGCTCCGACGCAGACTGCCGCTGTGAAGAAAAGTGCAAGTGCTGCAAAATCAAGCCGTGAAAATCCCTGACGCTTGCCAAAAGCGGCCGTAAATATCACTGCCGCAGTCAGGATGACCGGAGCATAGACATTTATAAAAAAGAAAGCGAAAAATAATCCCGCTATATACGCTGATGCAGCTCCAATCATTTTTCGCTTCATAATATTTATCCCTTACTTAAAGAAAAGAGGGAGCTTTTCAAGGAAGATTATATCATCCCTGTCGGCAGCATCGCCCTCAGCGAGTACCGCAGCCTCTCCTGCTATCTCTCCTCCAACAGCAGCAGTCAGCTTTTCAAGAGCCTTCAATGACTCTCCTGTGCTGATAACGTCATCAACGATGAGCACCTTTCTGCCCTTGAGCATCTCAGCCTTTTCCTTGGATATATAGAGTTTCTGTACATTTACTGTTGTGATAGACTTTACAGTAACTTCTACAGGTTCACTCATATAGAGCTTTACGGACTTTCTTGCTACTACATAGCTCTTGCCGCTCTGTCTTGCCATTTCATAGGCAAGTGGGATGCCCTTTGACTCAGCAGTGAGGATAACGTCGAAGTCTCCGCACTTTTTCAGAAGAGCCTCAGCACAAGCTACAGTAAGCTCTACATCTGAAAACATTACAAAGGCCGCAATGTCCATTTTTTCATTCAGCGGACACCTGGGGAGCTCCCTTTCAAGTCCGGCTATAGTCATTTTATAAGTCTCTGCCATGACCGCTCCTCCTTATTCAGTCTTGCCCAGGGACTCAGGTCCCCACCCCATTTTCACGCCTGCAAGAAGGTGGAAATGGAGGTGCTTTACAGTCTGTCCGGCATCGTCGCCGCAGTTGTTGATGATACGATAGCTCTCAAATCCCTGCTCCTTTGCTATCTTTCCGGCAGCTTCAAATACCTTTGCGACCATTGAGGAATTCTCCTCGGTTATCTCGTTGGCACTTGCGATATGTGCCTTTGGTATAATAAGGATGTGTACCGGTGCGATAGGAGCAATGTCCTTGAATGCATAAACAAATTCGTCCTCATAAACCTTGGTGCTGGGTATCTCTCCGTCGATTATCTTGCAGAATAAACAGTCCATAGTGATTCTCCTTTACTGAAATTTCAGCGGGGACGGGGCCGCCGTCCCCGGTATATATTACTTAACGAGTCCTGAGATTATGCTCTCTGCCTGTGCAAGTGCATCGTCTATCTTTGTTATGTCTCCGGCGCCGGCCATTGCACTGTCGGGCTTTCCGCCGCCCTTGCCGCCTGTTACAGCTGCAACTTCACGTACTATCTTGCCTGCATTTGCGCCCTTTGCTACCGCATCCTTTGTGCATACACAGTAGAGAGTTCCCTTTTCGCCTATAGTTCCGGCAAATACTGCTATCATAGCCTCGTTCTTGTCCTTTACGCTGTCTCCCAGCTTTCTGAGAGCGTCCGGAGCTGTGTTATCCAGCTTGGCTGTTACGAGCTTCATTCCGGCAACTTCCTTTGCGTTCTCAAAGAGAGATGCAGTCTTTGCGTTTGCTATCTGCTGTGTAAGGCTCTCCAGCTTCTTATCCTTTTCCTTTGCCTCAGCAGCCATTGCAGCGCACTTCTCAGGAAGCTCGCTTACATTCGCCAGCTTTACAGCCTTTGCGGCTCTCAGGATAACATCCTTGTAGCCGTTGAGAAGTCCCATTACGCCCATACCGGTAACAGCCTCGATACGTCTTACTCCGGCTGCCACTGAGCTCTCGGAAACTATCTTGAAAAGTCCTATCTGAGCTGCATTGGAAACATGAGTACCGCCGCAGAACTCGATAGAATCGCCTGCTGTTACAACTCTTACTGTGTCACCGTACTTCTCACCGAACAGTGCCATAGCACCCAGCTTCTTAGCCTCTTCAATAGGCATTTCCTCCATAGTTACAGGGATAGCTGCCATGATAGCATCATTTACTATAGCCTCGACCCTGGCTATTTCCTCTTCGGTCATAGCGCTGAAATGGTTGAAGTCAAAGCGGCAGGCGTCCTCGTTAACGAGCTGACCAGCCTGATGTACATGGTCACCCAACACCTTGCGGAGTGCATTCTGAAGAAGATGTGCAGAGGTATGGTTACGCATGATAGAATTTCTTCTCTTTGTATCTATCTCAGCCTTTACCTTCTCGCCCTTGGCAACAGTACCCTCTGTTACTGATGCTATGTGGAGGAAGTGTCCCTCGCTCTTTATAGTATCGTCAACTGACACGACATTAGGACCGCAGGTAAGTGTACCTGTATCGCCTACCTGTCCGCCACTCTCTGCATAGAATGGAGTGCGGTCAAGGACGATAACAACGTCTTCGCCCTCAGAAGCAGAATCCACCTCAGCGCCGTCCTTGTAGATAGCCAGCACCTCAGCATCGGCAGTTGTATCTGTATAGCCAGTGAATACGGTCTTGGGAGCGTCGACCTTGATGCTGTTGTCAGCCCATGATGAGCCTGCCTTTGCAGCGTGGTCAGCCTTAGCTCTTGCTCTCTGCTCCTTTGCAAGCTCTGTGAAGCGGTCACGGTCAACTGTGAAGCCCTTCTCTTCGCATATCTCTACTGTAAGGTCAATGGGGAAGCCGTATGTATCAGAGAGCTTGAATGCGTCATCGCCTGAGAGTACATTCTTACCCTCTGCCTTGAGAGCATCCATGAATCCGGTGAGCAGCTCTGTGCCCTTGTCGATAGTCTTGGCAAATGCCTCCTCCTCGACGCCGATTATCTTCTTTATGTAGTCTCTCTTCTCAGCAAGCTCAGGATATGCTCCTGCATTCTCGTTTATAACTGTATCGCAGACCTCTGTAAGGAAAGGTCTTGTGATGCCTAAGAGTCTTCCGTGACGTGCTGCTCTTCTCAGGAGACGGCGGAGAACATATCCACGTCCTGAATTTGAAGGCTGTATACCGTCACCGACCATAAAAGTGGTGCTTCTGATATGGTCAGTTATAACACGAAGAGAAACGTCTGTCTTGGCATCCTTCTTGTACTCAACTCCTGCAATGGAGGAGATGTGCTTCATTATGTTCTGAACAGTGTCTACCTCGAAGATGTTATCAACACCCTGCATTACACAGGCAAGTCTTTCCAGACCCATACCGGTGTCGATGTTCTTGTTTTTCATCTCAGCATAGTGACCTTCGCCGTCACTGTCGTACTGGCTGAATACCAGGTTCCATATCTCGATAACCTGTGGGTGGTCCTTGTTCACCAGTTCTCTGCCTGGCACCTTGGCCTTCTCCTCCTCCGAGCGTGAATCCACGTGTATCTCAGAGCAAGGACCGCAGGGACCCGTATCGCCCATTTCCCAGAAGTTGTCATGCTTGTTGCCGTTTATGATGTGGTCCTTAGGCAGGAACTGCTCCCAGATGCTTGCCGCCTCGTCGTCGCGAGACAGCCCTTCCTCTGGCGAACCCTCAAACACGGTTGCATAGAGGTCTTTCGGGTCTATCTTCAGCACGTCAAC
>ODAI013006666.1_pt1 | contig 21536 bp, 19 predicted proteins | sample 1539321 | NCBI WGS metagenome assembly ODAI01 (sample SAMN02144231, study PRJEB22623) | gut metagenome | biome: sheep rumen | host: Ovis aries | place: New Zealand | reverse complement strand
TAGAAATGATGAATTTAATAGATTTTATAAAGTATCATATAGAAACCCTGATAAGGATTTATTAGAGAGAATTATTGATTTTAATTATGTCTTATGTATTGGGGTTGTTGAACAAAATCTAGAAATAATAAATGATTATGGTGAAATAGAACTTGTTCCAATTTTAGATGTTCATGGTAAGAATAATTGGATTGTTATAGAAGATTCTGAAGATGAAGAATTAACTAAACAAATTAAATATTTTATAGATAATAAATAGAATTTTGGCTGTTTAAATATGCTCTCTTTCCCCTGGGTCCTAGGTGGTGTCTTAGAAGCTTTATTTTATAAGGATTTCTTTAATTTTAGGTACCATTTTAGATACCAGCTAGATACCTCTTTTTGAAGAGAGCATACAAATCGTTCACGCCAGTTCATCTCAGTATACATTTAAGGTAACATAATAGCTAAAAATTTCAAAATCATTAATTATTTTTATGATATAATATTTATAGAGGTGATTGCTGATGGATAATAAACTATTAAGCGATTTTATTTCATACTTTGAAAATGATAAATATAAATTTGAAAGCTTTTGTAAAATATTTTTAACATGGCTTGGATTTGATGATGTTATTGTTACTCAAAAAAGTGGTGATAAAGGAATTGATTTAAGATGTACTAAAAAAGAAATTGATAAATTCGATACTACTGAAATCAAGTATATAGTTCAAGCTAAATGCCATAAACAAGGTAATAATGTTTCTGGGCCTGAAATAAGAAATTTTAAAGGTACAAGAGAAACGCTAGGAATAAGAAGACTATTTATTACTACAAGTGATTTTACTAGCTCTGCTAAAGATGAAGCTTCTGATCCAAATCAACCAGTTACTCTTATTAACGGAGAAAAAATCATTGAATATTGTAAATCTTTAGGTGACCAAGTATTTGATATTCAATTTTCTTGTAATAAATCTAAATTAGATGATTTATTTATAGAAAATGATAATAATGAAGCAACTGAATGTAAAATTGATGAAGTTATTAAAAAGATCACTAAGAACGATGTTAGAGCTAGAATTTTAAGAATTCCTAGTGAATATAAAAATGAGCTTAAAGGAAAGAAAAAATATAAATTAATTATAAATGGTAACTCAGAAGAATTTTTTAATATTAGTTCTGATGAAACTTACTTTGGTGGAGTTACAAAGTATTATAAAAATTTTATACAAGACAAAGATTTTGTTGATGCACAATCATTATGGAAGTTCGATAAACAAAATGAAATAATTTATGTTGAAATAAAAATGTAGTAATAAACATATTTATTATACATTGTGTATGTAAATATGTTTTTTTATGTTATAATATTATTTAGAAATGGTAGGTGGTAATAATATGAAAAGAAAACAGAATTTAGTCCTTCAACCTGTATTGAAATGGGCTGGTGGTAAAAGACAATTATTACCACAATTAGAAAAATATTTCCCTAAAAAAAATATAACTTCATATTATGAACCTTTTATAGGTGGAGGAGCTGTGTTATTCCATTTACAACCTAAAAAAGCTGTAATTAATGATTATAATGAAGATTTAATTGATCTTTATAGATGCATAAAAGATAATCTCGAAGAATTAATAGAAAAATTAAAATATTATGAAACAAAGAATGATTCTGAAAGTTTTTATGAAATTAGAGGAATTGATAGAACTGAAGAATATAAAAAATGGACATCTGTTGAAAAAGCAGCAAGATTAATATATTTAAATAGAACTTGCTATAACGGATTATTTAGAATGAATAGTGCAGGTCAATTTAATTCACCTTATGGATCTTATAAGAATCCTTGTATATGTAATGAACCAGTTCTTAGAGCAATGAGTAAATACTTTAATGAAAATGAAATTGAATTTAGAGCTGGTGATTTTGAAGAAGCATGTAAGGATGCCCCTAAAGGGTCATTCATCTATTTAGATCCTCCATATGATCAATACGATGAACAACTAAACTTTGTTGGATATACTAAGGATGGTTTTACTCGTGAAGATCAAACTAGATTAAAGAAAATGTGTGACAAATTAATAGAAAAAGGTTGCTATGTTATGATTAGCAATTCGAAAACACCCTTTATAGTTGATTTATATAGTGATTCAACTAAGTATGTTACATATACAATTAATACTGTTAATGCTAGAAGAAATATTAACAGTAATGCAAAGAAAAGGGGAGAAGTTGAGGAGGTTTTGATCATTGGAAAATTGGATATCGAAAAATAATGAAGCATGGAATTTATTGTTTGATAAATATAATATTGTAGATGAAATTAATAAAAATGGATATTTTGAAATAACAGCTGATGAGATTAAAACTTCAGGTAGAGAGCCTCGTTTAATGACAAAATTTGATAGTAGTGAAAATCTACCAGATAAATTTAAAGATAATAAGTTAGCAATATTGCCTATAAAGCGTGGTTCATATATTATTGGTAAATTTCAAAATTATCAATTAGTAGATATTAACAATGATGTAGATGTTGGAACAAAGTATTTACCTGACTATATATCTACTATAGATTATAATAATATAACAAGCGAAGCTATATCTTTAAATGCAGCTTATATTTCAGGAATGCTTGAAGATATAATAGGCGAGCCTGTAGTTCCAACTATTTCTGGTAGAATGGGGACCGGTGAATTTAAATATCAAATATTATTAAATGATCAAAATTCATTTGATATAAATGTTGAAAATTCTCAAATGGAAATTGATGGAAGTTATGAAGGAATTTCTAAATTTGTTATATTAGAAGCAAAAAATCATTATATGAAAGACTTTATAATTAGACAATTGTATTATCCATATAAGGTATGGAAATCTAATACTAATAAAGATATAATACCAATCATGTTAATTAAACATGACAATATATTTAATTTCTTTGTATATAGTTTTGAAAATGAAAATGATTATAATAGTATTAAACTAAAAGAAATAAAACGATATATATTGGATGAACCTTATAATCCTATAGAAGTATCTGATATTGTGAATATAATGGAAAATATTGAATTTGTTACAGAATCTAGCGATGTCCCTTTTCCACAAGCTAATACGTTTAATATAGTTTTAGATTTGTTAGGACAATTAAATGGGCAAGATATGGCACCAGATGATATAACAAATTTCTTAGAATATGATCCAAGACAAACTAATTATTATATAGATGCTGCAAAATATTTAGGATTTGTAACAAAAGATAAAAAGTATACATTAACTGAATATGGCAAATGTATAATGAAAATGAATCATAAAGACAGAACATTGGAAATTATTAAAAGTATTTTATCTCATAAGCCATTTTATTTAGCAATGAAACAGCAATTAAAGAATTTTGATTTTAATATAGAAGAAATTGCTAAATCTATTGATGAATGTAGAGATGAAATTAATAAAGAAAGTACAGCTAAGAGAAGAACGAGTACCGTAACAGCTTGGATAAAATGGATTTTAGATATTACAAATTATATAGATAGGATTGAAATATAAGCAGAAATGCTTATATTTTTTTAAATTACCTGGTAATAATTTAATAATATTTGGCAAATATTGTGTGAATATTGTTGACAAATGGCAATAAAAATGATATTTTATACGTGAAAGGAAGAGATTTTTATGAATGCCAAACAAGAAAACTTTAAAAGAATTGCAGAAAATAGGGTGAACAAAATAATCGACATGATCTCTAAACTTGAAAATTTAAACAACACATCATTTTATGAATATTCTGATGAACAAATGGAAAATATTTTTAAAGCTATTCAGAAGGAATTAGACAAACAAAAAGAATTATTCAATAAAAGTAAAAAAAGTAAAAAGAGATTTGAATTGTAGGAGGTGTATTTATGGGATTATTTAATAATATTTTAGGTAACAAAAATTACAAATGGAAGTTTATAGAAAATGGTAATGGTCCAGAGTATAGTCTTGACTCTACTGATGTTGAAACATTCAAAAAGGATCCAATTGCGTCTATAGCTAGAGAATTATGTCAAAACTCAATAGATGCTAGAAAAGGTACGGAACCTGTTGTAGTAGAATTTAAATCTTTTTATTTAAATACAAAAGATTTACCTGGGATAGATGCTTTAAAACGTGAAATGATTTATTGTCGTGATTCATATCAACAAGGAACAAAGTATTATAAAAAATTTGACAGTATGGTTTCTCACTTAGAAAGAGAACAAATATTATGTTTAAGAGTTAGCGATTACAATACTAAAGGGCTTGAAGGTGTTAAATCCTTCGATAGAAACAAGGCGTTCTATTACCTTACTAAAGGAAACGGATTAACTACTAAAGATAATGCTACTAGTGGTGGTTCAAAGGGAATTGGAAAATTTGCCTCATTTGTTGCAAGTGATTTGCAAACAGTATTCTATTCTACATTAAATGAAGATAACGAAGAAGGATATTTAGGAATTACTAAGTTAGCATCAAGGTTATTAGACAAAGAATCTGGAATGTGTACTACTGGGTATGGCTATTATTGCTCTACAGAAAAAGTTTTACCAATATTAGAAAAATTAGTTTTAGATAAAGAATTTACAAGAACTCAATCTGGAACTGATGTATATATTATTGATTTTAGAGCAGAAGAAAACTGGAAATCTAGTATTATAACAAAAGTTCTAGATAGCTTTATGGTAGCTATTGATAAGGGAGATTTAATTGTAAGTGTTGATGGGGCAAATATAAGCAATGAAACACTAAGAGATATTGTTTATACAAATGAAATAACCGAATCAGAGAAAAGAAATATTATTGGTCAATATATACTATTAAATGATGCAACAGTATTTAAAAAAGAAGTTGATATTCATGGTTATGGTAACATTAAAATTTTATTGAAAGATTTTAATAAGCAAGAAGAATCATTAGCAACAAATAAATGTATTATGGTTAGATATCCATATATGAAAATAACTGATATGAAGATTCCATTTGCTAAACCATGTTCAGCAATGTGCATTATTGAAAAAAATGAATTAAATAGTATATTAAGGTCAATAGAAAATCCACAACATACTGATTGGGAGCCAAATAGAATTCAAGATGATGTTGAATTTAGACGTGAAATAAAACGCGTAATAAAAACAATACGTAATGAAGTTCAATTATTTGCTAATGAATGTCTATTATCCGCTGATGATAAAGAATTAGATGTAGATGGTGCAGGAGAGTTTTTAGCAGATACTGAATTTGGTGGTACAGATGGAGATTCTGGAATAGAGAAGACAGAAAAACCAAAAATTATAAATAGCAGAAAAGTAGTTTTGACTAATAATGTTGGAGATAGTTCTAATGTTGATGATGTTAGTAATGTTTTGGATGTTGGAACTAGAACTGCTGATGGAGATGAAACTAATAGTACTGAAGGGCATAATCAAGGCTCTGGTGGCGAAATTCATGAAGGTGAAAATAATAAACAAGGATTCAATGAAGATGGAACAGCTGAAATACTAAGAACAGTTAATCTCAGTGGAATTAAAGCTAAAACATTAATATTAGATAGAGAATCTGGAAAATACCTAATCAGTTTTACTTCTATTTACGATGAGCCTAATTGTGAAATGGAATTGTTTTATTTAGATGATAATGGTTCAAAGTATAAAACAAATATTAAAAAATGTATATTAAATGGTGAAGAATATCCTGTTGATAATAATTTAGTTAAGAATATCAAATTAGAAAAAGATAAAAAATATAAGTTTGAATTAGATACTAATTTAGACGACATTTATGTATGTGAGGTGAAGTTATATGCAAATAGGTAAAAAAGGATTTCCATATCCCATATTAAATAATGCAAAAAATTTTAACTGCTATGTAAATGATACGTATGCTTTAGAATTAGAAGAAGTTGAGGATGGTGATAATTACATTTTAAAAAATGTCCACATTGAGACTAATAGCAACCTTCTAAAAGAATTACTACGCAATAATAAAGCTAAAGCAATGATAATGATTGAATGTTCACCAACTTTATTTAAACATTCAGAAGAAATATCTACGGAACCTAAAGATATTATAATACCTATTAATAAATTATCAGGTAGAGTTGAAATTTCAAGTATAACATACGCAACAGATACGATAAGTGATTTTAAAAGTTCTGATTTTATTGATGACTATTCTGGTTATTCATTTAAAATTGAAAAGTATTGTCCTATAGCATTAGATGATGGAATTGTATCTAAAATAGAATATGATGACTTAGAAGATAAAAAAGTTTCATCAATATTTTCTGTTGTTAAGAGTTTTGATTCTGACAAAAAAATAATGACTGTTATAAATGATGACAAAAAAATAAAAATTGAATTACCTGAATATGAATATGAAAATTTTGATAGATTAAATGGACAATCTATATTTCAACATATATTCTTTTCTATAATTATAATTCCTGCTTTATCAATGAGTTTAAAAGAAATACAAGATGAGCTCAAATATCAAAATAAGATTATAGAAGATATTATAGATGTGCATACTTGGTTTATATCAGTTCAAAATTCATATAAAAAATTAACTGGAACTGAGTTGACTGAAGAAGTATTCATGGCTCTTGATGTTCTAGAATTATCACAAATGATTATGGATGATTGTATTGTAAATTCTATAGATGATTTCCATGATATAATCACAAGAACAAGTGATTCAGATGAGGAGGAAATATAATGAATAATAGTATTATAAATATATCATTTATGAATGAAAAATTATTAGATACTTTATATAGTAATCCTAAAAAAGTTTCTGAATATATGAATGAAAATCCATATGATTCAAAATGGTTAAAACAATTACTAGATGAATCACCATTTGAGCCAAGAAAACAAAAAATAATAGATTTTGATTTAAAGTTAGCAAGTGATGGAAAATATAAAAATGTGGAATTAGATAATGCTATTTCTTTGTATGAACACATCAAAGATTTACCAAGATATATTTTGGTTGATAATAGATTCTGGCTTTGGTTAGAATTTGATAAATTTTATAGAGTTGCATTACAAGCAATGCCTTTAACAACTGATACTAGATTAGAATATAGTTGGTTATTTAAAGAAGGAAAAAGAGGTATTTGGAGAAATACTTTTGCTAGAGGATTCTTCTGGGTTGAATTTACAGTCGATGAATCTAGAGAAGATATATATGAACTTACTAAATTTGTATTTGAAAAAACAGAAAGAATAAGAAATTTAACATTTGATAATAAATATAGAAGTGTTGTTTTAAATACAATAAGAGCAGAAAAAGATATTTATGATAAATATATTTCTGATCCCATTTATAAAGAAACAATGGAAAAATGTGAAAGAGGTATAGAAACATATAATATTTATACATTTATAAGAAAGTCATTATCATTGTATGGTTCAGCAAGAATATTAGATTTTATGGATGATAAAGATTTATATGATGTAATTTATTCAAAATTAGAAAAAGCTGTTCAAGAAGTTCATAGTGGAAATATTGATTATTTAAAAAAATAAAAGACTAAATATTACTATTTATGTGATAAAATATAATTAATAAAAAGAGGCGCTAGTACAGGCTTTGTTAAGAAGTTTTCGTAGTGGCGTTTTTTAGTGGTAGGAGGTAAATAATGAAAAAAATTGATTTTCATATTCACACAGCAGTAACAATAAAAGATGAAGTTTTTAATTTTGATTTGAATATTTTGAAAAAATATATAGCTGAAAAAGAATTGGATATTATTGCAATTACAAATCATAATTATTTTGATCAATCTCAATTTGATATTATAAAAGAAAATGTAAATATAGAAGTTTTCCCTGGAATGGAAATTGATATAGAAAATGCACATTTATTAATTATAGGTGATCATAACAAAACTTGTGAATTATCTAATGCTTCAGATACGCTTAATTCAAAAATTACTGATGAAAATTCATTTATAACATTTGAAGAATTAGAATCAATTTTACCTAATTATAAGGATTATATATTAATACCACACTATATGAAGAAACCTAGAATGCAAGAAACAACAATAAGAAAGTTTGGAGGATTAATCAAGTGTGGAGAAGTTCCTAATTCGAAAAAGTTTTTAAAGGTAATAAAAGATAATTCTAAATTAATTCCTGTTGTATTTAGTGACTTTAGACCAGATGAAAGAAATACATTCCCAAATAGATATACTTATATAGATACAAATGAAATAGGTTTTGATACAATAAAATGTACTATTGAAGATAGAAATAAAGTATTTGTATCAAAAAGGAAAGCTGCTTCTGAAATTGAGTATTTATCTGATGGCTCAACTATATCAAGTAAATTAAATGTTATTATGGGAACAAGAACATCTGGAAAAACATATAATATAGAAAAAATTAAAGATGCTTTTGATAATGAAAATTGCTTATATGTACCACAATTTAGTTTGATTGGTGATGCTGAGAAAAAGAAATTTGAGACTTTAATAAAAAATGAATGTTCAGAAAAATCAGATGAATTCTATAATAGATTTAAGCCCTTAGTTAAAAAAATTTTATCATTTAACATAAGAGATATTGATGTGTTAGTAGAGGAACAACTTGATTCACTAAAAGAATATGCTAAAAATTTTGATATTGATGAATTTTCAAAAACTAAAATATTCTCAGAGGTTAATTACTATATTGATGAAAAACAAGAAGCAAATGATTTGATAAAAGCATTAAAAGATATATATATTAACAATTGGAATAAGGATATAGTTGATAAATATATTGAAAGAGCAAAAATTAAAGAATTATTGTATTTGTTAATAGAAGAGATAAAGAAAGATAAGAAAATAATTGAATTACAAAAAGAAACTAATAAATTAGTTTGTAAAGTTAAAAAATTATTAGATAAAGAATCGTCGGCTAATGCCCCGGATTCTATAGATTTAGTTGCATATTTCAAATATAGAAAATTAATAGAAAAAGTTAATGATATTTTTTCTCAAATAAAGAATGTAAATGAAATAGATACCCAATCTTTACCTTTATTTGATGTCAGCTTAAAATCAAAAGGATTTGAAAATGCAACTGAGTTAAGAGATAAATTAAAATTAAAAATGCCATTTAAAGATTCTTTTGATAATTTTTATAATAAAGATGATTTGTATGGATTTGTGTGGGATTTAAACGATAAAGGATTATCTATTGATCAGATTAGTTATTCAATTTTAAATATAAAATATGAAGTTAAAAACGAACTGGGTGAAGAACCATCAGGAGGAGAAAAAGCAGAATTTAATTTATTAAAAGAAATCAACAACGCATCAAAATATGATATTCTTTTGATAGATGAACCAGAAGCTTCATTTGATAATCCATTTATAAGTGAAAATATTGTAGATATGATAAGAAAAATATCTCAAAAGACCACAGTTTGCATTACAACTCACAACAGTACATTAGCGATGATGTTAAATCCCAATAGAATAATATTTACTGAAAATAAAAAAGGTAATCATAAAGTATATTACGGAAATATGGGAGATAAAGTGTTTAAATCGGCCTTAGGTGAAGAAATAATTAGTTATGATAAGGTATTAGAGGTTTTAGAAGCTGGAAAAGACGTATATAAAGAGAAAGGAAATAAATATGAAAGTTTTAGAAATAAATAATAATAAAGGTTATTATGTTTTAAATGGTGAAAAATACGAGATTATAGACATTGATAAAGATAATTTATTTAAAGTTTTAAACGTGATATATGAATCTGATGATGAAATAAAAATGGATGAGGAATGCGATCAAAATAAAATATTAAATGAAGCTGAAAAAGTAATTTATAATGGAATATATCAATATTTAGTGAGTTTTATAAATGAAAGATCAAATATAAAAAAAGAAATTGATGAACAATTTTTTGAAATAAAGGAGTTATTAGAAAAACAGAATGAAATGGATAGCGAATAATATTGCTATTAAAAAGCATATATAGCCAGAATATATATGCTTTTTTATTACTTTTTACATCCTATTTTAGATGACAAATTACATCCCATTTTAGATATTTTTGTGGTATCTAAAAAATGATGCTAAAATGTACTACAGTGTACAAATCCTTATTTTATAAGGGAAAATGTGTATTATAGTGTACAAAAGATTGGCTAAACCTCTACGCCCCCTGAAGAGAGCAAAAAAATATTATTTCATATGTTTTTTGTTAATTTTTGTAAAAAAATATCTGATTGATTTTTTAATTCCTTGTTAACTTTTAATATAGATGTTATATTTAGAATATAGTAGTGGGTGATACGATGTTATTTGATACTTTTAGAGATACTATATTTTTAAAGGAATCTTCGGATTTACAGGCGCAATGTGATGCGTTGGAAAAATTATCAAAGGAATATCCTGATAATGATGCTATTCAAGAAGAACTATTCCTTGCTAAGAAGGGTTTAACTGGAGAACAGGAAATTGAATATCAATTAAAGAAGTGTAATTTAGGGTTAGTAGTATTGCATGATATTAATTTAAAGTATGATGATTTAACTGCCCAAATAGATTATATTGTTTTTACGAAGAATAATTGTTATTTTATCGAGTGTAAGAATTTAATTGGTAATATAACTGTTAATGAAAAAGGTGACTTTATAAGGGAATATACATTTAAAGGTCATAAAATCGAAAAAGGAATGTATTCTCCTTTTAGACAAGTTGAAGCCCAAAGGGATGTATTTAAGAAGATATGGAATAATGGTCCCGAAGGTAGTGGTGGTATATTTCATAAAATATTACGTGGTATTCAAGGTGATTCATCTTTTTATGATTGGTATAAAATTTTGGTTGTAGCGGCTAATAGCGAGACAATTTTGGATACTAGTAAAGCGCCTAAAGATATGAAATATAAAATATTGAGGGCTGATAGCTTAGTAAGACAACTTCAATATGATCTTGATCATTCTAATAAAAGTGATTGGATGAATAAGAATGGAATGCTAAATTGGGCTGAAAATATTTTAAATCAAAATATTAATAAAAATATTGATTATTATCAATATTATAAAGAAAAAATTATTGGTATAACAGTCGAATCTGATGAATCATTAAGAAATAGATTGATTGAATTTAGAAAAGTAAGATCTAATTTGATGAATATACCGGCGTATTATGTATTTACAGATAAGGAATTAGATGAAATTATAAAAGTTAGACCAACTGATTTCGAAGCAATTAATTCTATTTTATCCCCGCCTAATAAAGCTAGAATACATGGCCAGGCTATAATAGATTGGATAAATAAGAGGGAAGATTAGTTAATGCTAATCTTTTTTGTTTTTGTTGTGATATAATTTAAATAGGTGGTATGCTATGAGTAATAATATTAAATATAAATATGTTTTAAATAAGATTTTTACTGGGTCTTTTTTGAACTATAATTTAGGTCATGAAATAATCAATTTTATTAAAATGGATGATGGAAATAGATATATTTATGTTAATCCATGGGGTGAAAGATGTGAGGAATCTTCTAGGGATACTGAATATGTTTTACATATAATGAAAACTACTTATAAAACTAAATCTTATTATGAATTAGTTGCAGTTTCGAAGGTGGCTAAAGATGATATAGGATATATGCGAAAAGGCGAAGACGAGACAAATGATTTAAAGTTTAGGAAGATTTCTGTAAGAAAAATATTTGAGTATAATAATTTTGATAATAAAAGTCATCTATGTACTTTTAAAGCAAAGGCTTTTTATAAACCTAAAAAAGGTATACGAGTTCTATTTATGACCGGACAATCTAAGGTTGGAATTAGAGAAGTAGATGACGGAGTTGTAATCGTTAATTTGAACTGTAATCCACAACATAGTAGAGCATATTCTAGAGATGTTGATATAAAAGTATTAGATGAAGTAGTAGATAAGTATTTAAAATTAAATAATGAGACAGAGGCGTGGAATCAATATGATGATGAGTTATGTTATTCTATAATATGTGATAGAACAAAATTAGAAGATTCTACTTCAAATCAAATTGCATATTTCTTAAATAGAGATAGTAAATTAGCTAATTTATTTGTTAAAGAGTTTTTAAAGCTAAATATTAAGGATAAGAAGTTTTCTATAATTAGAGAAAAGAATAATATTGATTTATTTATTGAAAGTGATAATGCTGTAATAGTTATTGAAAATAAGATTGATTCTGGATTACATGGTAATCAATTAAAGAATTATAAAAAGTATATAAAAGATAGTTATTTTGATAAGGAAGCTTATTTTTATATATTAGAACCATCATATAGTTCTATAACTAAAAAAGATAGTGATGGATACAATATAGTATATTATGATGATCTCTATAAAGTTATTAGTTCATCAAAATATAAACCAAATGGTAAGCCTAGTGATTATGGTGATTTCTTATATAAAGAGTTTAAATATACAATTGAATATATTCAGATGTCTAAGGCAGCTCAACAAGAGAAAATAGCGTATACAAGATTGAAACAAAGGATAAATGAGTTGGAGGTTAGAAAATGAATAATATATTTGATGTAAAATTAAGTTCCTGTGTTGATCAAAACGTGGATATAATTGTTAATGCAACTAATAGAATGTTATTATCAGGTAGTGGCGTATGTGGTGCTATATTTAAAAAAGCTGGATATACCGAATTAACTGAAGCGTGTAGTAAAATAAAAACACCATTAAAAGATGGTGATGCTGTTATTACTCCAGCATTTAATATTACTAATGCTAAATATATTATTCATGCCGTTGGACCGGATTTTGGTAAAACACCTGATGCATTTAATGAATTATTTAATGCATATTATAATTCATTGCTATTGATGAAAGAGTATGGATTGCATACTATATCATTTCCACTAATAAGTGCAGGTATATTCGGTGGTGATTTAGATAATCCAGTTGAAGTATCAACTAAGCAATGTAAGGAAGCATATAATAAATTTTTAGATGAATATCCTGATTATGGTATTAAGGTTTTATTATGTGCTTATACAAAGGATGAATATGATATAGCATGTAAGATAATTGAAGATGAATTTCCAGTGGAAGAAATTATGAGGATGAATGGTATTGAAATGGAAGATTAGTATGTGCTAATCTTTTTTCGCGGGAATTTTTAAAATTGAATCAAAATTTTGATAAAAAATATTAAAATTTAATTAAAAATTATTAAAAATCGCACCAAAATTTAAAATTGAGGTGATAAGTGATATAATTTGAATAGGTGATGGCTTATGAATAAGCAAAGTAGTCTTAGAGAAATCGTAAATGTTTTTAATGGAATCGCGAATGTATTTATAACTATCATTCTTGCTATAGTAGCAATATTTGCTGGTATTGCTAAAGCGTTATCTAATAGTAAAGGAAAATGGTAAAATATGCTCTCTTTCCCCTTCGATAGTCAATTAAAATTTCAAATCCTTGCAAGCCCTTATAAATAAAGGAATAGTGAAGATATTTGTCCACCTAATTGTCCACCAGAAAAAGATATTAGAAATAAAAACATAGATATTAGAAATCAGAAATCAGATATTATAAATAATATAATAAAAGAAAAAGATAATAGTAGTTATTCTTTCGAACAACTACTACAACAAGAAAGAAAAGAATCTATAGGTGATTCCGATATGGATTTTTATTATTAGATAGAGAATTTCCCCCTAGCTAGGAGAATTCTCTTTTTTAAATTAATATCACACCCACAGTCTACCTATATTCACACAAATATAATTTTTACGTGGATTTTTTGGAATTTGGATTGAAATTAAAGATAATAATGGGGGAAAATGTCGAAAAATATGATATAATTGTATTTGAAAACTATTAGGAGGTGATGGATATGATTAAAGGTGCTTCAATGTTTGCTAGTGCAGGTATAGGGGAAACATATTTTAAAAAAGCTGGCATTGATATAGTTGTAGCAAATGAGTTGTTACCTAAAAGAGGACAATTCTACAGTGAAATGAATCCTGAATCTCACATGATAGTTGGAGATATTAAAGAAAAGAAAATTAAAAATGAATTTTTAAATAATATTTCTAAAGATATAAAATTTCTTGTTGCAACACCCCCTTGTCAAGGTATAAGCAATTTAGGTAAAAATAGAACAATTGATGATAAATTAAAAGATCCAAGAAATTATTTGATATTTGAGGTTTTAGATGTAATTGATAAAAATGATTTTGATTATATTATGATAGAAAATGTACCAGGTTTTTTAAAAGTTTTACTTCCATATAAAAAAGAATTAAAAACAATTGAGGAAATATTAACAGATAAATACTCTAAAAAATATAAAATAGAAGCTAGAATTTTGAATGCGAAAGATTATGGAGTCCCACAAAGTAGACCAAGAGCAATTGTCAAGATGTATAAAAAAGGTTTGAAATGGGGATGGCCAAAAGCACAAAAAGAAATAACTTTGAAAGAGGCTATAGGAGATTTACCAAGTCTTGAATCTGGTGAAACATCTAATATTAAATTTCATAATGCTAGAAAGCATACATGTAATCATATTTTGTGGATGAAGCATACTCCTACTGGTTGTTCTGCACATGATAATGAAGAGTTTTATCCAAGAAAAAAAGATGGAACAAAAATTAAAGGATTTAATGCAACATATAAACGAATGAAATGGGATGCACCTGCTCCAGCTGTAACAATGCGTAGTGATGCAATCTCATCTCAAGAAAATGTTCATCCGGGGAGAAAAAATCCAGATGGAACATATTCAGATGCAAGAGTATTAACATTGAGAGAATTATTTATTGTGGAATCACTTCCACCAGAATGGGAGATTCCTAATTGGGCAACAGATACATTTATTAGACAGATAATAGGTGAAGCCGTGCCACCAATGTTAGCTTATAATATTGTAAAGGGTATAGGTGAAGATGATGATTAAGGGTGCATCAATGTTTTCGAGCGCTGGAATCGCTGAAACATATTTTAAAAAAGCTGGCATTGATATAGTAGTTGCAAGCGAACTGTTACCAAAACGAGGAGAGTTTTATTCAAAAATGTATCCAACTTCAAATATGATAGTTGGTGATATAAGAGAGACAAAAAATAAGTTTATTGAATCAATAGATGATGATGTAAAATTTTTAATAGCAACACCTCCTTGTCAAGGATTAAGTACTTTAGGAATGAATAAGCATTTAACTCAAATGCAATCTGATCCAAGAAATTATTTGGTTTTTGATATTATGGATGTTATTGATAAAAAAGATTTTGATTATATCTTAATTGAAAATGTACCTAGGTTTTTGACAATGTATTTCCCATATAAAGGTGATTTTAAAAAATTAGAAGATATTTTAATTGATAAATACTCTGCTAAATATATTATTGATGTTAGAGTGTTAAATGCAAAAGATTATGGTGTTCCACAAAGTAGACCAAGAGCAATAGTGAAAATGTATAAAAAGGGTTTAAAATGGGGATGGCCAAAGGCACAGAAAGAAATAACTTTAAGAGAAGCAATAGGAGATTTACCAAGTCTTGAGTCTGGTGAAAAATCTAATATTAAATTTCATAATGCAAAAGTTCATAATGATAGAGAAATTGAATGTATGAGACATACAGCTGAGGGTTGTAGTGCGATGGTTAATGAAATTTACTATCCTAAAAAAGAAGATGGAAGTAGAGTAAAAGGATTTCATAATACTTATAAGAGAATGAAATGGGATGCACCAGCACCAGCTAGAACTATGAATAATGGAAATATTGGCTCACATAATAATGTACATCCAGGAAGAAAAAATCCAGATGGAACATATTCAGATGCTAGAGTTTTAACATTAAGAGAGTTATTTATCGTATCATCATTGCCTGCTGAATGGAATATTCCAGATGGATTAACAGATACTTTTATAAGACATATAATTGGTGAAGCAATACCACCAATGTTATCATATAATATAGTTAGTATGATTGGAGTAGATGATAATGATTAATTTAACAAGGTCTAAAGAAAACAAATGGATTATGCAGAAAAATATTAGTTCAAGTGAATTGCTTGAAGCATTTGTGTCTGGAATGAACAATCAAAGTAATCAAATAAATCATGATTATTTAGTTAATTATTTAAGAAATACTGATACATATCACGGAAGAAGTGCAGAGGGAAGTACAAATACAATGGGAGTAAGATTAAGTCAAGCATGCTTCTATATGTTTGGATATAAAAATGAAGGTTCCTTTTTTCCAAGCCCAATGACAGATATGTATATTAACGAGACTGCTGATAAAGAAAGAGTTTCATTGGTAAATTTATTCTCTATGCAATTTCCAAGTCCTTATAGTGAAACTCCTAGAAATTTTAATATATATATAGGAAGATTTATTCTTAAATTATTAATGGATAGAAGATTGGAACATAAATTGTATATAGATGAGTTAGTTTATTTTATTCCATTTGTGGAAGAAATAAATGAGAATATATATAATGAATTAGTAGATAGCATTTTAGAATTTAGAAATAAATCTTATGAGCAAAAGCTATTATTATTTACTGAAGTTCCAAATTATGAAGAAGTATTTGCTAATTGTATGCATGAAATGAATTATTATTTTTTGAGAATTTTTGCAGGTTTTGGATGTTTAGAAATTGTATCTGATCCTTTTCATAATGATGGGAAGTTATTCTCATTTAGACATGGAACAGGAGATACTTTTAGAACTGATGCCTATGGATCAAGAAAAAATAATTCTGGATATGTGCAAATAAATCCAAATATTATTGGAAGTGTAAAAAAATTATTAGAAAATTATAGTCCATTTGATAAACCTTTAACACAAGCTGATTGCTTATCTAAAGAGGAATGGATTAGAGACTTGTATGAATTTGAACCATTAAAGTATATTTCAATTGTTATGCCAACTAAAGATGATAGAGCCGATGTTGTTGAAATAATAAAAGATATGGTATACCAATCAAAATATGGTTCTAGAGATGGTAAAAGCTTTGAAAAAAGTCTTAAACCTATTTTTGAATTATTTAGAGAAAATCGAAATGTTGAAATCATAAGTGGTGCAGGAGATACGGATTTACTATGTGTTATGGAAAAAGAAGATGAATCATTATATAAAATTAATGTTGATGCAAAAACATCTCATCATATTACACAAGCAATTAATCCTATTAGAATTACTAATCATTTAAAAATTAATAATTCAAAATATTGTATAATAGTTTCACCAAGATTTAGTCGAGGTGTTAGAACTGATATTAAAGATTTTAATATAGTAACAATAGAGGCTGAAACATTAGCTAATTATTGCTTAAAAGAATGCTTAAATTCAAAAGATGGATTAGCTGATTATAATATACTTGATTTGCATATTGAAAATAATATGGGAACTGACATAACTAATGCTGTTAACTATGTTATTAATCAAAAGTATTCTATGTAAAAGTAATCTAGATTGTTTCTAGATTATTTTTTTGGGAACAACTTGGAAACAAAGTGATGATTTGAATTAGGTAAAATATGGTAATTTGTGTTAAACTTGGAATGAATGTAAAAACGAATAATGCTAAATATAGCAAAAAATCACCATATAATTTTTCCCCTGAAGAGAGCAGCCTCCTGAAGGAGCGATTTTTGTATAACTATTATTATAGAATTAGTTAATTAGTTGCGTTATAATCATTTTATCGGGGGTGGTATTATGAAAATTAATAGTAATTCTATATATCGTGCAATAAATAATAAATTTATTAAGCCTTTGAATAACGGTCTTGATAAATACTATAATATTACAAATGGTTTTAAGAACGTAAGACATGATGAAACAATTAGTTTATTAAGGCATGCATATGTAACTATTAATAATGCTGAGCGTTTATTAAAAGACTTTTCTTTTGTTGATGCTAATACTTTAATGCGTTCCTCTTTTGAATACTTGTTAGTTGGTATGATGATTGAATTTGGTGATGTCCCAGATTCTAGTGATGGAGATAATGAGGATGAGTGTCATGATATAGATGATGTTTATAATGAATTTATAGTTATCGATAGTGTTGGTAAAAAACGTGTACATACCGACTACATGCATTTGATTAATCATTTTAAAAAGCATATGAACGATATATCATTTGATTTGTTTTCTGTGCTAAATAAAACTTTTAAAGGTGATATGCTTGAAGGTTTATATAGTGATTTGAGTTTATCTACTCATGCGTCATTATATGTGTGTGCAATGGCAAATATAAGTGATACTGCTTCTAAGCAAACTATAAAATCTTTGATGAACTTGAATCTATATTTTATTAAGATATTATTGTTTTATTGCTTAAAATACATTTTAAAGGATGAAAAATATTGTTTAGATGTATATTTTATCTTATATAGTTTTATATTTTATTATGCGTGTCAAAATGATTTATATAAATCTCATCCTGGTGTACTTGAAAAATATAAAGGATATTTTCATATGGATGTTAATAATGAATATTTTAATAATAATATTTCAAAATGCGAAAAAATTATTAATAAAGGAATGTCAAACAGTGATACTCTTACAGAAGAGGCAACTATTAAAATGCGTGATTTTCTTGGATTAAAGTAGGTGACAATGCTCTATTGTACTAGCATCTATGTTATAATATACCTAACAGGAGTGATAATATGGTAGATTTAATAATAAAACTATCTGGTAATAAGAAATTATTCTCTGATCCTAAAAAGTTTTTAAAAAAAGTAGAAGCTGCTAGTAAATTAGGGGATATACATTTACCTAATTATAAATTTAAATTACCAATGGATATTATTAAGGTGGATAACTATAATGTATATCATATTGGTAATAATAAAAAAGATAAGGTTATTATATATCTACATGGTGGAGCTTATATATCACCTGGTGAACATTATCACTATAGATTTATAGAAAATATATCTAGAATATGTAATATTGATATATATGATTTAGATTATCCATTATTACCTAAACATACATATAAAGATGCATATGATGTATTAGAAAAGTTATATGATTTATTAAAAGATAAAGAAGTAATAATAATGGGTGATTCAGCTGGTGGCGGATTTACTTTAGGGTTTACCATGTATTTAAAAAAGTTAAAAAAGAAATTACCATCTAAGTTAGTGGTAATATCTCCATGGGTAGATATATCTATGAGTAATCCTGATATTGCTAAATATGAGAAAACTGATTATATGACTTCTACATATGGATTAATTGAATGCGGGAAGATGTGGAAGGATAGTTTAGATTCTAAAGATTATAGGGTTAGTCCTATGTATGGTGAATTAAAAGGTCTACCTGACATATTAATGTTTAGTGGTACTAATGAATTACTATATCCAGATTTAGTTAAGTTTAATATGAAGTTACTTTTAAATAAGGTTAATGTTAAATTTATACAAGGGTATAAATTAGGTCATATTTATCCATTATATCCTACAAAAGTAGGCGTTAAAGCTGTAAATCAGATAAAAGAGTTTATAAAATAGGTTAAAAACCTATTTTATTTTATAATAAAAAAGGTAATATTTTTGTAAAACATAGTTGTTTTATTGATTTTGTAAAGTGAAATGTAAAAAAATGGTATAATGAAATGGTAATATATAATCCTACGATGCATAGGTTGTGGTTTATTTAGATTAATAATACAATTATTCATAAGGAGGGATATTATGGATATTGATAAGATAGCGAATCTTATTAAAACTAAAAGAAAGGAAAAAGGTTTAACTCAGGAAGAATTAGCTAATAGATTAAATGTAACTGAGAAGGCTATTTCAAGATGGGAAACAGGTAGAGGTTTACCTGATGTTTCTTTATTAGTATCATTATCTGAAGAATTAGGTGTATCAGTATCAGAAATACTTAAAGGTGTAGAAGATAAAAAAGAAGATAAAAATGTTAAAGAGATAGTTGATTATATAGATGCATCAAAGAAAAATAAAAATAATAAGGTTATTATTATTTCTTCGATTATTTATGGTATTTTGATATTTTTATATTTATGGTATTTAAAGAATGAATATAGTGTTTATTCTAGATTTACTTATTTAGGTGAATTAATTATATATGCAATTACTTTTGGTACTGTATTTTTAAATAATAGATATATCGCGAATAATTATTATGATACTATTGATGATAAGGAAAGATTAAATAAAATAACATATATTATTGGGTTTATACTCTATGTCATTATGATATTTAATTTAACTATATTTGGAAGGAATAAGTTGGGTGTTGGTGTTAGTTATAATTTAGTACCGTTTAAAACACTTTTAAGTTATTGGGCACATCCGTCACCATATAATACTTTAGTAAATGTTATTGGTAATATTGTAGTAATGATTCCTATTCAATATTTTATAGTGAGAATATTGGATATTAAAAAATTTAGTTCATGTTTTATAATTGATTTAGTTTTTATTTTTATGATTGAGTATCTACAATTTATAGGTAAAGTTGGCATATTTGATATAGATGATATTATACTTAATTTGTTTGGTATGACATTAATGTATGCTTTATTGATGGGTAAGCATAGATTACTTAGTAAATATAAAATATTTTTAATAACGTCATTAATTTCTATATTATTAGTATTATTTATATTTCATATTCTAAGTTGGTATGAATTTCCTAGTATACCTACAATATCAGTATTATTTAGACTTGTATTTGCGTATTTATTTGTTGAAATATTTATATATTATATTTATAAATTAAAACGTTAGTAATACTATAAAGTTTATTAATTGTTTTGAATATTACCTTTTTAAATATACTTAATGGTGATATAATTGTTCTTAGGTGTGATACATATGAAGAAAAAAATTATAGTTTTAATAGTTATTTTAGTATTATGTTTTACTTGTTTATTTATATTTGAAAGAGTACATGGTATATCAATGTTTTTGAGACTTAAATTAAATGGTGGTGCTGCTACTGTTAAATTAGGTGAAGAATATATAGATGAAGGTGTATCTGCAAAATATATGAATAAAGATGTAGATGTTACTACATCTAATGATATAGATAATACTAAAGTAGGTAGCTATAGTTATACATATAAAGTTACTTATAAAAAAATAAGTAAAGAGATTCAAAGAACTATTAATGTAGTAGATGAAGAACCACCTACTATTACTTTAAATGGTAGAAATGAATTAATTATTGTGAAAGGTAGTAAATATACTGAATTAGGCGCTAAGGCTACTGATAAGTATGATGGAGATATAACTGATATAAATATATCAGGCGAGGTTAATACTAATGAAGTTGGTACATATCAACTTGTTTATACTGCTAAAGATAGTAGTAATAATGAAGCAAACGCGATTAGAACTATTAATGTAGTTGATAGTAAAGCATATAAAATACCTGTCTTAAATTATCATTTTTTCTATAATGATGGTGATGGATGTAGGGAAAACTTATGTGTTCATGTTAATAAATTTAAAGATCAATTAAAATATCTAAAAGAAAATGGATATTATACAATAACAATAAAGGAATTTACTGAT
>ODAI013448038.1_pt1 | contig 21538 bp, 17 predicted proteins | sample 1539321 | NCBI WGS metagenome assembly ODAI01 (sample SAMN02144231, study PRJEB22623) | gut metagenome | biome: sheep rumen | host: Ovis aries | place: New Zealand | reverse complement strand
TCTGCGTCCACTCCTCCCCCCGCCCTCCCGCCATTATAATGTTCGCCGTACCAGTCACAGAAGCCTCGTCCAGCAACATATACGCTCCGTTCAGCCTTTCCGCACGAATGTCAAACACCCCACGCTCGGCATCATAGTCAAACATCGCCCCCAACTTCTTGAATCCCAGGAAATGCGTATCCAGTCTCCTTCTCCCTATCTTGTCTCCACCCGGCTTGCTCACCATGGCATGGCCGAAACGCGCAATCAGCGGCCCTATCAGCAGCACGCTGCCCCTCAGTTTCGAACAACGTTCAAGAAACTCGTCACACTCCAGATACTGCAGGTCCACCTCGTCTGCCTGGAACGTCATGTCCCCCTTGCCGTGTCTCGTCACCTTCACCCCTATGTCCTCCAGGAGACCGATCTGGTTGTTCACGTCAGCGATGTCCGGAATGTTTTTTATACGTACCGGCTCGTCCGTCAGCAACGAGGCGCACAACACCTGCAGAGCCTCGTTCTTGGCCCCCTGCGGCTTGATCTCGCCCTTCACCTGGTGGCCACCCTCAATAATAAATGCTGCCATATGTCAGTCCGAGCTTCTGTATTATTTCTTTCTCTTTCTCACCATTCCTGTACTCACCGTCTTCAGCGGAGCGAAACGATGTCCCTCCAATGCCTCGGCCACCGTGCCGCCGCAATACTCATTCACGTCCCTTGCCACTTTGTCCTCACTCATCACGTCTGGATTCCACGAGAACAGACTCTGCTTCATCTGGTCAGCAACCTGTAGCGTCAGTGCCTCACGCTCCTCTCCCTCCGGCATCTTTGCCAAGGTCTCCAGCGCCTTTTCCAGGATACGCCCGTAGTAACGCGCCTTTATCTTCCCCTGTGGCAGTGCCATTGGTTCGGGACGCTCGTTCACTTCCTCTCTTTTCACTATTTCCACGGGATAGTCAATGTCCAGTCTGAAGTTACTTATCATCGCCAGGTGGTTCCACAGTTTCTGCTGCACATCCGCATTCGCCAGTCTTTCCTGTCCGATGTTGGCCATCACAGCTACTATAGCCTGGGCACATCGCAGCCGCTCATCGCGGTCGTCTATTCCCACGCAATACTCCACCATGTCCTGCACCACCCGGCCATACTCTGCCATTGCCATGTGCACACGCTCCGTATTATAGTCAATCTTGCTCATATCAGTTTTTTAGGTTTTGTAGCCATGAACTCCTTCAGGTAAAAAGGCTCAAAATAAGCCGTATCCGCAATTCTGCCCTCACGCAGTCTCTTCTCTGCCAACGGAGCCATGTTTGCCGCCAGCGGCACGATGTCCGGTATGAATACCGCATTCCTGTGCTTTATCACCTCCCTGCACTTTTCTGCACCGTTTCCGAAGAATACCACCTGGCCGCGCTCCAGAAACTCACCATACGACTCAGCGTCCACAATGTCGGCACCGACTTCACGTACACACCTCAGCGATCTGTCATACACCCCGGCATACACCTCCATTCTCCTCGCGTCAATCATAGGTATTAGCATGGCATCCTCCGCAATCTCCTCATGGTACAACAGCACAGGCACGCATAGCAGTTCCAGCGTCGGCACTCCTATCAGCGGGACGTTACGCCCATAGGCAACACCCTTTGCCATGCTCACACCGATCCTCAGACCGGTATAGCTTCCAGGGCCCTCGCTCACAGCTACTGCATCCAGCGGAATCGCGTGACTTTCGGCAAAACTCAATGCGTTCTGCGTAAAAACACCACATTTCACCGAGTGCGACGGACCCTCGCGGTCCACTTCCCGGTAAATCACGTTATTATCCTCTGCCACAGCCACGCTGCAGACCTCTGTACTTGTCTCAATACACAGAATCGTAGCCATCAATCCAAGAAATTCCTGATTAACTCCAGCGTTTCCGCCTTCGCACATTCCAGATCGTCATTCACCACCACATGGTCAAACTGCCCGGCAAATGACATCTCATACTCAGCCTTTTCCAGCCTCGTCCTTATCTGCTCCGGCGAGTCAGAGCCACGTCCCTCCAGCCTCCGTCGCAGTTCATCCACCGACGGTGGTTGGATAAACACGCTCAGCGCCCTCTCGCCAAATTGTCTCTTAATGTTCATTCCCCCCTTCACGTCAATGTCAAACACCACGTTCACACCCCTTTCCAGATCAGCGGTTACCTGCTCGCGTAGCGTACCGTAGAACCTGTCCTTGTATACCTCCTCATATTCCAGAAAATCCCCCGCCGCAATCTTGCTGCGGAACTCCTCAGGCGACAGGAAGAAATACTCCACGCCATCTCTCTCCATCACCCCGTTGTTACAACGTGGCGGTCGCGACGTAGCACTGATGCTGAACGACATTCTCAACTCCGGATGTACCCTCATCAGCCACTGCACTATCGTACTCTTTCCGCTTCCGGACGGAGCCGAGAATATCAGACATTTACCCTTCATATCCATCACGCTATAGCACGTTCAGTACCTGCTCCTTTATCTGTTCCAGTTCATCCTTCATCCTCACCACGATGTTCTGCATCTCCGCCTGGTTCGACTTCGAGCCCGTCGTGTTGATCTCCCTGCCCATTTCCTGGGCTATGAATCCCAGTTTCTTTCCCTGTCCGGGCTCACCGTCCATCGTGGTCCTGAAATATTCCAGATGGTTAGCCAGCCTCTGCTTCTCTTCGTTTATATCCAGTTTCTCGATATAGAAAATCATCTCCTGCTCCAGGCGGCCGCGGTCATATTCCACCTCCGGTATGGCCGTCAGGGCATCCGTCAGTCTTTGTCTTATCCTCTCCGTCCTTGCCTTCTCCAGAGGCTCAATGCTACGTAGCAATGAACCGATACTGTCCAGTTTCTCGACGAATTTCTTAGCCAGGGCCTCACCTTCCTGGATACGGAAGGCAATCAGCTGGTCCAGAGCCTCCCTCACCACTTTCGCAGCCACCGTCCATTCCTCGTCCGTCAGTGTTTCCTGCCTGTCCTGCCGGCCCATCATGTCAGGCATACGCATTATCACCGCCCACGGATCCAACGGTGCCGGTATGTCCAGATCCTTCGATATTTCACATATCTGCTTGTAGTAACTTGCCGCCAATGCGCTGTTTACCGTTGCGGCCTCCGCAGTCTCGTCACGCTCCACCCACAAGGCAAGCTCTACCTTGCCACGCTGCAGTAATGCCCCCGTTGTCGAGCGAATCTCCATTTCCTTCTCACGGTAGCACTGCGCGACTCTTGTGGACAGATCCAGCGATTTGCTGTTCAGAGACTTCACCTCCGCCGTAATTTTCTTGTCCCCATATACGGCAGAAGCCTTGCCGTACCCAGTCATTGACAATATCATAGATGCGTTAGTTTACAATAAATTTCGTGCAAATATACAAAAAAACGCCCAAATCACCTACGAAAAACACCACTTTAAGATCAGAGCTCATAGAATCTTCGTTTTTAACTAATCCGGGCGACAGGCAGGCAGTAAGGTAAACTCACACGTCCGGTACATTCCAACCGCCTCAAAATCAATATTTTAGCAATGGTAAAAGTAACAAATAACATAACACGCTGAAAATCAGCCACATAAATAGCATATCAACGATATATCAACGATATATCAACCATATATCTCCCATATAAGTCCCATACAAGACCCTTTCGTCGACCTTTCATCACCGGTTAAAGACCGAATAATCAACAAAAAATTAACATCCCAAAAACACTCTCAGCCCTAATCTATAATCCAAGAACGGCAATCAAGCAAAATTTTCACACGAACAGCCTTGTTTTTCGCACGAAAAAGTATTTTTTTTTTTTTTTTGAATTCCGCCGACTGATATATAGTAAATTATACCTGATTTGCTCCTGAAACAGAAATGTCAAACACCTCTCTATCCTTTGATTTTACAAGGAAAAGCAGTACCTTTGCACCCGTTTTATATAAAGAAGGACATCTTTTTTTAAAAATAACGTGATGATTAGAAAAATTTATTTGTTGTTCGCATTTTTGGTAACTGCTTTATGCACAGCCAATTTGTATGCGCAGACCACCCACGCACACTCCACCAGCCGCCATTGGCATGGAATAGACGTACTGGAAATCTGGGAGCACCGCAACGACGATGCATGGCTGAATGCCAATTATCCCAAAAACAAAATCAAGCAGACCTATACCAACGGCAAACCCGATTCCGGTTGTGGTTATCCCGTATATTTATATAATGTAGGTACCGACAAGTTTACCATCGAAGGAGGTAATTGGGGTATGGAATCCCGCCTGTTCTACAACGATTTCGGCCGTTGCATGAAACTTATTTTGGAGGAAACCTCTCCTGGCAATAATAACTGGAAGCTCAGGTTCAATGCCGATGTTACACAGAGTAACAGTACGGAAAAATGTAGGTTGACTTTAAATGTGGCCACAGTTACCAGATCCGATGAATGGAATAGTACAGATATGAGTTTTACTTCCATTCTGGATGGCTATAAGAAGCATGCAAACTGGGATTTCGAACGCGTAGAGTCCGACCCAGCCAGCGACACCTACACATTCCGCATGTCACAGAAGTACACGCAGCCTTCTACTACTACCTATTGGAAGACAGATGCCAGTGTAAAGGATATGACATTCCGTTTCGGCGCAGTTTATGGCGAATGGTGGTGTCCCGACAGGGGTGACGGGAAATGGAAGGGCAATGGTTATTATGTCCATATAGACGACGACCGCAGTTGCTGGACCTCTGCAGGAAACGACGGCAGTGATGCCGAATCGCCCTGGGACAACCATACCAAGGTTCAGGTCGGCAGCGATATGATCGAGATAGACGAGCTCTACCAGTGGCGCATAATCAGCCAGGATGAGTTCATCCGTGTCCTTAACGACGAGACCGTTGGCCTCAACCCCAGTATCTCCAGTCTTGTTCCCGACCGTGATTTTACCAGAAACTCCAAGGAGTTCGAATATTGGGAAAAAGACCATACCGACGATGTTGTGTCGGAGACAGGTGTTGGCAGATATGGTTACACTTATGGATTCAAGTCTCCAGGCACCAGCAGCAACGCGACATACCAAAATAAAAATACATACAACAACGAGCCTTGGAACAGTCCTCTGATTCTCAAATGTATAAGAGAATCCCTAAATGATGCCAAGTATTCCTACATGTCATTCGAGGGTTGCGGCACGGCCTATGTCCGTTTCGAGGTTCCGCGTGCAGGTTGGTACGAGATAGAGTCCCGTGCCATCAGTTTCGGCCCCGAGGATCATCCCGTATATCTCTATGCAATGACAGATGGTGCGGCAGAGGTAATTTCAGACGACCAAAGCGCGCTCACGGCTGCGTCAGGATATCAGCAGATGCGCATCACCAATTTGACCGGCATCAGTCAGCTCTCCAAATATGTAGATTTGCCGAAGAATCCAGACAAGTCAAATGTTGATGCTGTAGTAGCCGTTGGAAAGGTACTTACTCTCCAAGCCGAGGACTTCATCCACAAGTTCTGGATATATGTGGATCCCACCAAATACCAGGAAGAGGGCAAGGGGCTTACGATCGGCATCAAGAAGGAGTATGCGACCAAGACGTATAAAGAAACCAAGGATGATATCAAGTATTACTACGACTCCGACTTGGCCGTATTGGACAATATCCAGATTTCCTACATGGGTCTTGCCCCGTCGTTCTTCTACGAGGAAGAGGAGAGCCTTGACTATCTTGTATTTGACAAGGACAAGATTCCCGAGCGTCCCGGCGCAGCCCCCGACAACAAGTATGCCGGTTCCGTCAGCCTTGCCCGCACGCTCAAGAAGGGCCAGTGGAACAGCTTCTCCATGCCCATTCCGCTCACAGGCGAGCAGGTGCGCAGTGCCTTCGGCGAGGACTGTCAGCTTCTCGAGCTTCACAGCATCGGCGGTCTGTCTCACAACGCCAGCGTCATAGACTTCCAGTCCGTCGGCCTCAAGCCAGTGGATCCCCTCGAGTGGGTTGTCGTTCCGGGCAAGTTCTATCTCCTCAAGCCCACTGCCGACCCCAACGACGGCCTCGACCCCCGTGGCATACACTACGACTACTACGACCTTGGCCGTAACTACTTTACCGTCAATCCCGACGTCAACAGCGGCAAGAGCGAGGGCGACGCAGACTACTACACCCACTACATCCTCGACCCGGCCGTAATGTCCGCAAGCCAGTCCCTCCCCTCGTGGAACGGCACCGAAGCCGTCACCGATGGCGAGAACGACGGCACGGCAAGCATCACCTACGTTCAGACACCCGGCTACAGCACCTTTGCCGTTACCAACGGCATCTACAACGGTAGCCAGGCAACCCCCGGCCTCTATGCCCCCAAGGGCGCATACGTCTATAGCAACAACAGGATGTACGAGATCAACAAGGACACCCGCCTCAAGGGCTTCCGTGGTTGGATAACACTCACCAGCAGCGTCTTTGCCCAGCCCACCTCGGCCAAGGTGTCCGTTGACGGCGTTGTGGACTATGACGGCTCCACAGGTATCGGCGACATCCAGGTCATTCCCGCCACCCAGTCTGGCGACGGCGACATCTACGACCTCGGCGGCCGCAAGGTAGGCACCCAGGGCACAAGCCTCACCCGTGGCATATACGTCACTGACGGCAAGAAGCTCGTCGTAGACCAATAAACCAAAAGTAAGGAAAAACATAAGATAAGGAAAAGATATATGAGAAAGGACTATAAGACACCCGTTACCAGGGTTTATGCAGTATCACCCTTCCGGATGCTGGCCGCCAGCACTGAGCCCGTGAACAGAGGTTTTGCCGTTGACGGCGACTATGACGATACGTATCTCAACGAATATGAGTCGAACGACGAATACAACTACAACGTCTGGAAGCAGCAGGACGACGGCTTCATCAATATAGACTGATTTTTGCATCGGCCTGCCGGCAAGTATATTACTCATTTTCACGTCGGGACGTGTGGCAGCACTCGCCCCGATGTGCTGTTTTATACGCTTTCCGGTACTTAGGCAAAAATATATGCCCGTTACGGTACTGTATGTCATAATAAAATCGTACTTTTGTGCCCGTTTGTAAATACCTGAAAGTAAATTGATCGTTTCAGATAGTGTCATGCCCGCAGCGTCAGACATAAACGACAGGATAGTCACTGGCATATATGGTGGCAGCTTCAGTCCCATACACGTGGGGCATGTTGCTTTTGCGCGTGAGCTGGTGGCTTGCGGCGTGGTGTCTCAGACGTGGCTTGTCGTCAGTCCGCGCAATCCGTTGAAGCACGATGGACTGTGGGACGATGACCTTCGTCTTCGTCTTGCCGGCATTGCGCTTGCAGGTATTGATGAGGTTCAGGTCTCTGATGTCGAGTTCTCCCTTCCTCGTCCCAGCTATATGATTACCACCCTTGACACTCTCAGCGCAAGTTATCCCGGACGCGAGTTTGTCCTCATTATAGGCCAGGACAACTGGGACTGTTTCCGTGACTGGTATCGCTGGCAGGATATATTGGCGCGGTACAGGGTAGTGGTTATTCCTCGCAACGCGCCTTCCGGTTCTTCCTATTTGACTGCTGGTGCGGAAACAGAGGCTCCGCTGATGCAGGTGGTGGACGGAACCTTGCAGCCCATACCGGGCAAAAGTGTCCGTTTGATCGACATGAGCAGCACGTGGATACGTGACCGGATTGCTCACGATCCTGATTATCAGGGGCAGGGTCTGCACCCCGATGTGTGGGATTATATCCGGAAAAATCATCGCGAGTAGGCGTTTTACCGAAATAAATGTCGGTTTTTAGGCAGGTTTCCTCAATATTTTGCTATATTTGTCGCGGAAATATTAGGCTTATTGGTGTGATAGACACTGCTTTGGGATTGTTGGGACGGAGTGTCCGTCCGATATGTGTGGTGCTGCCTCTCTTGACTATGGCAGCACTTGTTTCGTGTAGTCCCGATGTAGAATATTGCGACGTCCTTGGCTGGGAACTTAATGAAAATGGCGTCCCAGTATTGACTCACAGTCACCGTGCCATGGTGCGCTATTCGTTTCAGTGGGACGCCGGTCAGACCGACATTCCCGACGAGGTGGGCATGGTGTGGATTCGTCCCATAAAGCGTCAGAAGGCATACCGTTCACTGCCTACCGGTGTAGTTACGCGTGACACGACTTTTGTAGGCGGCGACTATGACTTTACCGCCTATACCCATCTTGGCGACCTCAGTGCGTTCGAGAGGAATGATTTCCTCAGCAACTGGACTATGGAGACTGCGGACATGGAGGTGCGCTACCAGACTACGCCCAATCTTTACGATGACAGATATCGCGGTGCATACACCGGCATACGCGACCGCAACCCGTACAGCTTGTACCTCCTTGGTGCAGATTCGTCGTCTATCTTCACGGCGTCCTGCCATGTCAGCATTCCTCTGCAGACCAACCTTGCCGACACCATACGCGGTACGTTCTATGACTGCAAGTTCCGTATGCACCCCATTACCCAGGCTGTCACCGTCGTGTTCGACATGGACGAGGTGGATGTCAGGATTGACAGCGTCAAGTGTATCATGTCCGGTGCGGGACGCAGCGTGCACCTGTCCAGCCAGGTCGTCAATATCGACACGACGTACAAGGTTCCCTTCTGCCCCGGGTCGCTCGTGCGCAGCGGCACGCGCCTCAATGCACGCCACACCTTCCATGTCCCTGGACTGGTACGCAATATCAGGTCGGGTGCCATAACAGGCCCAGGCATCATGCAGGTCGATGTGTTCGCACGCTATGTCGATGACGAGGGTCGTGTCCATCTGCCTGTGCTTACTGCGATAATCAATCTTTACAATATCCTGGCGGCGACTCCGTCGCTGGTATATAACGACAAGGGAGAGCCTCGGCAGAGCCGGCGCGAGATAACGCTTGTCATTGGCAATGCCATGAAGGTCACCCGTACCCGTATCGAGAACAGCCTCGACGGCGGTCTTGACAGTTGGATAGACGACAGCGAGATACACATTGACTACTGATATACCGTGAGAGTGAGATGAACAGGTTCCTTTCCATAGCAGCCGTATTGCTTGCCACACTGCTTGCAGTGTGCGGATGCTCTCCTACGTACCCTGAGTCGTACGACGAGGACGGCAACGACGGCGTGGTGCGGCCTAACGACAGGAATCTGGACAGCGTTCTGATCCAGCTTTCCCTCTCCGATCCTCTATATTCCGTCGTGACACGCGGTGTTGGCTCCTTCGGCCCATGGACGAGGGATTCGGTCCACTGGAAGGATGCAGACATGCGCGTATATGCATTCTCTACTTACAACGGTATAGAAGGCGGTGCCGACTATAGTCGCGACAGCCTTTGCCTGTTGGACGATCATGAGGCACACATAGTAGACGAGTTCGGCCACTTGTGGCTTTGCTCCCCTGACGGTAGCCATGCCTGGCGCTACTACAGGAAGACACAGCCCAATACCAGGTACAAGTTCTTCATGTACCATGCCGACGATGCCGTCGTAGGATCGCCACTGTACTCAGGCAACACTTTATCCAGGCATATTCTCCTCGACGGTTCGCAGGACCTGATTCATGCATTTGCCTATCCGACGGAGACACAGTCTGCCGAGGCCGCCGCTATGCTCAAGATGAAGGAGACCGATGCAGCCTGCTACCTGTACAGCTACAGAGCCGCACTATCTGGTCTTAATCCCATACTGCACGTCCAGCACCTGCTGTGTCAGATGGATGTATGCGTCATAGGACAGCCGGTCAATACAGACGAGGGAAAGTACAAGTACCTGTATCAGATGATGGCAGTCGACAATATAGGCTTTACTGCCGCACAGGGCGGCACCTTGCTCATAGCAAACGATGCATGGGAGCGAGACACGTACCTCTCCGACCTGGACGCAGGAAACGTATTCCGTCCCGACGACACGCAGCGTGAACACAAGTGTCTGTTGCGCAGCAATCCGATGTCCTCCAACGTGTGGACCAGACTTTACAACAAGGACGTCGATTTCGATGCCGTCCGTCGTCAGATGACAGAAGCTGGGTGGATAGGAGAGTCGTCCGTATACTATCATCTCAACGGCCGTAGCGGCGTTCAGGATACGCTTACGGCCCGTCCGTTGCTCCTGCCTCCGCAGAAAGAGTATATACTCACAATCGGAGGATGCTGGGCAGATATAGACAAAGACGGAACCTGCAGGATACAACGGCTTCCAGTCAATCCGATCCGTATTGCCAGCATGGACGGCAAGGGATTCCGCAGGGGGCATCACTACACCCTTATTCTTACCATGTACGGACCGCAGAAGATCGGACTTGGAGGACTCTTGGACGAATGGGTCGAGGACGGGGAGCTTCACGTCAATACCCTTAACCTGCAGCCGTTGTGAACCGGATATTAACCAAAGAAAATACGAAAAATAAACCAAACAAGCAGAATATTATGGACAAGATCAGATTGACGGCCGCTATTGCATGTGCCTCCCTGGCATTCGCAGGCTGTAGTGAGAGTGACATCGCCCCGGCAAGGGATGCGTCCGGACTTACCGAGATATCTTTGGCAGGCGGACCGGCCTCGTTGTACGCAAGTGTCAGTGTCAAGGGCAAGAGTGGCATGAAGCGCGCCACTATCTACGGTGACAACGACGATGTGGTCGAGACAATTCCCAACCTGGGCGTATTCTGTCTGGCACGCGAGGTACAGGGCTCCAATCCAACCCCAACCCCGGTTGCTGACATTCAGGACTGGTTCCAGAACACGTTTGCAAACCCTGATGCCGACAAGGACAACAGTGCCGTAACCAACAACATGTTCTGTCTTATCCACAATCTCAAGAGCACCCGTACTACCCGCGAGGTGACAGCCAAGAGCGGCAAGGCATACGAGATTACGTGGGACAAGGATACAGTGGCATACTATCCGACTACCCAGTTCTACAACTACGACTTCTTCTCATACTATCCCTATACCGAAAACCTCAGGCACAGGAAGAACTCACGCGGACAGAACCACAAGGTTGAGGCAGCAGTGGAAATAGATGGCCGCACCGATGTCCTTTGGGGACGTGCAACCGTTACCGATGAAATGACAGAGTGGGAGAAGAAATATGCCTACAGCGCCAAGTATTTCCGCGAACAGGACAGTATCAGCATCACGACCAATCCCGTAGTCAGACTGGAGCATGTGCTTACCCGCATGCGTTTCCTCGTTACACCTGGTACTACTGTCGAGGGCGGTTCCGATATTCGTGAGGCCAAGGATATGACAGTAGAGAAGATTGTCGTGCGCAATGTCAACAGCAGGGTTTGGATGACCGTGGCAGACCTTGATAACCTCGGTCTTACGGCAGACAAGCTGCTTAACGATCCTTCGACTCCTAAGGATCTCGTGCTATGGGACGAGGACAAAGATACCGTTGCCGTGCAGAAATGTCCGCAGCAGCTTAACGATACGCTGTCTGTCGGTGATGGCATTATGCTTCCGCCCGCAAGCCGGTATCTTATCCAGATTATCCTCAGTCGTCCTGTACAGAAGACCATACAGGTCAGGGACTATTATGACCAGGACCTGGAGCAGTGGGTGATGAAGGACGAGGTCGTATGGGACAAGGAACTGTTCGTCAGCGAGACTCCGCTTGTCATGGCAAACGGAGGCAAGATGTTTGCACAAGGCAAGAGCTATGACGTTGTCATCACCGTTCACGGCCCGAAGCAAGTCGGATTGGGTGCCTCTCTCAGGGAGTGGGAAACCGAGCAGGGACCGACATTCGAGTTGTAGTTTGGAACTGTTAGGCAGACAAGACGCAGACAGATGCGGTTTCATCGAATCATATTGCCGGCACTTTCGCTGCTCCTCCTGATATCGTGTGCCGAAGACATCGACATGTCGTCGCGTGACGGCGGCGATGTGACTTCCTCCGTAGTCGCTGCTGGTACAGGTCCCGAACTTCTGCTTGCGGATCCCTCAGCCACAGTGACTCGTGCCACTGATCCGGACTTGCAGAATACGGCGTTGGATTCACGGACCAGGCTCGGTGTGTTTGTCGTCCGGCCTGAGGTGTGGGCCGAGATCGTACGTGCCTCTTCTCAGGACGACTATGCCGCGGCTTTCTGCGACAAGCCTCTTGATGGATACGGGTACATGAACGTTCCTTGCCGTGCATATCGCGGAAATATTGTCCCCGAGGACGGGTCCGCTTTCCGTCTGCCAGGTGACGAACAGTTTGACCGGCTGGGAGTGGCGGTAGTTGTATATGCCCCGTACAAGGAAGACCTGACCTTGCGTAGACTGCTGCGACGTCATGAGGGAACCTTGTTGCGCCCGCTCAAGGATCAGCGCGAGGAGACAGACGAGCTCAACAGCGATATAATCTATGGCATTCCTGCCGAGGGCAATCCTGTATGGCGCCTTGTCAGCGGCAGTGTGACGGATACCGACGGCTCTGGTACGGAGACGGAGCGCGAAGCAACCGAAATAACGCATGGATACAATGTGGCGCTCACTCTCAGGCATTACGGCACGAGGCTTACCGTAGAGACTGTACTTCACAATACCAGCGAGACCGACACACTGCGGTACGACAGCGTCAGCGTATGCGTGGTAGATCCGGTGCGCATCTACAAATACGGTCCGTACATCAGTCCCGATGCGCAGGAACTCGTGTTCCCCGACAATGTCAGTGCTGTATATCTGAATACCGACGATATCCAGATGGCAACATGGCGCAATATTACGCTGTTGCCTGGACAGTCTGCCGGGACTTACTATGCTACGTGCATGGTATTGCCTATACAGCTGCATCTCAGCACTGCCTTTCAGTTCACATTCTATCGTGACGGACAGGTACTGGATACACGCATAGGCGGTCCCGACAGGGACGTCAGGTACCAGTCAGGCAAGTCTCTCAGGTTCCCTGTGAATATCAGACTGTAGGTATTTGATTTCAGGCCCTTTTTATAGGAAGGAAAATCAATACATGGTACACGTTGTCAGAAATGATATCGTGTACCTATCAATACGCCGGTCTTCAGCTTGTCGATTACCTGTCCGTTGCCGGGATTTGTCCCATTCTTCAGGTTGTACTGCAGGATAGGTTCTGCATACAAGTCCCATTTCGGCGTGACGCGCAGTATTCCTTGCAGGCTTGTCCACAGTGCAATGCTGCTGTTCCATTTGTCTTTCGAGACAAAGGTTACGGCCGGTCCTATGTTCCAGTATATGTCAAACCGCCTCTTTGGCGTCTGGCCCTGCCATGCGTTGGACAGGTTCAGCATATAGGACAGGCGCAGGTCCAGGATATTGTACCTTTCCATGTCGAACCTGGTCATCCCGTACGAAAATGTTCCGCGGAACGAGGCGAGCGGATGCAGGTCATATCCGGCTTCGGCTCCGAACGATGGACTGAAGCCCGTTCCGCCTTCTGCAGGACGGTTGTCTGTACCGTGTAGTACGCGTATCATACCTGCGTTTGCTCCCACCCAGACATTGCGGCGGAATCGGTACGTGCTGTCACGGTGCGTAAGGTTGGTGCGCTGTATGCGACGCGCAGGCTTGTCAGAGCGGTATAGTCGAGTGCCGATGCTCAGCGTCATGCTGTTCTCCGGGGTGTCATGTCCGTTGGGTAAGTCAAAGTAGCTGCGCTCGAATCGAGGCTCAAGGTACAACCATGTATCTGGACTTACACGGAACAGAGTCTGCGCAGCGGCCGTATATGCCCATGTCGAGCAGCTTACGCGCTCAGATTTTATCAGATGGTCACGCCTTATCCAGCCGTAGGACGCTCCGCCCATGATGTTGAAGTCAAACCAGTGGTCCTGTTTGCGCCATTGCCTGAACATGTTAGGAATGTTCAGCATCAGCTCGCCGCGTATGGATGCCATGTGCTGGCTGCGATATATGGCGTGGTCCTTGCCGTAAGCGTAGGCTATGCGTGTCACGCTGTGCCAGTGTTCCTGTGCGACTCCGCCGAGGCGCAGGCCGATGACGGGTGTCAGCCAGCAGCCTATGCTCAACTGGCTTTGCACACCGCTCCAGTGTATGTCGGCTCCCTGGACCAGTGGCAGGTACCATCCGTACGAATAGTCCAGGAACCAGCTGCCGAAGTTCTTGTTGGCCGTTTCCGCCCCGTTGCGCCTTGGGTCCAGGTCATACTGTATTCCGGCCATGAAGCCGTAGTATATGTTGAAGTGTGACGGGCATTCACGCTTGAACAGTTCTTCCTGACGGTTTGTCAGTCCAGCATATGGTTCGATGAACAGGCGCATCTGGTTGCTGAAACGTATGCCCAGGTGCAGTCCCAGCTTGGCATATGGGGAGAATCTCGTTTCGTCATTGTATATGTTGAACCTTGCTCCGAATCCGACGACAGCCGCAATATCTGCGACACGCTCCGGGTTGTAGCCCTGAATCAGGTTGGAGAGCGAGGCTACGTAGTCCAGGCCTATTCCAGGAGAGCGCACGCCACGGAAGTTGTCAGGTATGTTCAGGTTGGAGTAGCTCAGGTTAAGCCGCAGTGAATGGACAGGGTTGAACCTGTACCCGGCAAATGCGTTGAATACGGCCTGGCTGCTGCTTGACACACGGTCAGATATTGCGTAGATGCCTGCAGATGCGCCAAAGTACAGGCGATGGCGGAATTTATGTGGGAAAAGGCTGTCCTTGTCGTGGTTGCGCCACAGTTTCTGGACCTGAAATTCTTCAGGGTTGAAACGAACGATATCGGTACGGGCGGTATCCTTCTCTGTCCTGGATTCGACACATAGTTGTGACGCAGTCCTCTCATCCTCCGTTCCACTGTCTGTAACCTGCGCCAGTGCGCTGTTGTTGTACGGCATCAGTAATGCAGTTGTCAGGAGAAGCCCGGTTCTTGATATGATATGAGCTACGTTCATTTGATTATATATACAAAACTGATGCCTACCTGCAGTGGCAGAATGGCAATTCCGTTATCCTTGTATTCTGTGGGGATGTCCAGTATGTCTCCCTGGTATGAGCGTCGGTGGTTGTAATATACAGGTGCTACGCCGGCATGGAAGTCCAGACTCCAGTGTCTGCCGAGATTCAGGTCATAGCCGAAGGTTATGCCCCCGCCATAGCATTCTCCGTCATATACCTTGCCGCTGAACTGTACCTTGTATGCGGCAAGAATCATGTCAACTCCCATAAACCATCTGGTAAATGTACGTCCGCTGAACCAATAGCGGAACTCTGGAATAATGCCGTAGGTGGTGAACTTACGGCCATACAGCGTCCACGAACCAAACCCCTCGAGTGATATGGATGTCTTCCTGCTAATGGCTATGTCGACCGACAGGTTGGGCATGCAGGCCAGATCCATAAGGGCATTGTTTCTGATTGCCAGTTTCTGTGCATCCGCGTATGTGGATGCCGTCAGCATAGCACACGTCAGGATTGTCGTCTTAATTGTATTTTGCAACCAGCTCATCATATTCCTTACATATATCGTCCATTGGGATGCCGTCCTGTATTCGTTTCCAGAAATACAGGACCAGCCCTCGGTATGCATCGTTGAAATATCCGTCAGTCTTGATAAATTCGACATTTTCCGGATTCAGGCGGAACGCCTCAAGCATTGGTGCTGCCCAGTCGGCAGACTTTTCTCCGTACAATGCGGCAGTAGGGTCGTATGCGTTTTGTGACGAGTAGTGACGGATATCCTCGTCATCGCATGTGGAACACTCTGTATGGAATCGGCATATTGCACGCAGGTATTGCACACGTGCGTCTTTCTCGGACATTGTCGTGTCGTTCTTCAGTATCGAGTCTGCCTTCAGGTAGTACTCAGGCATGTCCTGTGCTATGTACATTGCAACGGCATTCATCGGCGATGTCGATGCGACGGCATCGCGTACGTCAGGGTCATGCCATTCGCAGTTCATTGCCCTGAGCATCATGCGGAATGTCGTAAACCTGTCATCGTCCGGCAGGTGGTTGGCTGCACAATATGTGGCTTTTTCAAAGTCGTTGTCAAGGCAATACATTCGTGTTTGGTTTACGGCAATTGCAACATCGTTCCACCATTCGCGCAGATTGCCGGAATTGTCTCTCTTCTGGTTTTCAAGACCGTTATTCGAATCGTCCAGATAAGGAAGCAACATCTTGGTATCTGCCTTGCCTCGGCGCAACAGGCACTTGCTCAGATAGTAGGCAGCCAGTTCGTATGGGCGCAGGAAATCCTCACTATGTTTCAGTGCGTATGTCGTGTCTCCGTTCTCGCTGATGACCGGTTGGCTCATGTCACGTGTATGCCTCCATGCCAGTTGTTTCATTTCCAGGTTACCGCTGTGGTACGCATTGTATGCGATATTCTCCAGTCCTTCCCAGTCTCCGTGGTCATGCAGCAGGTTCATCAGGTGATATGTTTGGTATGGCATCAGTGACGAACCGTCAACATAGCCCTTTTCACCGTTCTTATATCGCTGGTAAGTCTCGTCGGGAGGAATGATTCTTGCCTCCGTTGCGGCATACTCTATTATTACTTGGCGAAGTCCTGGCAGGATGTTCTTCTCGACATACGGATACCAGCTCTGACTGCGTATCTGTGACCATTGTGCGTCCATGTTCTTCGAATTTCCTGTAATTTTGCGCAGTGATGCCGCTATCTCGCGTGTCTCGCTTGTTCCTATGCTGTCAAGGGCATGAGCCACTTCTTCCCATGACACGATGTTGTCGTTGCCGTCAAACCTGAGTTGCGGATGCGGCATGTTGCCTATGCGTGACGACAGCAGGTGGGAGAGATATGCCGAACGTTCATGGCTCAGTCGTCGGTTGGTTGCCACGGTGCCCTCTGGAGACGAGTAGCCGCGAATGGTCACGCTCTGCAGGTCGCTCTCGGGATTGTCTGTTATGGCACGAAGTCGCCTGATTACAGCCTCCAGCTGTTCTACAGTGGTGCTGTCCTGCATGTTGAGTGATGCCTTGCCTTTCTCGAAATCCAGTGACAGATGGTCACGGAAATTCTGTATTTCCAGCAACTCGCGCCTTGCATAGCGAGATGCTTCGATAGGAATGTCTACCATTGCCGCTCCCCAGTCCAGATAGCGTTGCGGACGCTTGGGCTTACCGTCCCAGATGGTGATTATATCCTCATGGTACACGGTGTTGTAGTCCTCGTACCATACGTGTCCGAGCAGGCGATAGTTTTTCTTCTCGTCGTAGTCATTCCATACTCCTACTACATGGACTTGATCATCCTTGCGTGTCTGCATGTAGCGGTAAGGAATGACATACCGTCCCAGATTGTCGTTCTTGTCGTGGTCATACTCGTTACGGCTGAATCCCATAAGGCGTTCCATGGTGCGGTGGTATTCGAATCCGTCGTATACTACCGGTGGCAGGAAACAGACTGTATCGTTGCCCTGTTCAGGCAGTACAAGGTAAGGGCTGACCACCCATCTGGCATTGGTACGTGTCTGGTCACGGTCCAGTAGTATCATCTTGTCGTATGCCAGCTTACGGCCGCATGCATAGGCACTGCCGGCCTTGGCCTTGCGTGCAGTACGCTTGCCGGTTATGTCCACGTCCTTCATCTTCGTCACACCGTCCAGTTTGCTCTTGCGTGCCTTTGTCACAAAAGTGTATGTCAGGACTTGCTGTCCGTTATCGTCTGTGTGCAGCAGTTCCTGGCATGGTATTGCCTTTGTGAACTCAAATCCGTCGTCGATAATCAGGTAGCCGCCGTACGAACCTCGCAACTGTAGTGTCTGGCCGTGTGTCCTGTCTGTGTCAATGGCACCGTCGGCGCGTCCTATACTGCCTCCCTCCAGATATTTCTTCAGCGCCCGCTCTGCATCAGCCCGCCCGTTGAAGGTCCATATCTGCACACCGCTTTTTGGCAGACGTGCCTTGCCTTCCTCCTGTGTGTATATCTGTATGTTCACATACTGCGCAATTGCTGGTATTGCCACAGTCGTAAACAACAGGAGTATGGTTAGTATGCGCTTCATTTCTTTTTGTTCTTGGCCTTTTTCCTGTTCATCGCTTTTTTCAGCGTCTTAGGGTCGCGTATTCCTTTCAGCAGTTTCATCTCCATCATCTGGTCGTTGCCGGTAAATACCGTGTCTGGTTTGAGTATACGGGCCGCGTTGAGACGACGCTTGTGATACCAGTCCCAATATGCCGTGCTGTCAGCCTCATGTGCCTTGCGTTTTTCTTGCTCCTCTCGGATCCTGCCGTTAAGCAGCAGTATGCTGTCGCGTACCCATGCCTCGTTACGCTGTCGTTCCTTGAAATCGTCAATTTTCTTTGCGTAATCGTCCACCAGGGACAGGTCTACCTTGTTCTTGATACTACGGAAACGCCATACCAGACCAATGTGCAGGTCTTGGACTATAGGGTAGGGGATGATACTCCAGCTCTCATGGCTGCTTTCCGGTATCTTGACATAGCATCCGGAGTATTCGTCATACTTGAATTTGTCATATTTTGCAACCATCCATCCGATGCTTACGCCCAGGTCAAGGTCCAGACTGCCTTCACGCGGAAATCGCTGTGGGAGCAGTGGTATGCTATAGCCGAAACCGGCACCGGCAGCCACGCCGCGTCCCTGATTGCCGCTTCCGGATATGTTTATTGCCCATTGGTTGTATGCAACCCATGCACTCAGGTAGTATGCACGCCAGTTGCGGGGATTCTCAATCGTTCGTCCGCTGAATACGTTGCGTCTCATCTTGTGCCTCCAGTTGTACAGTCTTCCACGCAGTGAGTCTCCGTTATATGCAGGATTATTGCGGTCTGTCACCAGTTTTACGTACTCGTCGTGGTAGTAGACTTTCTTTCCGTATTTGCCGGTACGCCAGTATTTGCGCACTTCGCCACGTACGCTGTTGACGTTGAATACGAATTTGGGTGAGAACGAGTGGTTTGTCTTGGGATTGATACGGCCGGATACGGCAATACTCCAGTGTGTGCGTGTGTTTCCGCTCAGGTCAAATTCCAATCCTATGTTAGGTAGGGTCAGCAGCCAGTCAACCATGTTGGTATGGATGCTCCAGCGTTTTATGAAGCTGTTCTTGTGCCCTCTTAGGGCCATGGCAGTATAGGTCGTGTCTTTTCTGGGAATCAGGCTCACATAGTATGCTTCTGCTTCTGCGGTGAGCGTGCTGCGCTGCTTGTCGGTATCAGCGGTCTGGGCACCACCCTTAAGCGTCACGGCGAACATGAGTATGATGGCCGTAAGTGTGTATGTGCAGAACTTTCCAGTCATCTTTTCTTGTTCCAGAATTCCTCTTCGGCTTTCTTGCGTCTCAGGTATTCGTTATACTCGGCATTTCGCTGCTGGTTTACCAGTTGGTTATTGTTGCGCCTGCGTATGTTCTCGTTGTGTATGTAACCATTGCGGGAGTTTGTGATGTTGGTGATCATGTCCTGGGCATTGCGGTTGTACAGCGTGGGCTGTTTCTGCATAGCCATTCGCACGTATCTTATTGCTTCGTCGCAGTCCTGGCTTGACTGACTCATACGGTATTCTGCCAGGGCTATCTGGTATGCGGCATGGGCAGGAACTTGTCGCAAGGCAACGCTTCCGCTTTTAGTCAGTGCCGGTTCGAGCTCCAGGACCTGCTTCAGGTTCGCCTCGGCCATCAGGGCAGACTTTTGCCACCGCATATACTCTGGCGTTCCTATTGCATAGTTTTTGTTTGTCTCAGGGTTCTTTGGCCGTGCTATGTTGGTCGCTAGGCCAATCTGATAGGCCACCAGGGCCTTTTGCAGGTCGTTGTCGGCCAGATCCTTGGCCTGTAGGAAATATCTGACCATTTCATCATGCATTCCGTCTCGTCTGGATGATATGGCACATCCTATGCAGTTCTCGTATGTCGGTTGCAGAATGTTGCTTGCATCGCAGTAGGCAAAGTAGGCTTCGATATCGGTCGCACCGTTTTCACTCATCAGATGGATTGCCTTGTTCAGGTATGCGGTATCCTTGCGGTGTGCTTCAAGGCGTTTCCCGTAGAAGTCGTCAAGGCGTTCCGGGGCTGCTGCACCACTGGACCTGAATACTTTCTGTATCGTGTCGCGGTAGTGCCAGTATTTGCCGAGCAACTGTTGTTGTATGGCGCTGTCAGGTTCGTCGTAGGCAGGCATAAGCATCTTGTCGCAGGACGATATGCAGTCCAGGTAGTCTTCCAGGAACTGCTCTTGGTATTTCTCCTGGTTGCTCTTGAACAGGGAGTAGCTTGTATCGAAGTTCTCCCATAGGTAGATACCGATAATTTCACTGCCTTTTACGTCACCGGCCTCACGTACCTTCTCAAAGGCTCTCTTGTAGTACAGGTAGGCAGAGTCTGGATTGTATGCAGGTGTTCCGCTGAAGTATCGTTTTCCTATGCTGTAGTAGTAATGTGCTTTGTTTACCATTGCGTCGCCCTCGCTCTGCTCGTTCTTCAGGTTAGTCAGCATTCGCAGGGAGTTGAGCCTCTTCCTGTCCCATATCAGTCTGTCCTCTGTTTCCATGAGATCCTGGAAGTACATCAGTTGTACGGCACGGTCGCCTTGGTTGTGGATCAGAGGTATCAGGAAGGATTCCATCCAGCCGGAACTGTAGAAATAGTAGTCCAGGTACGGCGCGCGGTCCATCATCCTGCGCCACATCATGTATGTGCTGTCGTTGTATTCGCGCTTGGGAGTGATGAAGTCATTGAAAAGCCCTATGTACAGTTTGCGAGCTTCGGCACTGTCCCTGCCAGTCCCCAGGCGCTGTTCCCATGTAGTACCCTGAAACTGGGCAAATATGCCAAGTTCATAGCATGACAATAGTAATGCCAGGAAAAAAAGTCTGCCCGTATGTCTCATACAATACAAGTTTCTCAGCAGTCAGTCATGTTTTGGGAACAAAGACATTTTTTTATTTTGCGCACGCAAATTTAGCATTTTCAGGCCGAATGACAAAAAAATGGAGGGACAAATAACACAAATAAAAAAGAAAACGTATCTTTGTGGTATGTTAGATATAGCCATCATAGGCATGGGACAGCGTGGCAAGGCCACGGTGGAGAGGCTTAGGAAGATTCCTACGGTGAATGTCACACATGAATGTGACAAGGATACCGATTGGCGTGACGTAGTGTGCGATGGCGATGTAGATCTTGTGTGGATATGTACCCCGTGGGAATGGCACCTGCGTATGGCTACTATGGCGATGGAATGTGGCAAGGATGTGGCATTGGAGGTGCCTGCCGTAATGACTGTCGCGGAGTGTCATCGGCTGGTAGACGTGGCATGCAGGACTAAGCGGCACTGTATAATGCTGGAGAACTGTTGCTATGATACATGGCATCTGGGGGTGCGTGAAATGGTCCGTCGGGGAATGCTTGGAAGAATCAAACATCTCGAGGGGGCGTATGCCCATACTGTTCCCGAGGGATGGATGCGCAGTTACGGGCGTCGGCATGCAGGCAATCCGTACCCTACACATGCCCTCGGACCAATGTGCCAGTTGCTTGACAAGGACGATACGTTGGACTACCTCGTGTCCGTGTCCTCTGCAATTCCTGGTGATCATACCAATACTTCACTTATACGCACCAGGCAAGGTGTGTCGAT